>Ga0224723_1001831_pt1 | contig 12418 bp, 13 predicted proteins | sample Balambano_FR2_Me_FD_161647 | JGI IMG/M metagenome (GOLD analysis project Ga0224723, IMG submission 161647) | Freshwater sediment microbial communities from Lake Towuti, South Sulawesi, Indonesia - Balambano_FR2_MetaG | ecosystem: Environmental > Aquatic > Freshwater > Lake > Sediment | place...
CCGTGATCAATCTGGATGAAGCGAATACCAGTCTGGTCGCGGTGTACAATGTGCGGCTGAGCCGAGCGCCAGCGTTCGGTGAAACGGTGAGAGTCGAACCGTGGTTCGACGCCGCGCAGATCAGCGTGAGTCCGGCATTTCGTATTTTCACGCCCACCAATTGGAGCGTCGGCAAAAACTTCACGGTCACGGTGGTCGATGATGCGCTGGTCGAAGCGAACCCGCATTTCACGCTGCTGGAACATGAAAGCACGAGCAGTATCCTGAGCAGCGGTTTCAACCATGCGCGCGAATGCCAGGATGTCAATGTCAGCATCCATGATAACGATATGCCGACGGTGACCCCGACCGCGACGCGCACAGCAACGGTGACGCGCACGCCAACCGTGACGCCGACGTTCACATCGAGCGCGACATTCACCCCCAGCCTGACCGCGACCACAACGCGGACTCGGACTGTGACCAACACGCCGACGATCACCGCCACCCTCGATCCAAGCGTGACGACTACGGCGACGAGAACGCCGACCGGCACCCCTTTTATCATCTGTCAGCCGGGAGAACCGGGCTGTTAGCCAGCGCTTGAGCAGCATGTTTTCTGTACAAGTGTGTGTGGAGAAGAAACCAAAGCGGCGATCCTGAAAGCAGGGTCGCCGTATTTTGTTGATCATTTCTTGATCCTAAACGCCGCGAAATCGACTTACAATCGATGTGTTGTGAATAATCACTCAATAATGGTGGGTTAAATTTATGCGTATCTCACAAAAAATTCGGTGTGCCTGGCGTGATGAACGCTTGTCGATGCTGGTCAATCGCGGCGAAACCCATCTTGTGCATGACGACATCGACGCGGCGATGGGCTGTTTCACGCGCGCGATTTTGCTCGACCCGGAAAATGCGGCGTTGTACTTGCAGCGCGGGCGGGCATGGTATCGAGCAGGGGATTCTGATGCGGCGTGCGCCGATTATGACCGGGCGCTGGAGCGGGATCGACAGTGCGCGGCGGCGTATGTCAATCGCGGTCTGATCGCGTTCGAGCGCGGCGATTCTGGGTCGGCATTGGCGGATTTCAATATGGCGTTGTACGTCGATGCGCAGTGCGCGCTGGCGTACAATCATCGCGGGTTGGTGAGCGCATCGTTGGGGAATGAAACGGCTGCGATTGCCGATTACAACCAGGCGATCCGCCTCAGCCCGACGACCGATGTCGTATATACCAATCGCGGCACGGCGCGCGCGCGGCGCGGTGATGTGGCGGGCGCGATTGCCGACTATCAGCGCTACCTGATGTTGGGCGGTGGGCTGCGCTACGGCGATCAGCATGAAATCGAACGGGTGATCCACGGGTTGCGGCATCGACTGTAGGGGCAGATGTCAGACCGGTGTGCAGATGGCTCTTGATCGATGGCGCGTTCTCCACGACGATAGGCGATAACGAATTGGGATCGTGATCGTCACATGGAGATAATGGGCGGTGAAAATTGGCGTATTGGCGCTGCAAGGCGCATTCATCGAACATGAACGGATGCTGCGCCAGAACGGGGCAGACGTGGCACAGGTGCGGCTGCCCGAACAATTAGCCGATCTGGATGCGCTGGTGATTCCTGGCGGCGAAAGCACGACGATAGGCAAGCTGGCGACGACGTATGGGCTGATCGAGCCGTTGCGCGAATTTGCGCGGACGAAAGCGACATGGGGAACCTGTGCCGGGATGATCTTTCTGGCGAAGGATATCGGCATCGACCGTCAGCCGATTCTGGGCGTGATGGATATCACGGTCAACCGGAATGCGTTCGGGCGACAGATCGATAGTTTCCAGACCGATCTGGACGTGCCGGTTTTGGGCGATGCGCGGTTTCCGGCGGTGTTCATTCGCGCGCCGTTGGTGACGCACGCTCAACCGGATGTGCAGGTGCTTGCTGCGCTGGATGACGGGCGCATGGTGGCGGTGCAGCAAGGGCATTTGCTGGCGACCGCGTTTCATCCTGAACTGACCGGGGATGCGCGTTTTCATCGATATTTCCTCGATCACGTGGCTGCCCGTTAAGATTAGGCACTTTAACCGAGAAATCGTCGTCAAATTCGCCGTTCACAATCGTGATCTTGATGCTACAATTCCGGCGCTTTACGCTACAATGACGAGTGTTATTCGCGCGAATCATCTCAGGTGAGCGATCTATGGATTTGGAACTGATTCTGAACCGGGTGGACTTTCCCGACGGGGAAGACGACATCGAAGTCGATGAAGAAGTGGACGAGCTGGTGGAAGAGGACGCCGACTTCGAAGAGGCCGACGACTTCGAAGACGAAGATTTTCTCGACGATGAAGATTTCGACGACGAAGATGACTTCGACGATGACGATGATTTCGACGATGACGACTTCGATGACGACGACGATTATTATGACGACGATGACGACGAATAATCGCGTTGCCGCCTGAAAAGGGGCATTTATGCGAACAGCAGCGTGGGTGTTGTGCGCGTGCATGATGTTGGTGGTTGCCACACTGTCGGCACAGGAAGTTCCTGGTCAGCCTGTCGCTCGATTGGACGCCGGCGATTTTCGCGCGCTTGCGGTCAGTCCAGGCGGGCGCTGGCTGATGGTGGCGGACGCGGCGAACGATCAACTGCGGGTATACGATCTGTTTGCGCAAAACGATGAGGCGTTATTCGCATCTTCGCCGTTGGATGGCAACCCGGTCGATGTCGCTGCAACGCCGGATTTTGCGATTGTCGCGGTCGATTTAGGCGGCGCGGGGCTGGTGCAGGTGATCGCCCCTGCGCCGTATGACCCGAATGCTGCCTACGACACGTTCAACTATATCGATCTGCCGGATCGTCCGCGCAGCGTCGCAGTGTCGCCCGATGGTGCATGGTCAATCGTGGTGAGCGCGGGCGGGTATACGCTGCTGGAACTGTTTTCGGCGGATAACATCAACTCGACCTTTTTTGCGACGCCCGTCACCGACTCGGCATTGACGGATGATCAGGCATTTCTGGCGCTGCGGAATGCGCCTGTGCTGCGCGCGATCGCGCTGGAGACGGGCAGCCAGACAGCGCGCACCACTGCCGAAATCGATCTGCCTGGTGCGCCGCAGCGCGTCATCGTGAATGCGGGCGGCACTTTGGGCGCGGTCTCGCTCCAGGATGAACGCATTGTGCTGTTCGCCCCGCGCGCCAATGCGCTGATCGGTACGTTCTCGGTAGATGCGGGCGTTTCGGATATTCGCTTTCTCAGTTTTGAGAATGGCGAATGGCTGGTGGTGTTATCGGCTGACCAATCGACGGTTCAGCTTTATGATGTTTCCGACCCGCAGGATATCGGGTTTTTGGGGACGCCGAATCTGGAGAGTACGCCTGTTCAGGCAATCGCCACGTTCAACGAACTGATTTTCATCGCAGACCGCAGCACCGTGCGGATTTACGCGGCGCAAGGCGACGGCATCGTGGGCGATGATGCGGACGACTAGATACATCCGTGAATTCATCCACGAATTCACGGATGTCCACTTTACATACTTGTAAATCAGACGTATTATTCTCTGCAGAGGGTAATGTGCGCATCACACATGGCATCGTGCCGTTCACTGAAGGCAGATTGTGGGGCAATGCCCTGGCTCTGTTTTCGTAATTCAGGTGCAGGATTCGATGCAGGTTTGCAATATGAGTGAATATGTGCTTCCCTTCTTTGGGGCGCGACAACCCGTTTCGCGCCGGTTAACCGTAGCTTCGCTTCGGCGTCGTTTTGCAGGCGGCAGCGTGCATCCACCGACTCACGGCTGAACACAGACTCCTCGAAACGCTCATCCATCCCACCATCATGATATAGTAGTCCTGCACATTGACTGTCATGCTGCGCGACCGTCGGTCATCCACTTGCAATTGGCTGCAAGGTAACATTTTTCTCATCTCAAGACCTTGCAAAAGTGGAAAAAGTCTTAACAATTAAGATGCTGCGTTCATGCTACTTTGGTAGAGTATGTTCACAGTATCACAAACTGTATTGAACATCGCCGATTGCTATCACGTTTATCATCTACACGGCTTCATTGCGAAGCAGCGCCAATTCTCGGAACGATGTCGAGGGCGACACGTACCGTGCTACCCTATCTACGGACGGAGACACCCATGAGCAGTGACCAGCCGATGCGCCGAATGCCGCGCCAACAGCGCAGCCAGCGTCGGGTTGATGTGATATTGGATGCCGCCGCACAGCTTGTGACCGAAGTCGGGTATGAAGCCCTGACGACTTCGGCGGTGGCATTACGGGCTGATACATCGATTGGGTCGTTGTATCAGTTTTTCCCGAACAAAGATGCGCTGCTGCACGCGCTGGCGGTGCGTTACATCGAGGATATGCGCCAGCTTTCGGGGCGTTTGTTCACGCCGGATATCGAATATGTGCCGCTTCAGGTGTTGGTGGAACGGACTGTGACGGTGATTATCGAATTCGACACGACCCATCCCGGTTTCAATCTGATCTTCAACAGTGCGTGGATTTCGACAGAACTGCAAACGGCGGCAGACGCAATCCGCGCGCAGATTGTGAGCGACCTGCAGCGGATCATTGCGCTGAAAGCGCCGCACATGACCGAAACCGACCGCTTTGTTTCGGCTGAAGTGATGATGAGCATGATTCGCGGGGTGCTGCCGCTCACTCAAACGGGCGATGCGGCGTATCGTGTCCAGGTCGTGCGCGAATTCAAGCGGGCGGCGCTGGCGTATATGCACGCGCTGACGCAAGAGAAATAAATGCAGGCGGGGACGGCTTAATCCGCCGTCCCCGTTGTGATTTCATCCACAAAAATTTTACCAGGATTGAGGATGCCGTTCGGGTCAAGGGCGTACTTGACCGTCCGCATGACGTTGAGCGCTTCGCCGTGTTCCAACGGCAGGTACGGCGCTTTGCCGATGCCGACTCCGTGTTCACCGGTCGCGGTGCCGCCCAATTCGATGGCGCGCTGCACGATGATTTTATTGGCGGTCATCGCCTGTGCGAACGACTGGGGCGTATCGAACGGAAATTCGACATGCACGTTGCCATCGCCGGCGTGACCGATCATGTAGGCGGTGATATTCATATCGCGTTTGACCTGTTCGACAGTGGCGATCAAAGCCGGGTATGCGCTGATCGGCACGGCGACATCGTTGATGAAAAACCGTTTATCCGGTTCGCTGCGTACCATGATCTCGTAGCTGTGATGGCGCGCGTGCCATAGGCGTTTGCGTTCAGTCGGGTCGGTGGTGGCGTGAACGCGGATCGCGCCCATGTCCTGGCAGATTTCCTGCACCGTCGCCAAGCCCGCGTCGAGCGATTCTTGCAGCGCAGCGTGAAATTCCATGAAGATCGTCGGGTGGTCGGGCAGATCGACCCCTTCGGTATCGCGCAGCATTTTGCAATGCGCCGCGTCGATCAATTCGAGCGCCGCCGGGTCAAGCCCGCTGCCGCGCACGGCGACGACGGTTTCGACCGCCGAATCGATGGTGGGAAACGATGCGACGACCGCACTCATGAATGCCGGGACGGGGACAAGTTTGAGCGTGGCTTCGGTGATCACGCCGAGCGTGCCTTCGCTGCCGACAAACAGGTGCAGCAAGTCATAGCCGCTCGATTGTTTGACCGAGCGCGAGCCGACATGGATCAGCCGTCCATCCGCAAGCGCGATCTGCATTTTCAGCACGTTGTCTTTGCTCGCGCCGTACTTCACAGTGCGGATTCCGGCGGCGTTATTCGCCAGCATGCCGCCGACCGTCGCGTTTGCGCCGGGGTCAGGCGGAAAGAACAAGCCGTAACGGGCGATTTCGGCGTTGAGGTCTTTATGACCGATTCCCGGCTGCACGGTCACCTGAAAGTCATCGGCATGCACGGCGATGATCCGGTTCATGCGCTCGAACGACATCAGGATGCCGCCGCGCACCGGAATCGAGTTACCTTCCAGACCTGTGCCGACGCCCCACGCGGTGACCGGGATACGCGCCGTATTGGCGAGTTTCAGTACTGCCGATACGCTTTCCGGGGTGGTTGGAAAGATCACGACTTCTGCCGCGTGTGCGGCATGATGCGATTGATCTTTGGCGTGCAGGTCGATATCGGCGCGGGCGGTGCTGACGGCGTCTGCGCCGAGTATGTCGATCAGGTCGGTGACGATCTGCGGCGTGACGGGTTGAAATGTCGGGTTGTTCATACGTTTTCCCTGATGATGCGTTCGATGTCGATATTCACCCAAAGAGTCCTTTTCGGAGCAGCACGCCATGCGTGAGCGTGGTCAAGCCGCCGCCGTGCGCGCTCCAGAGCGGACGCAGATCGGTCAGCACGGTGCGCACATCTTTCGACTGCGTGCGGTGATGCACGATTTCAAGATACGCGCCGTGCTGTCGAAAGACGTTCTGCACGGTTTCGACGGATAGATTTTCGTCCCATTCCCATTTTTCGGTGGTGTAGAAATAATAGATCGGAAAGATCGCGGCGGTGAGCGCACTCACACCGCGCACCTGATAGCGCCACAGGTCGATGCCGATATGCGCCGCCGCTTCCGCCATGAGGGTGAGCGCCGCCGATGACAAGACCTGCCGTTCCATGCCGCCGCCGTCGCGCGCATCGACGGCTTTCGGGATGAAGCCCTGCGGTCGAATGTCGTCACGGATGATGCTTTCAAACGCATCGATGCCCACTTGCACGATGTTGGGGCGTTCCAGCGCGATCCCCGCCGCCAGATTGAGCGCGTTCAGCCATAAATGCTCGGCGTAGGTCAGGTCGAGGTCACGTCGCGTGTTGAGCGCGCTCACGCGGTCGTGGAACGCATCATTCCAGCGCGCTTGTGCGGCGATCTCGAACGCGGGATGATCGCGCAGCAGTTCATAGGCGTGCGCCAGCGTCAGCACATCGCCAATTTCGTCGAGCAGCGGCACATCGTCGGAAAGCGTGCGTCCGCTGTGGTCGATCAGATGCGGGATCGCCCGTGCGCCGATGTCATGGTGTTCAAAATACCTCCACAGATAACCCGCGCGCAGCACGGCAGCGCTGCCGCTCAGTTCGAGCGTGTTCAGCATCTCGAATGCGCTTTTGAACGGTTCGCGCTCGCGGTGTTTGAGCGCATTGTGGATATGGTCGGCGGTGAAATATAAGCCACAGTGATTCATGCGTGCAAAACCCGATAAATCCCGAATACATACCGTCGAAACGCATCGATCCTACCATAGCGTGACGGGATGCTGCCAGCGCATTCAATGAGCGTCCGCGCATCGGCGGGTGAACGGCGTTTTTGCGCGGCGGCGTTTCGTGATACATTACTGTAATCTCGACCGTGCCGCCCAACAAAGGATGCTGCGCCGTGTCTGAACACACGCCACCAGATGATAATACGCCGTTCGGGGGTGATCCGCTGCGTTCGCCGGTGCGCCCAACCCCGCCGACGGGCATGACGCCTGCGCCCGCGCCGAAGCCGGCTGCGCCGCCGAACCAGGAGGCGAACGCGCAAGACCCGAATGCTGCGCTGAACGCGATCCGCATCAAAATGGAAGTCATCGCGGATGAGTTTGCGCAAGGTAAGATCAACAGCGTGCAGTTTCATGTGCTGTACAAACGTTACAGCGAACAACGCACGATCATCGAAAAGCTGATCGAACGTGACCCGGAAGGCGACGCATGGCAGCGCGTGATGAACCTGAAAGGGCAGACCGGGTTCTTACGCAGCCAATACGCGGCACAGGCGCAGTATTACGCGGTGGTGCGAGCCGGGTCGCCGCGCCCGATGATGAGCGGTGGCAAAGTCACGCCAGATGAAGCACTGATCGCGGCGATGGCGGGTAAATTGTGGGCGCTGCCCAACCGCCCGACGCCGGGCTTGGCTCGCAAGCCGCTCCCGAATGGCGAATGGGTAATCGTGGCGACGGGCGCGCACGCCGGGACATTTGTCGTGTTTTCGCTGGAACCCAGCAATGCACAAGCGCGTTTAGTCCGCGATTTGCACGCCGATTTTGAACGTGCCAATGCGTTCGCGCTCGGTCGTGGGCAGGTGGTGGCAGAACGGATGGTATTTCCGCAGCGTGCGCTTGCAGAAGGCAGTTTATGAGCGCTAGAAGTTGAGCGCCGATTCGGCGTCGGGTGGCGTTTCCGGGAAAAAGCTGGCGGCGGCATCGATTGACCTGGCGTCGTCGTCCTCATCGACGGCGGGCGCGATGCCAGGAAGCGGCTTGAAGCGGGCAAGATTGGTGACACAGACCGACCCGCCGACGGAAAAAGCGACCACGCCGCGTGTATTGACCGCCAGCGCGCCCAACGCGCCGCCCGGCGAGGCGGGTCCCGGCGTCGTGAGCAGCAGCCGTTTGGCATCCGCTAAAAGATCGACGCCAAAACGCTGATGCGTAGGGGCGAGCGTTTCGCCATTGAAGATGCGAATCACGCCTGCATCGAGATCGGTGATCACAAGCAGCCTGCCATCGGCGGATGCGCGCATGGCGCCGAACGTGAAATGCAGGTCAAGCCGCTGTCTGGGCGCACCAGATGCGCCATAAAGCATCACGTGCTGTCCGTCGGTGACGAAAATTGACCCGCCGTGATTGACGACGGCGACATCGGGCCGCTGTTCGGGTTCGATGCTCAGATGGGTATCGATGGGGATCAGTTTGACCGTTTGCTGGTAACGGTGCAGCTTACCCGCCTGATCGAGCGCAGCGATCAAGCCGGTATTGCGATCCATATCGACTGCTGCGAACGCCGTCACCGTGTCATCGACCGCGAGTGCGGTTTCGATGTCATTCTGTTCCTGAAAAAGCTGCCGCGCCCCAGTGCGGATCAGGAGGGTGCTGCCATCCGACGAGCTGAGCAGGGTGGTGCTGCCGACGCGCACGGACGGGAGAATTGCGCCATTGCTGGCGGTCAGCGTGCCGACGAATTCGCGCCATGCGTCGCTCGCGCGCTGTTCAGCATCGAACGGATCGAACGTTTTTTCGCCGCGCTTGCTGCCCGTCTGCAAATCGAGAAAGACCACGTGCTGGCTGGAAAGCCACGCGGCAAGAATCGACGGCTTGCCGGGAAGTAAATCGAGCCGGCGGATTGGTCGGTCGTTAAGATGTACACGCCACGCCATCACTGCACCTGTTGAACTGGTGAGGTGGGATATTGCGGGATAAGTCGATCATCCTGTGCGTAGCATAACGGACAATTAAGTCTTGCACAACGATTTAATCGAAGTGCCGCGCAACCTTAAAGGGAAGATCGCGCGGCTTTGCCGGAATTTAATTTAGAAACCGTTTTGAACGCGCGGCTACGACGGTGCCTCGATGCGGGTGCGCCCACGCGGGACGATGAGCGTGTAGCGCACCACCTGATCAGCGATGACGAGATCGCGCGCTTCAAGGACGCCATTCGCCAGCAGGTTGTAGATGGCGGGGTCATATTCCGGTTCGCCGGCGATGGCGAGGTCGAACTGACCGCTGACCGCGCGTGGGATGAAGATCGTCAGGTCGCCATTGGCGACGGTGATTTCGCCCAGCGTGTCGCTCGGTTGGCTGAACAACGGGTCATAATCGGGCAGCGTGATGACGACTCCGCCACTGCCCGCTTGCACGTTGAGTCGTTCCAGCGCCAAACCGCTCATATTGAGCGTGACCGCTCCGTTTTCACCGACAATCTGGACATCGAGCGGAATATCGGGCGGCAGTTCGACGCGGAGCGTGCCGCGCCCGACATCGAGCAAATCGGGAAAGCCTTCGCGCTGCGTTTCGCGCACGGTCAGATTACCGGTGTTATCGGTGTTTTCGGCGTACTGCACATCGATGCGGTTCGCCGCCGCACCCGCGAATGTACCGGAAAGCGCACGTCCCGGCACGACGCGCGTATTCAGCTCGATTTCGGTCGCCAGTGCCGCGACATCGATACGCAGCAGCGTGATGTCGGCGCTCACGGTTTCGTCGATGGTTTGCTGGGTGATGTTGCTCAGGCGCCCGGCACGGTCGTTGTACGCAGTCACGCCGATCACCCCGGCGGCGGCGGCGGCGATGATGAGCGCGATCAGCGCGCTCAACGGCACGCGGTCGCGGAGGATAAAGTATACGCCCGCCAGAATCAGCAGGGCAGGCGCGGCGCGCAGTGCGAGTTCGAACACGCCAGGAGGGAGCAGATTGAGCGTATTGGCGACGGTGAGCAAGACCGATGCGAACAGCACGGCGCCGAAAATCAGGTTTGTACGACGTTGTACACGCATGTTGTCGTCAGCCCCTCAATTGACGGAGCAAAAACACGCCGCTCAGCATGACCGCCGACCCCAACCAGAACGGATTGACGCCCGCCGGAATAGTGAGCGGAAGCGGCGCCAGATTGTACGTGACGACGAGATAAGCGGCGCTGATCAGGATGATGAGCAGCAGTGCCAGCACGGTCGGAAAGCCGCGCTTACGTTCGACGAACGACTGTGCCGGGACAACCCACCACAGCATGATATAAACCACGACGAACGCGCCGAGCGACAGCAGCGTGAGCAGCACGAACAGCATCCGAACCAGCCATGCGTTGACGCGCAGCGCCGCCGCCAAGCCGCCGCATACGCCGCCAAAAACACGCTCATTGAAACTTCGCAGCATAGGATCATTCACCGATGCAGGTCGAATAAAAACGGTCACACTATACACGCGGATGACATGAATCGGCAAGGCAGAGCGATGCACTGTCTCATTTCGATGAAAACAGAGGAAGAGGACATAGCGCATGACACAGGCAAGGTTGCTGCGAACCGCGCCATTTTTGCTGGTGGCGGATGTGGTCAAGGCGGCGGAATACTACCGGGACAAACTGGGGTTCAGCACCAAGCTGTATCACGAACCGCCGGATTTTTGCATTGCATCGCGCGATGGTCAAAGTGTGCGGCTGGTCAAGGCAAGTCACCCGGAACGCATCGTCCCGAACTGGAAACTGATGAACAGCGTATCCAACGTGATGTTCACCGTCGAGCAGATCGACGTGCTGTATGCCGAATTTCAAATGCGCGGCGCGCACATTGATTACACCCTGTATGACACGCCGTGGGGGACAAAAGAGTTCGGCGTGCAGGATGTAGACGAATACGATATTTCGTTCGAGCAACTGCCCGCGCAGATTGACCCTTGAGATTTATGTAGATTTTTGTAGATTCATGCAGGTTTACATAGATTCGGAGTGACGTGCATGAACAGGTATTGGCTGGCTGGGTTGATGATGGTGCTGCTGAGTGGGGTATTGTTCAGCACGAACGGGCAGGCGCAAGAGGCGGCAGGGATGGCGCGCGTGCGTGCGGCGAATTATGCAATCGATGTGTCCGCCGTCGTGGTGATGGTGGGCGATCAAGCGCTGACAGAAACAGCGCTCGCCTTCACGGCGGCGACGGCGCATACCGATGTGCGCGCCGGGACGAATACGCTGACGTTCGATTTGGTGGACGGCGATATCATCACGACGGAGGCGACATTCCAGGCAGGCTATGACTATACCGCCGCGCTGATCGGGCAGATGGCGGATGACAGCCTGCAAGTGGTGCTGATCCCCGAAAGCGAATTGGTGGGGGGCGTGCGCGACGCGGAAAATCCGGCGTCGTATGCGGTGCTGCTGCACGGAATCAGCGATGCGCCGCCGGTCGATTTTATACTGGATGGCGCCGTGCAGTATCAGGGGTTGGCGTTCGGGGACTATGCGGTGTTCAGCATTTCGCAGGCACCGCACGATATTCTGGTCACGTTCAGCGATGACCCGACACAGGTGTTGTTCGAGAACAGCGGCGAAACGCCGCCCGCCAATGATCTGCTGCTGCTGACGGTGATGGCGGGCGATTACCCGGATTCGCTCGATGTGACGGGCGCTGTTTCACGCTTGCCCGACCGGACGGTGATCGATTTTTTGCGCACGTACCAGGATGAGCAGGGAAATACATTCGAGACGTTGATCGAAGCACTGCGCGTTACAGGTCTGGACGAAACGCTGGTACAGGCTGCGCCGTTCACGCTGTTCGCGCCGACAGACGCGGCATTCGCGGCGCTGCCGACGCAAACGCGCGATCTGCTGTTTGCGTACCCGGATGCGCTGCGGGCGGTGCTGAGCGGGCATATCGTCGATGAGGTTTTCACGCTGCGCGCATTTTCGGGCGAGCTGATGGTGACCGCACGCGATGGATCGGGCGTGACGCTGTTGGGCGATGGCGATACCCTGCTCATCAACGATCAGGCAGCCGTCCTGTTTGGCGGTTTCCCAGTGGTGACGAATGGCAACGTCATCGGCGTGGATCGTGTGCTGATCCCGTAGCATACGTCGCATACGAGCAGTTGTGCGAGTTGATCACCTTTGTACGCCCGCCGCCGTAGGTTCAAACCGACGGCTACGGTGAAAAACCTGTAAGCCCAGTGAAAGGCTTGTCCGGTATTCGTCACGGCGGGTTCATGCACTTTAACAA
>Ga0224723_1001832_pt1 | contig 12417 bp, 16 predicted proteins | sample Balambano_FR2_Me_FD_161647 | JGI IMG/M metagenome (GOLD analysis project Ga0224723, IMG submission 161647) | Freshwater sediment microbial communities from Lake Towuti, South Sulawesi, Indonesia - Balambano_FR2_MetaG | ecosystem: Environmental > Aquatic > Freshwater > Lake > Sediment | place...
GTCCGGGGGCGGCGGCGGAGCCGGGGGAGGGCCGCTGTCGAGCTGGTCGTCGACGCCCTCGTCCCGAGGGGGGACGACCACGAAGCGCGGGTCCCGGCCGTCGAGGCGGACCTCCACGGACCCGGGCACCAGCTCGGCGGCGATCTCGTCCGCGGCTGCCGCCAGTGCCTCGAGCAGGACGAGGCGCGCGGCCGCACCCATCCCGGCGCTCACCCGACTCAGCAACGCCTGCGATGCCTCGTCCTCCACCACGACGACATCGGCCAGGTGCCGGCGGAGGTCGTCGACGTACCGGTCGAGCTGCATGGCATCAATATGGTGCCATTCTGGCTCAAGCGCAAGCCGAGGTGGCGCGCCTCGAGCAGGCGGTCATGTGCGCAGAGTCAGTCATACATATGCTGATGTTGTACGCTCTGGTGCATGCGCACCACGCTTGTGCTCGACGACCAGCTTTACTCGGACGTCCGGATGCTCGCGGCGGCCTCGCACCGGTCGGTGAGCAGCGTCGTGGAGGATGCGCTGCGGCGACTGCTGGCCCAGCGAGCAGCCGAGGCCCTGACGGTGGCGACCGAGCTGCCGACGTTCTCGGGGCGGCTGCGCCGGGGCGTCTCGCTGGACGACGGGTCCGCACTGCTCGACGCCATGGACCGGTGGGACCGGGAGCAGGGGGACACCCGTGCTGCTGTGTGACGTCAACGTCCTCGTCTACGCGTTCGAGGACACCTCGCCCCGCCACGCCGAGTACCGCTCGTGGCTGCAGTCACGCCTGCGCGGGGTGGAACCGGTCGGGCTCTGCGACCCCGCGGTGGCCGGCTTCCTCCGGGTGGTGACGCATCCGGCGATCTTCACGGAGCCGGCGAGCTGGGAGGAGGCCGTCGCCTTCGTGGACGCCGTGCGCACCAGTCCCGCGCACCTGCACGTCACCCCCGGCGACCGGCACTGGGCCACGGTCCGCGACCTCGGCGGCCGCCTGGGGGCGCGAGGCAACGTGGTGCCCGACGCGTGGCTCGCCGCCATCGCGATGGCCAACGGGGCCACGCTGGCGACCACCGACCGGGGCTTCGCGCGCTTCCCCGGTCTGCGCCGCGTCCACCCCCTCGAGGGCGCGGCGTAGCCTCACGTCGTGACCGCCGCCCCCACGGACCGCGAGATCGCCCGCGCCGTCGCCCGGGCCCGCTCCGGCAAGGCCCTGGACGCCGGCGAGGCGACCGCGCTCCTGCACGCCCGGGGGGACGCACTGGCCGACCTGTCGGAGGCGGCGGTCCGGGTCCGGGACGCGGCGATGGAGCGGGCCGGGCGGCCCGGGACCGTGACGTACTCGCGGAAGGTCTTCGTCCCGCTCACCCGGCTGTGCCGGGACCGCTGCCACTACTGCACGTTCGCCACCGTGCCGCACCGCCTCCCGGCGCCGTACCTCACCGTGGAGGAGGTTCTCGAGATCGCCCGAGCCGGGGCGGCGGCCGGCTGCCGGGAGGCGCTGTTCACCCTCGGCGACCGGCCCGAGGAGCGCTGGCCGGCGGCCCGGCGCTGGCTCGACGAGCGCGGGTACCCGGACACGCTGTCCTACGTCCGGGCCTGCGCGATCGCCGTGCTCGAGGAGACCGGGCTGCTGCCGCACCTCAACCCGGGCGTCATGTCGTGGGAGGAGCTGCAGCGCCTGCGTCCCGTGGCGCCGAGCATGGGGATGATGGTCGAGACCACCGCCGCGCGGCTGTGGTCCGAGCCCGGCGGCCCGCACTACGGCAGCCCGGACAAGGACCCCGCCCTGCGGCTGCGGGTGCTCGACGACGCGGGCCGGGTCGGGATCCCGTTCACCACGGGCGTCCTGCTCGGGATCGGCGAGACGCCCGCCGAGCGGGTCGACTCGCTGCTGGCGATCCGCCGCACCGCCCGGGAGTACGGCGCCGTCCAGGAGGTCATCGTCCAGAACTTCCGTGCCAAGGACGACACCGCGATGCGCGGCGAGCCCGACCTCGGCGCCGAGGAGTACCTCGCGGCGATCACCGTCGCGCGGCTGCTGCTGGGGTCCACGGTGTCCGTGCAGGCGCCGCCCAACCTCAGCGACCGCGATCACCTGGTGGCCCTGCTGCAGGCGGGTGTCGACGACTGGGGCGGGGTGAGCCCGGTCACCATCGACCACGTCAACCCCGAGCGGCCCTGGCCCGGGATCGACACCCTGACGGCGGTCACCGGCGAGGCGGGTCTGCGGCTGGCGGAGCGGCTGACGGCCCATCCGGCGTACGTGCGCACGGCGATCGCCGGGGAGGCGACGTGGATCGACGCCCGGCTGCACGGCCACGTCGCCGCGCTCGCCGACGCCGTCACGGGTCTGGCGGACCCCGCCACCCGGGCCGCGGCCAGGCCGTGGCAGGAACCCGACGGGGGTTGGGGCGAGGCCGGTGGTGCTGGGGTCGGCGGCGTCGGTCGTGTCGACCTGCACACCACGATCGACACCCGCGGGCGCACCGACGACCGGCGCGGCGACTTCGACAGTGTGTACGGGGACTGGGGCGCCGTCGGCGACCGGCTGCGGGCGGGAGCCCCCGGTGCCGCCCTCACCGGGGACGTCGGGACGGCGCTGCGACGAGCGGCGGACGCCCCTGCGTCACTCACGGACGAGCAGTACCTCGCCCTCCTGACCGCCGACGGGCCCGACCTGGACGCCGTGTGCCGGCTCGCTGACGACGTCCGCCGCGACACGGTGGGCGACGACGTGACGTACGTCGTCAACCGGAACCTCAACGTGACCAACGTCTGCTACGTCGGATGCCGGTTCTGTGCGTTCGCCCAGCGGCGCAGCGACCCCGACGCCTACACCCTCTCGCTGGCCGAGGTGGCGGCGCGGGCCCGCGAGGCGCAGGCGCTGGGCGCCACCGAGGTGTGCATCCAGTCCGGCATCAGCCCCGAGATGGGCGCCGACGCCTACGTCCGGATCGTCCGGGCGGTCCTGGACGCCGCGCCCGGGATGCACGTCCACGCCTTCAGCCCGATGGAGATCGCGACGGCCGCGGCGAAGGCCGGGACCAGCGCCCGGGACCTGCTGGTGGACCTGCGCGACGCAGGCCTCGGGTCGATGCCGGGGACCGCGGCCGAGATCCTCGACGACGACGTCCGGTGGGTCCTCACCAAGGGCAAGCTGCCCGCGTCGGAATGGGTGCGGATCGTCGAGACCGCGCACGAGGTCGGGCTCCCGACCAGCAGCACCATGATGTACGGCCACGTCGACCACCCCCGGCACTGGGTCGCCCACCTGCGCACCATCGCCCGGGTGCAGGACCGGACCGGCGGGTTCACCGAGTTCGTGCCCCTGCCGTTCGTCCACCACAACGCGCCGGTCTACCTGGCCGGCCTGGCCCGACCGGGACCGACGCTGCGCGACAACCGGGCGGTCCACGCCGTGGCCCGGCTGCTGCTGCACGGGCGCGTCGACCACGTCCAGACCTCGTGGGTGAAGCTCGGCGTCGAGGGGACGCGGGCGATGCTCGCCGGGGGAGCGGACGACCTCGGCGGCACCCTCATGGAGGAGACCATCAGCCGGATGGCGGGGTCCGAGCACGGGTCGGCCAAGACGGTCGCCGAGCTGACCGAGATCGCCGCCGGCGTGGGCCGGCCGGTCCGGCAGCGGACCACGAACTACGGCCGGGTGGACGCAGCCGCCCCGGCCTGACCGCCGGCGGTGCGCGGGCTCGCCGGCGCCCGACCGGCCGTGGCACAGCAGGTGTCGCCGCGCAGGGCCCGGATCCCCGCGCGGACGGCGACGGCGGCGATGACGAGGGCGGCGACGGGGTCGGCCCACGCCCAGTCGAGCACGGCGTTGGCGAGCAGCCCCGCGAGGAGCACTGCGCTCAGAGCGGCGCAGATCAACGTCTGCGTGCTGTCGGCGACAACGGACGTCGAGCCGAGCTCCCGTCCGGCGCGCCGCTGCAGCAGGGAGAGCGTCGGCATGACGACGAGGCTCGCGGCGGCCAGGACGATCCCGGCCGGGCTGGGCTGCGCCTCGGTCGCTGCGAGCAGGGACCGGGTCGCCTCGACGGTGACGACGGCGGCGAGGCCGAAGAACGAGAAGGCCACGACCCGCAGGGCCAGGTGCTCGCGGTCCAGGTGGTTCCGCCCGCCGGCGAACTGCCAGGCGATGGCGGCGGCCGACAGCACTTCGACGAGTGAGTCCAGGCCGAAGCCGAGGAGCGCGGCCGACGACGCGACGACGCCGGCCGTGAGGGCGAGGGCGGCCTCGACGACGTTGTAGGCGATCGTGGCGGCGACCAGCCAGCGGATTCGCCGGTGCAGGACGCCAGAGCGCGCGGTGTCGGGGTCCGCGAGGGCGGTCACGCGGCGCCCCGGCCGGGGGTCCCGTAGGTCGGGCACAGGTCGACGGCGTCGCCGGAGGCGAGCAAGACCTGCTCGGCCACCTGGAACAGCGTCAGCAACTCCGGGCGCGCCAGCGAGTACACGGTCGCCCTCCCGTGAGCTCGTGAGGAGACGAGCCCGCAGTCCGCCAGGCACCGGCAGTGCGCCGACACCGTGCTCTGGGCCAGGCCGAGGTGCTCGGTGAGGTCGCGGACCCGGCGCTCGCCCATGGCCAGGTGCTGGAGGATCGCCAGCCGGTTCGGGTCGCCGAGGCTCCGGAACAGTGCAGCTGCGGTCACCAAGGGCCTGTCCGACGTGGTGGTCGGCTGGTCGATCGGAGGTTCGTCCGCGGTAGTGGGCGCTGTCATCGCCATTGGGCGATGATAATCCTTCTCGGCACCGGCAGCACCCGGAGCCGGACCGCAGGCACCGGTACTACCGTCGTTCTTCGATGACAACCTTCGAGGAGCTGTTCGCCGAGCTGAGTGACCGGGCCGTGACCCGGCCGGAGGGCTCGCGCACCGTGGCCCTGCTCGACGGCGGCGTCAACGCCATCGGCAAGAAGGTCGTCGAGGAGGCCGCCGAGGTGTGGACCGCCGCCAAGCACGAGACCGACGACGAGCTGGCGGCAGAGATCAGCCAGGTGATCTACCACCTGCAGGTCCTGATGATCGCCAGGGGCCTGAGCCTCGACGACGTGTACCGGCACCTGTGACCGCCGGGTGCTCGGCGTGAGAGCGACCGGGCCGGTCGGCTGCAGCTGGGCAGCGTCCGCGAACCCGCGCCGGTCGTGGTCGGTCTCGTAGCCCGGGCACGATGGCCATGTGAGTGAGGAGAGTCGACCGGGGCGGGCCATGTACGACGGGTTCGCGGAGACCTTCGAGTCGCACGCGGCCGACGGCCCGTACAACGCCTACTACGACCGCCCGGCGGTCCTGGAACTCTGCGGGGACGTCCGCGGCCACCGGGTACTCGACGCCGGGTGCGGCCCCGGCCTGTACGGCGAGGAGCTGGTCGCGCGGGGAGCGAGATACGAGGGCTTCGACGTCAGCGCCGACATGGTGCGAGCGGCGCGCCGGCGGCTCGGGGATGAGGTCCCGCTGCGGGTCCACGACCTCGAACGGCCGCTGTCGTGGGTCCCGGACGACTCCGTGGACCTGGTGGTCTGTGCCCTCGCGCTCCACTATGTCGAGGACCGTGTCGGTGCCCTCGCCGAGTTCCGGCGGGCGCTGTCACGCCAGGGACGCGTGGTCATCTCGACCAGTCACCCGACCGCCGACTGGCTTCACAGCGGGGGCAGCTACTTCGAGCCGCGCCACCTCGAAGACATGTGGCCCAGCGGGCTCCGGTCGCGATGGTGGCACCAACCTCTGGACGCGACCCTGGACGAGTTCGCTACCGCGGGCCTGTGTCTCGATCGACTCGTCGAGGTGCGTCCGGTGCCGGTCATGGCCCACCGGTACCCGGAGCAGTTCGCCACCTTGAGTACTCGTCCGTGGTTCGTGGCCTTCCGCCTCGCCCAGCCCGCATCCGCCTGCGGAAGTGCCTTTCCGCACGTCGACTGAGGCATGTCAGCGTTCACAAGTGCCCTTTGCGGGTCGTGTTGTCCACCCGCTTGACGGGGTCGTCGACCAGCTCGATCTCGGCGTCGGACCGGAGCACGGCGTCCACCGCGGCCGCGTACCGGGCGGAGGCGTCGACGGGCGACGCCCCCACCATCGGCGGGTACCAGTGGTAGCCGGTGAAGACCTCGTCGGCGCCCTGACCGGACTGGACCACCGTGATGTGGCGGTTGACCTCACGCGACAGCAGGTAGAACGCGACCACGTCGTGACTGACCATCGGCTCGCTCATCGCGGCGACCGTCGCGTCGAGGTTGCCGGCGAGCTCATCGGTGCCCACCCGGATCCAGTGGTGGGCGGTGGCGAAGCGCTCGGCGACGACGTCGGACTCCCTGGCCGTCGGGCCCGCGGTTGGCGTGGGCCTCGCACATCGCCGCGACGGCCGGGACGGCGGCCGGGGCCCGATCGAATCTGATCTCGCCGCTGACACCGCACACCGGCTCCACGCTACGACAGGTGAGGGTCCCGGCCAGGGGTGTCGTGGCTGCGGCGTTACCCTCCGACCGATGGATCCCCGACCCACCCTGCGCATCGCCGTGCCCAACAAGGGCGCGCTGTCGGACACGGCGGTCGACACGCTCGCCGAGGCCGGGTACCGGCGCCGGCGCGACCCCAAGGAGCTCGTCCTCGTCGACCCCGCCAACGACGTCGAGTTCTTCTTCCTCCGGCCCCGCGACATCGCCGTGTACGTCGGCTCCGGGACCCTCGACGCCGGGATCACCGGTCGCGACCTGCTGCTCGACTCCGGCGCCCCCGCCGAGGAGGTGCTGGGCCTCGGCTTCGGGGAGTCGGCCTTCCGCGTGGCGGCGGTCCCGGGCACCCTGTCGTCGACGGCCGAGCTGGCGGGCCGCCGGGTCGCCACCGCCTACCCGGGGCTGCTGCGCACCTGGCTGCGCGAGCGGGCGATCGACGCCACGGTCGTGGGACTGGACGGTGCGGTGGAATCGGCGGTGAGCCTCGGCGTCGCGGATGCCGTCGCGGACGTCGTCTCGACCGGCACGACGCTGCGGACCGCCGGGCTCGAGGTCGTCGGCGACCCCATCCTCACCAGCGAGGCGGTGCTCGTGGCCGCCCGGGACCGCCCCCGCCACCCGCGCCTCGACGTGCTCGTGCGGCGGATCTCCGGGGTGCTCGTGGCCCGCCGCTACGTGCTCATGGACTACGACATCCCCACCGAACTGGTGGACAAGGCGGTCGCGATCACTCCGGGGCTGGAGTCGCCGACCGTGTCGCCGTTGCACGACTCCGGCTGGTCCGCGGTCCGGGCCATGGTGCCGCGCGGCGACACCAACCGGGTCATGGACGAGCTCTGGGACGTGGGGGGCCGCGCCATCCTCGTCACCGAGATCCACGCCTGCCGGCTGTGACTGCCGACCGGCCGGACGGCGATCGCGCGGGCGACGAACGGGCACGGCTGCGGGCGAGACTGCATCGCCCGTTCCGGCCGCGCTGGGGACGGTGGGTGCCATGGGCGGTGGCGGCCGGAGGGGCCGGCGTCTTCGTCGCCGTCGCGCTCGCGTACCCGGGCGCGAGCATCGGCGACCGGTTGGCGTTCCTGGCGTTCGCCGCCGTGCTGGTCCTGCTGCTCAGCCGCTTCGCCCGGGTGTCCGCCCGGCCCGACGAGGACGGTCTGACCGTCCGCAACCTCGTACACGTCCACCGCCACCCGTGGGCGGCGATCGTGTCGGTGTCGTTCGGCCGGGACTCGACGTGGGCGCAGCTGGACCTGGCCGACGGGACGACCGAGAACGTCATGGCGATCCAGCAGGCGGACGGCGCGTTCGCCCGGGCCGAGGCCGGCCGGCTCGCCACCCTCGTCGAGCTGCACGCGCGCGAGCCCGGCCGCTGACGGGCCCGTCTCCCGACGCTCAGGCGAGCCGGGCCCGCGCCTGGGCGGGCCAGGTCTCGAGGTTGGGCGCGAACCGCAGCCCGTGCTCCGCGAGGATCTCGCGCAGCCGCTCCGGCGAGGTCTCCGCGAGTGCGGCGAACGTGGCGATCCCGCCCGCCGCCAGGGCAGCGGCGATCTTGGGTCCGATGCCGTCGATGACGACGAGGTCGTCCCCGGCCGTCGCGGGCGCGCTCGCCGGGGGACGGTCGACGGCGGAAACGTCCCCCGCGGGCGGGGTCGGGTCCGCCGGCGGGTCCGGCGCCGGCGTCGTCGGGACGAGCGGCCGCGGGCGCGCGACCGGGGGTTGGGGCCCGGGAGCGGGGTCACCCGCCCCGGGTCCGTACCGGGCGGGCAAGTCCTCGACCGGTCGGCGCCGGAGCATCCGGAAGGTCGCCGCCCCGGCGGCGACGAGCAGGGCGAGGACGAGGATGACGAGGCCCCGGCGGCGCCGGCGCGGCTCCTTCGATGCCATGCCTCAAGCCTCGCAGACGTCCGGGCTGGTCCTCGACCCGGACACGACGAGGGTGGCAGCGCCCGGCACGGGGTCCGCCGCCAGCAGCTCCGCCTCCTGCTGCGCCCAGGCATCCCACCAGGGGGCGAAGACGGCGCCGTCGCGGTCGAGGGCTCGACGTCGGCGGACGTCCGCCGGGACGTCCAACCACACCAGGAGGTCCAGCGCCGCCCGGGCACCCCGGACCCCGACCCCCACGCCCTCGGCGACCACGACCCTTCCCGGCCGCAGCCGCACGGCACCACCCGCCCGACCGGCGCGCCAGTCCCATCCGGCGTACTCCGCCTCCCGTCCGGCCGCGAGGGCGGGCAGGACCTGTTGCGACCAGAGCCGGGTGCCGGCAGCCAGCCCGTGCCACCCCCGGTACATCGACTCCAGACTCACCGCCGTGACCATGGTGTCCGGCGCCAGGCAGGCCGTGACGGCGGCGGCGAGGACCGTCTTGCCGGCCCCGCTCCGCCCGTCGATCCCGACGAGTAGCGGCCGGGTCGGCGTCCCGCCGACCTCCGCGCGGCTCGCGAGCAGCTGCCTCACCCGACCGACCACGCGATCCACCAGACCGCCGCCGATCCTCGCCCCCGTCATCACCGCAGGCTAATCCGCCTGCCAAGCGTCGTTGGCAGGCGGACACGCGGTGACAGGCGGCCGACACGCCGGGGCGCCACGGCACTTCCGCCTGCCAACCGCGCTTGGCAGGCGTTCGGCCGGCAGAGAGCGTGCCAGGCTCTGGCGCGTGGTGAGCGTGCTGGTCGTCCTCGCCGGGGCGGCTCTTGTGGGCCTGACCCTGCTCGGGGCCGCCTTCGCCGTCGTGGGGCGGGGCCTCGACCTGGGGCCCTTCGTCCTCGCGGCGGTGGCCGAGGTGGTGCTCCTGGTCCAGCTCGTCGTCGCCGTGGTGCGCCTGGCCGGCGGCGAGCGCCCCGAGTCGCCCGTCCTCGTCCTGTCCTACCTCGCGGCGGCCCTGCTGATCCTGCCGGTCGCGGTGTTCTGGGCATTGGGGGAGCGGTCCCGGTGGAGCAACGCGATCATGGCGGTGGCCGGTGGTGGCGTTCTCGCGATGGTGGCCCGGTTGTGGGACCTGTGGCCGGCGTGACGGGCGCCCGGCCGACCCGGGTGGCCGGCGCCGGGCGCGTCCTCGTCGCCCTCTACGCCGTCTTCGCGGTCGCCGCCACCAGCAGGGCGACGTACCAGCTCGTCACCAAGGCGAGTGAGGCCCCGGTCGCCTACGCGCTCTCGGCGTTCGCCGCGGCGGTGTACGTCGTGGCGACCGTGGCGCTCGCCCGGCCCGGGCCCAGGGCGCGGGCGGTGGCCTCCGCCGCGGTCGGGACGGAGCTGGCGGGCGTGCTCGTCGTGGGAACCCTGAGCCTGGTCCGCCCCGACTGGTTCCCCGACGACACGGTGTGGTCCCGGTACGGGATGGGTTACGGGCTGGTGCCCCTCGTCCTGCCCCTGCTCGGCGCGTGGTGGCTGGCCACGCGCCGGGGGGCAGGGGCGGGACGAGGGTGAGTCAGGAGGCGGTGCCGCCCGCGCCGTCGCGGATCACCACCGTGCGGCGCGTCGCTCGTGTGCCACCCGCCACGTCGCGTGCCGCCACGGCGCCTTGCGACGTCGTCCGCGTGCGACCGCCGTCCTTGATGGGACCCGGCCAGTGACCTACCGTCCGGTCATGTCTCGTGTCGTGCGCGCGGCCGTCGTCCAGACCGCCTGGACCGGTGACAAGGCCTCCATGATCGACATCCACGAGAAGCACGCCCGGGACGCGGCCTCCGACGGTGCCCAGGTCATGTGCTTCCAGGAGCTGTTCTACGGGCCCTACTTCTGCCAGGTGCAGGACGCCCAGTTCTACGACTATGCCGAGGCCGTCCCCGACGGGCCGACCGTCCAGCGGTTCCGGTCCCTGGCCAGGGAGCTGGGCATGGTCCTGGTCCTGCCGGTGTACGAGCAGGACGGCCCCGGCTTCCTCTACAACACGGCCGCCGTCATCGACGCCGACGGCTCCTACCTGGGTCGCTACCGCAAGACCCACATCCCGCAGGTCCGCGGGTTCTGGGAGAAGTTCTACTTCCGGCCCGGCAACAGCGGGTGGCCCGTCTTCGACACCGCGGTGGGCCGGGTCGGCGTGTACATCTGCTACGACCGACACTTCCCGGAGGGCTGGCGGGCACTCGGCCTCGCCGGGGCCGAGATCGTGTTCAACCCGTCCGCCACCAGCCGCGGCCTCTCCAGCTACCTGTGGCAGCTGGAGCAGCCGGCATCGGCCGTCGCCAACATGTACTACATCGGCGCGATCAACCGGGTCGGCGTCGAGCCGCTGGGGGACAACGACTTCTACGGTCAGTCGTACTTCGTCGACCCGCGCGGGCAGATGGTCGGCGACGTCGCCTCGACCCACGACGAGGAGCTCGTCGTCCGGGAACTCGATCTCGACCGGGTCGCCGAGGTCCGCACCCAGTGGGCGTTCTACCGTGACCGGCGCCCGGACGCCTACGGGATCCTCACCGAGGGCTGACCCGGCCGGCGCACCACACCCCCGCGCCGGCTCCGCACGCTGGCGACTTGTCACGGACGGTTTACTCCCCGCTACTGTGAGGGGTATTACCGACCGGTATCCACCGGTTCGGGCGAATCGCCGGGATGCCGTGGGGGTGACGTGGGCCAGCGTCGGCGGGGCGACGGCGCCGACTTCCCGCGCCTGCTCACGACCGTCTCCGCGGCCAACCTCGCCGACGGCCTGTACCTCGCGGCGGGGCCGCTGCTCGCCGCCCGGCTGACCGACGACCCGCTGCTCGTGGCCGGGGTCGTCGTGGTGCAGCGGACCTCGGTCGTGGTCACGGTGCTCGGCGCCGGCGTGCTCGCGGACCGGCTGGACCGCCGCCGGCTGCTGATGCTCGGCAACCTCGTGCGGGCGGCGGTCTTCGCGCCGCTGGCCGGGGCCGTGCTGCTCGGGGTGGACGGTTGGGCGGGGCTCGGCCTGCTCTACGCGGGCGCCGTCGTCCTCGGCCTCGCCGAGTCGCTCGTCGACACCGCCGCCGTCGCGCTCGTCCCCGACGTGGTCGACCGCGATCGCCTCGACGCCGCCAACGGCCGGGTCGAGGCGGCCGCCAGCGCCGGCAACGAGCTCGTCGGGCCACCCGTGGGCGGCCTGCTGTTCGCGGTCGCCGCGTGGGCGCCCTTCGTCGGGGCGGCGGCCGCGTTCGCCGTCGCGGGCGCCACGGCGCACCGCCTGACCGAGCGGCCCGTCCCGGCGCCGCCCGCCGCCGGCGCCACCCGGCGTGCCTGGCGGGAGCTCCGCGAGGGCTGGGCGTGGTTCTGGGGCCACTCCCTGCTGCGGACGGCCGCGGTCGCGGGCTTCGCCGCCAACCTCCTCGCCACGGGTGCGCTGTCGGTGCTCGTGCTGCTCGTCACCCGTCGCCTCGGCTACGGCGAGGGCTGGTACGGCGTGGTGCTGCTCGGCCTGGCGGTGGGATCGCTCGCCGCCGGGTGGACGGTCGGGTGGATCTCGGCCCGTACCGGGCCCGGGCCGGTCATCCTCGCCGGCCATGTGGGCGTCGCGGGCGGCTTCGCCCTCATCGCCACCACCGGCAGCATCGTCGGAGTCGCCGTCGGCCTCGTCACCGTGTCGTTCGCCGCCACGGCGAGCAACGTCATCCTCCACTCCGTCCGCCAGACCGTGGTGCCGCGGAGCCTGCTGGGCCGGATCACGGCCTCCTACCGGGTGGTGGCCCTGCTCGGGATGCCGACGGGGGCCGTCCTCGCCGGCCTCGCGGCCCGGGCGGACCTGCGGGCCCCGTACCTGGCGGCGGCCGTCGGCTTCGTCGCGCTCGCCGTGGTGCTCGGCCGCGCCCTGCGCACCGGCCGGATCGAGGCCGCGCGCGCCGCCGCGGCGCCGGTCGGCGCCGGTGGCGCCGCCCGGCCCGGGGGGCCGGCCGGGGGGCCGGCCATTCCCTTCGAGGGGCCGGTCGCCTAGTTTCGTGCCCTCGGATCGGCACGGGAGGTCGGCATGGCCAGGACCCTCATCACCGGCGGCAGCGTGGTCGGCACGACGGGCGTCG
>Ga0224723_1001833_pt1 | contig 12415 bp, 14 predicted proteins | sample Balambano_FR2_Me_FD_161647 | JGI IMG/M metagenome (GOLD analysis project Ga0224723, IMG submission 161647) | Freshwater sediment microbial communities from Lake Towuti, South Sulawesi, Indonesia - Balambano_FR2_MetaG | ecosystem: Environmental > Aquatic > Freshwater > Lake > Sediment | place...
GCCCACCGAACCGACGGTGGATATTCCCCTCAAGAAAGGCAAGAAAACGGTTCCGATCAGCCGCCTTCCGATCGTCAGCGGAGAGACGGATGCCGCTGCCTATCGCCAGGCGGTACAGATTGCGGGCAGACTGATTGACGGCAAGCTCTGGGATGGCGAGTCTCCCATTCAGTTCGAGGATGTTCCCAAAACGGCGAAGAAAATCACGCCGCTGCTCGATAAGGAGTTATCGCTGTTCTCGTTGGAGGATTTCGTGCGCGTTGGCGCGATCCCTACCGGTGAGCCGTTCAGTGATTCCGACGATGAGTTGGCATCCGATGCAGATGAACTCACCTCTGACATGTCGCAGCACGCTGTCATCCCGTCCACCAATGGGCGCGACCCCGGCAACCCATTCGATCAGACAGCATTATTTTAGTCCATTTCAGATAAGGAGAAGCATCATGACTGACCAAATCCCAGTTCAACCCGCCCGCGTCTTCAAAATTGGTGCCACGCGCATCGTTGAAGACCATTCCATGTCCGCGCTGGATACCAACGCTATCCGCGACTTGCTCAAAGTGAGTTACCCCGAAATTGCCAATGCGACGATCCGCGAACGTGACGAGAACGGGCTGCATGTGGTCGAGTTCCTGCCTCAGCCCGGACGTAAGGGCTAATCGCTATTCCGGATTCAAAACCTTGCGAAACAACACCATATCATCGCCGGGCGCATAATAGTCTCGCACCCGTGCTTCTTCGACATATCCCAGTTTTGCGTAGAATTGGCGAGTCCGTGCGAAGTCCGGTGTTCCCGATGTTTCGACAAACAGAAGGCGTTCTCCTGCCGATTTCAGAGTCCCCTCGACATACACCATGAGTGCCGCGCCGCGTCCCTGACCCTGATGGGCGCGGCGCACCCCAATCATCGTCAGATACCACGTCCGGTCGGTCGCCAGTGCCGGTTCATAGTAAGCGACGCTGATCAGGACACCGTTTTCGTCATCCACCACGCAGAGGTGTCCGTCCGCCTGATGCGCGTTGAAGTAGTTCGCCATCATCTCGTCAATAAACTCGATTGCTTCAGGCGGAAACAGACCGGCATCCACGGTGAGTGCCGCGATCGCTGATGAGTCCTGTTGGTTAATAGTCCGTATCAAGGTGCTGTTCTCGTGTAAGGGAAATAAAAGCTCTATTGACCTGTGGTGAACCATTGTAGCGCTTGACGGGCGTTCCGCATATGGATCCCATTTCAGAAAGGAGTCAGGATGACCGTCAACTTAACTGGTCTGGATGAATTACGCGCGTGCCTCGCATCGATTCTACCGCTTGAACTGAAAGGTATGGAACTGCTGCGCGGGCAGCCCCACCGCATCGGTGCCATCGCCCCAGTGCCGCGTTCACAGGTCGTTGAGGCGGTGACCGAGATCGTCGCCTACACCGAACGCTGCGGGGCAGCAGCCCGAAGTCTGGCGACCCTTGCGCCCATACCTGTGCTGACCGCCCTTGTCATGGAATTTGGCGTATGAACGCGCTGACGCAACTGTACGAGAACGTCGCCGTCGCACTCACGGATGATCCCATGCTCCTGCTGGCAACCGCCGTTGCCACCTTCGATCCGTTGTGGAATGCCTCCGATGAGGACGATTTCGACGGTGATGTTGAGCCGGTCGAACGCGCCTTGCAGGTGACGCGCAGCGCTTTTCCTGACATCTATGCGGAAGCTATCGGTCAGATGCAGGCGGGAAGCAGCGAGTCGGAACTGGATCGGCTGCTGTGTCAAGGAATCTCTGCGAAGGGCATCCCGCTCGATGACTTCGACTATATCGGCTGGGGCATTCCGCTGCTTGCCCTGGGGATTGACCTGGAAGACCCGGCATTGTACAGCGTTTATACCGATCTGTTCCCGATCCTCGCGTTGTTCGACATCCGCCCGCCGGCAGGGAACGCATCCTATGTGGACGTGCCGAATTGGGTTTATCCCGTCGGACGGGCGCTCGCTAACTATCTGACACACCAGGCGGACAAACGCCTGGAACAGGTCGGTTGGGCGCTGGCGTGGCTGTTTTCCTGCTCTGGCAACACCCTGATTGACTTTGATGACAACGCGCTCGCCGAAATCCCGCCGCTCACCTGGTCAACGGACGATGTCGCTTTCGCCATTGAGGTGATTGAAGAAGCCGATGACATGATGCGTGACGTGCAGGCGGGAATGGAACGGCTCAGGACATTGCCTGAATGGAAGACAGAACTGGAACGGAATATTGGGTATCTCAAACGTGAATGGACGAAGAAAGGCAAACTCGATGAACACGCTCTCCAACTGGACTGGACAGGCATTGGCAGCTGCACTGACGGAAACGCCATCGCTGATTCTCAGTTTTTACAGCTACGGGGTGACGCTGCGTAAGCAGGACGGCGAACGGGTGACAGAATATCCCGTTGACCCCGCCCACGTCGCGCTGGCACTGGCGGCGAAAGTCACCTTTGACACCGGCTTATTGAATGGCAATACGCTGCTGGTGCGGCAGGATGGCGTGAAGAAGACTGTCGTTGAGTATCGTCCGCCGCAGAAAACCGGGCTGTTTCTCGACGGTTCGAAAACGGCGCTGCGCGTACCGCTGCCTGGGCTGGTTTTGATCCGCGTCACAACGGACCACCAATTGCCGCAGTATGGCGTCTTTGCGGTGAAGCGGCGTCCAGCAACGATGGATTGTCCACTGTTCCATGCGCCGCTGCCCAACGTGTTCGGTTCAGGGGCGATCTGCTGGGGGACGGTGCAGCGGGTGGACAATGCGGCACTCTACAGGGCGTCGCTGGCAGACGATTGGGCGCTGCTATTGGGTTCATCCTTCGGCGATCACGCCGTCAGCGGGAAAAGTCAGCGCGAACGGGAGGATATTCGCAAGCTGCTGATCCAACTGGAGGCAAATCACGCCCGGCGATATCCGACAGGCGATCTTATTCCCGTCCAAAAGACACTGGCGCAGGTGCTTGGAGAGACACGATGAGCGGTATCTTTGACCCGAATGTACATATCCAGACCATTGTGGTTGTTGGTTGTGGCGGGACGGGAGCCCAGGTCGCCCGCATCGTTGCTCGTCTGATTTACGATATGCGTCGCGCCCGGCTGCACACGCCGCGTCTCCTGCTGATTGATCCCGATGTTGTTGAGGAGAAGAATGTCGGGCGGCAGCTTTTCACACCAGCAGACGCCGCGTTGAAACTGCCCAAAGCAGAAGTGGTCAGCAAACGATTGAACCTGGCACTTGGCTTGGACATCACCTGGTGTGTGGAACCGTTCAGCGCGGAGACGCATGGCAGTCGCTATGGATCGCAACTGGTCATTAGCTGTGTGGATAACCACCTGGCACGGCGTGAACTGCACAGCGCCGGCGGGTTGCTGATTGGTGCAGGGAACTACCGCGACGGCGGGCAGGTCGTCATCGGCAACACCGGAGATGCGGCACTCATGCGACAGCACATGGATGGTAAGGATGGTATTTACCGTTACCTACCCAATGAAGGCTTGTTGTTCCCGTCTCTGCTCGAACCCGAAGAAGCGGTGGCTGCGCCGCAACCTGCGCTGTCATGTGCTGAATTAGTCATGCGCGGCGATCAATCGGTCTTGATTAACGATTGGATGGCATGTGTAGTCGGTCAGTATGTCTACGTCCTGCTGTACCGCCAGCCGATCCGCACCTTCGCCAGTTTCATTAGTCTGGACGGGATGAGTGTGCGGAGTGTTCCGATTTGTCGAGAGGAATTAGCAGTGTATATGTCTCAAGCGATTGACCGATAGCAGGCTTCACTCGCAGCGAAACTTCAACCCATTTATTCGCATGGATTGAAAGGGGAATATCATGCGTTACTGGAATGACATGCAAACCAAATTCGGCTTCAGCGATGGCGAAGCCGTGCCGGACGGTGTGGGCATCTATCGTGCCATTTATATTCGTGCGGTCAACAGACTTGCGGAGCAGTTGGGAAGCAAAGTGCGTGCCACCGCCTATGATCGCGCCGGTATGCATAACTGGTGTCTCATCCTATTCTACGACACGAACGATCTGGTAGGTCTTGCAATCGATGAACTGGTACAACCGCTCGACCTCTCAGCTAAAGGGCGCGACGAAGACGAAGGGATGCACGAAGCGATTCGTCAGGCATATCTGCTTGAACTGGACAACTTCGTCGAGGTAACCGTACATCTGTCCACTGATTTTGACGAGTTTGTGATGACGCTCGAGCCAACAAATGAAGACACGCCTTGATAGTTGAAGCAAATGCTACCCGCAGCAGATACACCTTCTGTGATCGCAAAGGGGACAACTATGCTGAACTGCAAACGTCAGAACGTATATCATTCCAACTTGCCGCCACCCGGCGCAATCGGTCACATCGTCGGATTGAGCACCATTGACCCACGCCGCAAGTGCATGGTCAGTCACTACCCGCTGTGCGACAGCGCCGATTACCACTACAGCATCGGTATTCACACTTGTTGGGTCAGGTTTCTTGACAACCAAGAATTTACCCGGTTTAGTGGTTTCTGGTTTCGAGCCGACGAAGCGTAACCCCCGAGCTATTTCTTACATCCAATCTAGAGGAGAATTGATCATGGAGCAAAGCGAAGCACTGGCTTTAGAGCGCTATCACCGTGCCTACAGCAATGATATGTATCGAGCAATTCAGGTCGCTATCATCGCTGATATTTGCGGTGGCTATCAGGCGCGTGAGCCGAAACTGCTGGAACGTGCCCTGTCCATCGAACCGATGCACAGTATCCTGAACCTGGTAACCGATACCGCGCTGGAATTCTGCGGACATCCGTTGATGAAGGGGCGGAGACAGCGCCTTCTCAACGCATTGGCAGTCGAACCGATCAGCAGCGAAACAATTCAACTGCTGGCAACGTATTTTGCGACATTTGATGAAAATCATACCGTCGCCGCTGAGTTCAGCCATGTCGCGCAATCGCTGCTTATGCTGCGCGATCTTCGAAGCACCCTCAATGAGGTGATAGAAGACACTGCACACATTCACACCGCAAATGGAAATCAAGCCCATGACCTGCTTTCATCAGCCGAACTGCTGGTGCAGGTCGCGGACGCTCTCCTCAAAGGTGAGCAGTCCTCAGGCTATTTGCAACAGAAGGTCTCGAAAGCACAGCGTCTACTGGGTCAAGTCACGCCGTAATCTCGCTGTTCATTCCCTTCAACTCACCGTCATCGTTGCAGCACTCAATGCACGTCGTCAGTCAATTGTCCAATCGGCTATGTAGTTTCTGTATCGCCCGCCCCACTTTATCCCTACACATTTTGACTTTAACGTCGCGGTCAGTCATCGCCGTTCCGCTCACGCCACGCAGGGCGACAACCGAACAGCGGTGATGGTTCTACCCCAACAGCCGCTGATTTCATGCCGCATCTCCTTCACCTGCGGATTACGTTCCTTTGAATTCCTGTCGCCAGCACTCTCCCATCTGACCAAAACAACGCCGATTTGACTCTGACCATCCTAGCAGGCGCAGCGTACTGTCAACCCGTCAGGAACGGGTCGCTTACGGCGTTTTCGGTGAGCGCAGCGGCGCAAGCCCGGAGAAAACGCCGAGCGCCTTTCAGGTGACAGTGCGCTTCAATGCGCCTGCACTTGATAGGTCAGAAGTCGGCACAAGGTCGATGGGTAGAGCGCATAAGCGCGAAGGAAATCAATCATGGGTACGTCAATCAATTTGCAGGTGACCGGGTTCGTTGGCATTGATCCGCAGGTGCGTCAGGTCGGTGAGCAAAACGTCGCGTCGTTCTCGGTGGCAGTCAGCCGCAAGAACCGCGCCGGCGAGAAGCAGACCGTGTGGGTGCGCGTCAATTGCTGGAACAAGCTGGCTGATGTGGCGACGCAGTATGTCCACAAAGGCTCGCTGGTGCAGGTGAGCGCCGAGTGGCTGCGCCAGAGCGCGTGGGTTGACCAGTCCGGTGCTGCACAGCCGAGCCTCGACATTGATGCCAACCGCCTTGTGTTGCTGGATCGCGTCGACAATGGCGATAGCGGTCACAGTGATGATTTGTCGGATATTCCGTTCTGAAATAGGTAAGGGTGAGCTGTCCAACAATTCGGGTTGGACAGCTCACTTCAGAGGCTGAGAGCCGGGCTGCGAGCATTAGTCCCAGACGGAACTTTTCAGCGATGTGAGTCGTCTTTCAGATAAGATAGTCTGAGGGACATGGTGTCGAAGCAGACCGCGTTCACTCTCATTCAACTGACGCTGACAACAGGCGAGCGTCTTCCATGCCTCGTGCACACCGACACATGGCTGCCAGTGAAACTGGCGACGAGATGGGCAGTCACCCACCGCCGCCTGCGTGTGCAGTCGTCAACGCTGCGCGACAACTTGTATGCAATTCGCAAACTGTATCAGTGGGCGGAAAAGGTCGGTCAGCTAGACCTCGAAGCACTGCTTTCCAGTGGCAAAACGCTTTTGCCAGCACAGTTGGAGTCGTTAAACGGTTACCTTCGCCAGTCTTCCACTTCTCGTACCCTACCCATCTGTTCACCAAACACCGTCAACAAGCAGTTGTACGTCCTGGAAGGGTTTCTTGGCTGGGCGCTGCACTATGCGAGTTCCCCTTCGGAACGCCTGAATTTCACCGAACGACAGGCGCAGCATGAGCAAATGAACGCTGCATTTCAATCCCTGTATCACAAAGGACATCCCGCCCAGCGCATTGAGCCGCTCGACGAGCAGCAGATCGCCGCCATACGCGGCAGTGTGACTCCCTTCGTATTTCCTGAAGGCAATCTCCGGTTTCCAACCACTTTCACAGCCTCCAACGCGATGCGCAACTGGCTCATGGTCGAGGTCGCTTTGGAACTTGGACTGCGGATCGGTGAAATGCTCAAGCTGCGTCTCGACTCACTCCCCAGAGGAGGCAGACAACTGCTGCTCGTACGTCGCCTCCCCGACGACCCCTATGACCAGCGCCAGCATGAACCTGCCGTCAAGACTGCTGAACGGGCGCTTCCCGTTTCTGAGGCTTTGGCATCTGCGCTGCGCCTGTATGTGACAAGCCCGCCACCACTTGGCAGGAAATCCGGGCGTACTCCGTACCTTTTCGTCACCGACGAAGGAAATGCCCTCTCGCATGCACGCGCAAACGACATTCTGGAGGTCGTCGGTCGTCAGTCGAAGGTTGTACCCCTGTCATGGCACCGCTTTCGCCACACGTGGGCAGAACGTTTGGCGGAACATCTGCTGGAAGTTCCAAATGGTCTCGACCAGCTCATGTACCTGGGCGGATGGACGAACCCGGACTCGCCGCGTCGCTACATGCAGTACGCAGTCGCACGTCATGCCCAGACCAGTCTTGCTCGCTGGCAGCAGAGACTTTACGAACAGGAGGCGCACTCATGACCCTCCCACAGGCGGTGTGGTCTTTGGATGGTCAGTGGGTCGAACTGCACCAAAACGTTTGGCGCATTCGTGCGTCCGCAGATGGAGGCCGAGTTCTGGTGCTCAACTGGCAGCGTCTAGCATCTGTGGGCGTATTTCAGGCAGCTGCACTCACTCTCTGTCAGGCATTCGTCTGCGAGCGGATACAGCGGAGAAAAGGCAGTACCGTCTACAACGACTTCGTTACTTTGGGGCTTTTTGCTCGCTGGCTGAAAACGACCGGTCGTGTGCCGGAAAACGGTTTTGCCTGGACAGATTACACCCCTGCGACCGCTGGTGCATTTCTGCACTGGGGTCTGACTCAGCTTGCAGACAGGGGCAATGCCTTTTCTCGTTTGCGCGTTCTGTACACATGGGGCGTTGCACGCCAGCAACCCGGTTTTTCAGCGCAGACACTGCGTGCGCTAAAGGCGGTTACCGCGCCGGGCAATGTCAAGGGTCAGCAGGTGCAATCCCGCCACCCAACACAGGGACCGCTCTCGACTGAGGAAAAGTGGCTTGTCAGTCGTGCGCTGCGAGAGCAGGTCGGTGAGGGACATGACCGAGCGCTTGTCATGCTGCTTCTGGAACTTGGGTGTAATCCTAATGCGCTGGTGCGACTGAAACGCAGTGACCTGCACCGGATTGACGCTCCAGATGGTCCGCTGTTCCAGTTGGATATCCCCCGCCTGAAGAAGCGTACTGCACACCGGGAGACCAAACGTCGAAGCGTCAGTGCTCGTCTGGGGACACTTCTGGAAAAGTTGTGTCTGGCGGAACCGTACAGCCGTTTGCTGCACTGGCTGTCCGAACAACATCCTGAAGGGAGCGTGAATACCGCACTTCGTCGCTGGGTCACCCAGAACCATCTGGTGTCGCCACGCACAGGCGAGATACTGCATCTCCATGCGCGACGCTTTCGCTACACCCTTGCCGTACATCTGGCAGAAGAGGGCGCGTCGCGGTTCCACATTGCCGAGCTGCTGGACCATACCGACCTGCAAAACGTCGAAGTGTACATTACCAACACCTCTCGCATTGCAGACCAGGTGGCAGAAGCAACCGACGCTGTACTGCGCCCGCTCGTCCAACGTTTTTTGGGTAAAGTGGTCGAGACGCTGGACGAACCCGCTTTTCCTGACCTGCCGGAGAATGTCGTCATTCCCGCCGCCTCACCCCATCTCCCCTTGTTCAGTGTCGGTGGCGTGGGCGTATGTGGGCGTAATACCCGTCGTGACGGATTGTGCCAGCTCCTGCCTCCACTGAGCTGCTACAGCTGCTCTCTGTTTGCAGCGCTCCGTACCGGACCGCACGAGGAAGTACTGGCGTCCATGGACGCTTATCTGCAGGCGAACCGGAGTACTGTGGACGTGCGTATTTTGCAGCAGCTCGACGACGTTCGCGCTGCCATTCAGCAGGTCGTAAACCAGGTAAAAAAAGCAGATGAACACCGCCCTGAATGAACTCATCCAGGCAGGACGCGAACGCTTTACGGCTGACCTGGGCGTTACCGGACAGTCTTTTGACGCGCTCACCTGGGACATCTCGTCACTGGCGCAACAACTGACCCGTGCGCGACATGTTTACGTCCATTTTGTGCGCTATCCGAATGCGCATGAACCGCTGCCTCCGGTCTATGCCAATGTGCTGAAAAGCGTGCTGCTGCTCACGCGAGCAGCATCTGCCGAAGCGCTGCGCGACAGGCTGCTGAACGCACGCATCCTGTGCGAAGTGCTGCTCACTCGTCAGCGGGAACTTTCCGACACTGGCGACTGGATGACGTTGAGTGCGCGGGATTTGGAAGCCACTGAGCAATTCATGCGCCAGCGCTGGTCTGACTCCACCACGCACAAAAGTATGCTGACTTTGCTCAGATGGGTCGGATTTCTCTCAGCACACGGGGTTTGTCCCCCTGTTTCCTACATGCCTTACACACCACGTCAGCGCGACCTGAATACGCATACGCTGGACGGGCAGGACCAGCGTCGCGCCAAACTCCCGACCGCACGAACGCTGGAGGGTCTTGCTGACTTGTATGCGGACAGGACGCTTGAGGCGCCCGACCGCTTGCGTCTGGCTGCGACCGCGCTGCTCGTGGCAACAGGCATGCGAATTGGCGAACTGCTGACGCTTCCTCTGGACTGTGAGATTACAGATATCCAGCGCGGACATTGTGTTTACGGGCTGTGCTACCACCGCGAAAAAGCGGGACATGGGCAACACGTTCAGACAGTGCGCTGGTTGTCTGCTGCACAGGCGGAACTGGCTCAGGCTGCGGTCGCGGAAATACGCCTGTTGACCGAGCCTGCACGCCAACGCGCCCGTATATTGGAGCAGTCACCGGACAGAGTACCCATCCCGCACCATGAGGCGGATGACTGGCTCAATGTGCGCCAGCTTGCAGTGCTGTTTGGGTTTACCCGTCACAGCGGCTTACCAAAGATGCTTCAGGGACTTCCCTGCCGTACAGCCGCGCACAGATATCTTTACCGGGTGGGGGATGTGGAAAAGTTTCTCCTGAAATGGCGCATCTCTCCTCTGTGGACGCGGCGTCTGGGAGCAAACACCGTGCAGATGCTGTCGCAAACGCTGCTGCTGGCATTTCGCAACTACTTTGGTGTGGTTCACTCGTCGTGGACACTGCTGGTGGAACCTTTTACCACGCAAACCATGAACAGCTTTCTGTGTGGAAAACTTTCAACGAAAAGTATATTTCAGCGCATGGAAATCCGTGAACAGAACGGGCAATTCTGCCGGGTGACGACACACCAGTTTCGCCACTGGCTCAATGACCTGGCAGACAAAGGTGGAATGCCTGTGGAAGCGCTGACCCGCTGGATGGGGCGAACTCATGCGCTGGATACCCATGACTACCGCCACGCGACGGTGGACGAGCGTCTGGCATGGCTGAAAGAAAGTATCCGTGAGGGCAACGTGACGGGCTACATGGCGGATGTTTACCGTGAGATGCCCGCAGCAGAACGCGACGTATTCCTCAACGGACAGATTCAGGCGGTTCATGTGACACCGCTGGGTTTCTGCATTCACGACTTTGCGGTTGAACCGTGTCCCTACCACCTGAACTGTCTGCGCGGCTGCGTGCACTATCTGCGTACGAAAGGCAACCAAGTGGAGCGCGACCACTTGATTCGTGTTCAGGACATTACGGTGACTGCGCTTGCTCACGCACGCGAACAGATGACAAGCGACTCACCAGCGCTGTCGCCCGCGTGGGTTCGCCACCACCAGGACACGCTGCAGGGTGTTGAAAGGGCATTGGCAGTGGATGACATGAATGTGCCCGACGGTACGCTGGTGGCAGCGCAAAAGGCAGTCGAGCATGGGCAGACATAGTAAGCGTGCGTCTGTCACCGAAGCGGTGACGCGCTATCTGAGGCTCGCGGAAGAAAACGCTTCTGACCTGTACCCAGTGGAAGTTGGACACATTGCCCGCATGGCAGGCTGCGCGCGTTCGACGTTGTACAACTATGGACTCAACCAGCTCATTGTTGAAACGGCTTCACGACTGGAGCTCAAAAATCTGCATGGCAAAACGAAAGAGGACGCGCTCCATGCGCTGCGATCTGCCCTGCTTGTGAGCGAAGCGCAGAACCGGGCATTGCTTGAACGCCTTGTTCTGGTCGAAGCCAACGCAGTTCGACTTGGCATTGATGCAGATGAGCTTTACCGACCACTGCTCAAGCCTGCTCGACGAGTACCAGCAAAAAGACGAGGACGCTGATACGGAGTATATATTTTTGGACATCTGGCAATCTGGACACGCTGCCCCTGACATGGATTCCCAAGGTATGGTTCCTATTCCAGTTTTCTTGCCGGAACTACGCTGCGTTTCGTTTCGCCAGTCATTGTTGGACATCTTCTATACCAGAAGAACCGTTCTAGCCTTTCGCTGTTAGCCGATAGCTTTTAGCGAAAGACGCGGGCAGAGACACGGGCATGATGATCATGCCCGTGTTTTGTTTCTGGGATGAATTGGAGTAGGGACTACGGCGTTCTCCCCACCAATGCCCGCCAGCGCACCGGCGCTCGCTGCCGACGGTGATAATACACCCATTCGATCAGCAGAATGATTAACCCTAACAATGCCAGCAAGCCCCAGAACTCGCGCTGCCCAAATTCCTCCACCTCAACCGCAGGCGTGATCGTCTGGTCGCCAAGCGTGATGGACGGATACGGCTCAATCGTGCTTTCATCTGCCTCGAATAGATTGACCGCGAACAACGCACTTTCGACGATTTCGCCGTCACGAAGCGAGTCCACCGTATAGAAACCTGTCTGATCCGTCTCAGGAAAGAGGATGGGTGCGCCGTTATAGGTGTACTCACGGGTCGAGCCATCCGGCAGGGTCACACGGACAGTGGAAATCCCCGTGCCGGGCGTGAGCGTCACCGTTTCGCCTACTTTTACGCTGTTCTGCTGAACGATGCCCTGCGGTGCGAACCAGTCCAGCAGCGAGGACATCAGGATTGGAAACGTGATGTCCAGCGGCAAATTGGAGTCGTTAAGCGCGAACGGCAAGATCGCCACCTGTCGCCCACCCGTTTCCCCCGCCAGTAACAGCGCCCCGCCGTCCGCTTCGATGAGTGGTTCTGCCCAGTCCACCGCCACCTGAGAAAAACGGAGCAGGCTGATCGTCGAAAAATCCACATACGTCATGCGCGGGTCGTTGCTATCCACGCGGATATTCGCCGTCGGATCGGGTTGGTCGGCGTTTTCAGGGCGCTGCTGGACAGCGCCAACGGTGAAAAGCGGCGTACTGTTCGGCGGGTTGATGATGAGCATATCGGCGTTCGGCAGTTCATCCGGCAGCCAGCCGTCAAACACATACAAGTCATAGGGGCGTGTCGGCAGTTGACCCGGTTGAATGGTGAAGACCTGTACACCGGGCAGACTGCGAAGCACCTGCTCCAGAAAACGGCTGCCCTCGCCGACCACCAGCACCCGCCGCGACGCCGTATCCCCGATGATCGCATACGCGGAGTCATCGTC
>Ga0224723_1001834_pt1 | contig 12414 bp, 14 predicted proteins | sample Balambano_FR2_Me_FD_161647 | JGI IMG/M metagenome (GOLD analysis project Ga0224723, IMG submission 161647) | Freshwater sediment microbial communities from Lake Towuti, South Sulawesi, Indonesia - Balambano_FR2_MetaG | ecosystem: Environmental > Aquatic > Freshwater > Lake > Sediment | place...
CTTTATTTTATTACGTCAAAAGTTAACTTTATCTAACGACCAGTTCGCAATCATTATCCAGCAGACCATAACTACATTTTCTGCTTTAGTTCACTTCCCTGTCCGATCTCCTGTCCGAACCTGAGTTCCACCTCTTGACAACCTTCCATCTTAGTCATACAATCGCGACCAATAAATTAAAAACGCTGACGAGGACGAGTACGTTTCAAAGCGATTTCCAGAGAGCCAAGCAGAAGTTCTGAAAGCAAGGCAAAAGCGCAGAAACCGAATGGACCTTCGAGTTGTGAAGAGAAAGTTTAATTAGTTAACTGGTTTGCTAGTTACCTAGTTGAGCAAGTACCAGAGACGGGAACTGCACCCGTTATAAAGCAGAGTTTCTTAGTGAAATAGAAACTAGATGATTAGAGACTAGATAACTAGTCAACTAATAAACTAGAAAACTATCCAACTAGCAAACTACAAAAGTGACGCTGGCTTATCTTCTCTGTTTCATACAGAGAAATTTTTTTAATAGCAATGCGTTTAACTTGGGTGGCACCACGAGACCTCTCTCGTCCCAACGGACGGAGAGGTATTTAATTTAATTGTTTTACGCATTACGAATTACGCATCACACCCGTAATTCGTAAAACGTAATGCGTAATTATTTTAGGAGAGATTATGTTATTAGAAACCACATCACAAACAATTATTCGCGAAATCAGTGCAGACCTCGAAACACCCATCAGCGTGTATATGAAACTGCGCGGACAGAGTCCATCGTTTTTGTTGGAGTCTGTTGAAGGTGGGGAACGCATTGCACGTTATTCATTTATTGGAATCAAACCCAAAGCACAATATATTATTCGTGATAATCAAATTGAAATTATCGAAAATCACGTTTCACGCATCACGAATTACGATGGAGACCCAACTCAGTTTCTGCAACAAGAGATGAATCGTTATAACTTCAAACAACAATCTGGTGTGCCACGTTTCATCGGTGGGTTGGTGGGCTATCTCGGCTATGAGTCTGTTCGATATTTTGAACCAACTCTCCAGTCAAAAATGAAGCGTGGTTCACTTCCCGATGGAATCTATTTATTGGCAGATACTGTCATCGCGTTTGATCATGCGCGTCGCAGTTTATCTTTAATCGCGAATGCTTTGGATGGCGATGTCGAATCTGCAAATCGAAAACTGGATGAAATTGAATCTTTAATTCATAGTCCGTTGCCTCCTGCAAAAACGCGTGAAACAAAATCATCAAAAATAAAATCAAACATGACGCAAGGAAAATATGAAGACATGGTGCGCGATGCCAAAGAACATATTGGCGCGGGCGATATTTTTCAAGTGGTGCTTTCGCAACGCTTCACGCGCGAAAGTAATGTGGAGCCGTTTGATGTTTATCGCGCCGTGCGTCGTTTGAATCCATCGCCGTATATGTTTTTCTTTGATTTTGGACTCGTCAATGATGAACCGCTTTTTATTGTGGGTTCATCGCCAGAAATGTTTGTGCGTTTGGAAGGAAGAACCGCTTCACTCCGACCTATAGCTGGGACTCGCCCGCGTGGAGCAGATTCAAACGCCGATGCATCGTTGGCGCAAGAATTATTAGCAGACCCAAAGGAATGTGCTGAACATGTCATGTTAGTGGATTTAGGTCGCAACGATTTAGGACGTGTTTGTGAATATGGAACTGTCAAAGTTTCAGACTTTTTCACTGTTGAAAAATATTCACATGTCATGCACATCGTTTCACATGTGGAAGGAAAATTGAAACCTGAATTAACCGCATTTGATTTAGTGCGTGCCGCATTTCCCGCAGGGACAGTCAGTGGTGCGCCGAAAGTCCGTGCATTGGAAATTATTTCTGATTTAGAACCCGACGCCCGAAATATTTATGCAGGCACAATTGGTTATTTTGGTTTTGACGGTAATATGGATACATGTTTAGCACTTCGCACAATGATTGCTCATGGAAATTCTTTTCATGTGCAAGCAGGTGCGGGCATTGTCGCAGATTCAAATCCGACCACTGAATTTCAAGAGACAGTCAATAAAGCAAGTGCCATGTTGAAAGCGATTGAGATGGCGGAGGAGGGAAAATGAAGAATGCAGAAGTTAGAATGCAGAATGATGAATGATGAATGTAGAATGTAGAGTGAAATGAGTTACGAGATACAAGATACGAGATACAAGATACGAGATACAAGATACAAGTTACGAGTTAAAAAAACAGTCCCTAATCTCTAATCTCCAATTACAAATTACCAATTACCAAGAAAGGAATACCCATGACATCCAAACCCCGTTTACTTACAGGCGATAGACCCACAGGCAGATTGCATCTTGGTCATTATGTTGGTTCGCTTGCCAATCGTGTGCGTTTGCAGAATCAATATGAATCATTTTTCATCATTGCTGATTTGCATACGTTAACAACAAAGCCTGAACTTAACTTTATAAAAGAAATTCCAACGTTTATTAAAGAGACAGTTTTGGATTATCTCGCTGTGGGCATTGACCCGAACGTCAGCACGATTTTTGTGCAATCGGCAATTCCTGAAACGTATCAGTTGAATTTGTTATTTGAAATGTTGGTGACTGTTCCACGCTTGGAAAGAATCCCATCACTGAAAGATATGGCGCGTGATGCAAATATGGAAACGATGCCATTTGGTTTGTTGGGTTATCCCGTTTTGCAGGCTGTAGATATTTTATTGCCACGCGCACAAGTTGTTCCAGTCGGTCGTGACAATCAATCACATGTTGAACTTGCCCGTGAAATGGCAAGACGATTCAATAATTTATATGGCGAAGTATTCCCAGAACCTGATGCAATCATCGGTGATGTGCCTTTGTTGGTTGGCACAGATGGTCAGAGCAAGATGAGCAAGTCATTAAGTAATGCAATTTATTTATCTGATGATGCAAAGACTGTCGAAGAAAAAGTTAAGAACATGTACACCGACCCGAAACGCCTCAAAGCCACAGATGCTGGGACAGTAGAAGGCAATCCAGTCTTTGTATATCACGATGCATTTAATTCATCCAAAGCCGAAGTGGATGATTTGAAAGAAAGATACCGTGCAGGCAAAGTGGGCGATGTGGAAGTGAAAGAGAAATTGGCAGTTGCTATCAACAACTTCCTTGAACCGATTCGTGAAAAGCGTGCCTATTATCTTGCACACCCGATGATTCCAAACGATGTGCTTGCCAATGGAATCCGCCGAATGCAAGCAGAAGCAAAATCTACTATGGAACTTGTGCGCGAGAAGACAGGCTTATCTTATTCATTAGATTTGTTTGCTGATGAAGTGGATATTTTTGGTGAATATGATTAACAACATGTCGTTGCGAGTCGCGCTCTTGTTCTTTGCGGCGAAGCAATCTCCTAATAACAAATATATGCTTGTTTCAGGGAGATTGCTTCGTCGTTGCTTCGCAACTCCTCGCAACGACATTTGAAATGGAGATTTTATGCTTGTACTAATCGATAACTACGACTCATTTACATACAACCTCGTCCAATACTTTGGTGAACTCGGTGCAGATGTTAAAGTCTATCGCAATGACCAAGTGTCCCTTAGTGAATTGATGCGTTTGAATCCCACACATTTGGTCATATCACCAGGTCCAGGTGAACCATTAAAAGATGATGGCATTTCATCAGATGCAATTAAACATTTCACAGGAAAAATTCCAGTGTTAGGTGTGTGTTTAGGGCATCAAGCATTAGGTGCAGTATTTGGCGGAAAAGTTGATAGAGCACAAAGACTCATGCATGGAAAAACATCGAAAGTGAATCACAATGGTGAAGGTATCTTCAAAAATATTCCATCACCATTTGAAGCCATGCGTTATCACTCGTTGGTTGTGTATGACCCCATCCCTGATGAATTGGAAGTGATTGCATTTACACCCGAAGAAGAAATTATGGGCTTGAAACATAAACAACATCAAACGTACGGAGTGCAATTTCATCCCGAATCAATTTTGACTGAGCATGGCAAACAATTATTGAAAAATTTTTTGGATTTAAATCCCGCGCCAGCGAAGCGAGAAGAAGATATGTTAAAACCTTTTATTGCTAAAACAATTAATCGAAATGATTTAACTGCCAACGAAGCCGAAGAAGCGATGAATATTATTATGACGGGTCAAGCAACACAAGCACAAATTGGTTCATACTTAACTGCGTTAAGAATGAAAGGTGAAACGATTGATGAAATCACTGGTTCAGTGCGTGCCATGCGTGCCAATTCTGTCAAAGTAAAACTTAATACATACGAAAATATTTATGACATTGTTGGCACAGGTGGTGATGGCGCACATACATTTAATATTTCAACAGCCGCGGCATTTGTTTTAGCAGGTACAGGAAGAAAAGTTGCCAAGCATGGAAACCGCGCCGCTTCATCCCACTGTGGTTCTGCCGATGTGCTTTCTGCATTGGGCGTCAGCCTCGAGTTAACTCCTGAACAAATTGCAAAAGCCATTGAAGAAATTGGAATCGGTTTTATGTTCGCGGCAAAATTTCATCCCGCTATGAAACATGCCATTGGTGCGCGTAAAGAAATGGGTCAACGAACTATATTTAATATTTTAGGTCCACTTACAAATCCCGCCAATGCCAACATTCAACTCACGGGAGTCTTCGACCCGAATCTTACCGAGCCAATGGCACAAGTATTAAAAGAACTTGGTTCCAAAGCCGCAATGGTGATTCATGGCGCGAATCATCTTGATGAATTAAATACAACAGGCATAAATAAAATCAGTCATCTTAAAAATGGTGAAGTAAAAACGTATGAATTGAATCCAAATGATTTGGGTCTCGCACATTCCACAGTTCAAGATTTACGCGGCGGTACGCCCGATGAATCGGCTGTGATGATGAAAGCGATTCTTTTCAATCAATTGCAAGGTGCACGCCGTGATGCAGTTTTATTAAACGCCGCCGCCGCACTGTCCGCTGAAACGGGTGATTTCAAATCTGCATTGAAAGAAGCAACTGTTTCCATTGATAGTGGTCAAGCACTTAAAAAACTTAATACATTAATTGAGTATTCACAAAGTTTTATGCAATGAACATTCTTGAAAAAATTATCGAACAAAAAAAATTAGAAATTGCGATGCTCAACGCCTCAGACTTAAAACGTGCTGTGGAAGATTCACCTGCACCTCGAAGTTTTCTTGCTAGCATCCAGCATCGCCGCTTCGGAGCTAGCCCCTGCTTGGTTGCTGAACTCAAACGGGCATCTCCCTCGAAAGGCATCCTCGCTCCGCACTTGGATTTGTTTCAAGTAGCAGATATTTACATTGAGAATGGTGCATCCGCAATTTCAGTTTTGACTGACGAAAAATTTTTCATGGGTAAACTCGAAACACTTTACGCATTACGTTTTACACATCACTCATCAGTTCCATTACTTCGCAAAGATTTCATCATTGATGAATCCCAAATTTATGAATCACGAGTCAATGGAGCAGATGCAATTCTCTTAATCGCCGCGGCGTTGACTGACGATAAATTATTTGCCGATTTACATGCTTGTGCTTTGGAACTTGGATTAACCGCATTGGTCGAAGTGCATGATGAAAAAGAAACAGAACGAGCCTTGAAGTTGAAAGATGTAAAGCTAATCGGAATCAATAATCGCAATTTGGCTACATTCGATGTGACTCTTGAAACGACAGAAAAACTCCGCCCAATGATTCCATCTGAGATTACTGTCGTTGCCGAGTCAGGAATTTTTACAGCACAAGATGTTGAAAGATTAGCAAAAATAAATATTGATGCAATTCTCGTTGGTGAAGCGCTTGTGACATCTGAGGATATTCCAGCGAAAGTAAGAGAACTTTCAGGAGCATAATATGTCGTTGCGAGGGCGCTCTTGTTCTTTGTCCAAAGCAATCCCCAATTAACATGCCGTTGCGAGGACGTTCTTGCTCTTGTCCGAAGCAATCTCCTGTTAATGAGAGTATATTGATAATAAACATTCGCTATATACGAAGAGATTGCTTCGTCGGGAAGAACGCCCTCCTCGCAACGACATGAGATGGATTTATATATGTCAATTGAAAAACAATACTGTGTTTACATTATGACCAATGCTCATCATACAGTTCTATATACTGGTGTGACAAATAACCTAGCACGTCGAGTTTATGAACATAAGAATGGAGTAGGAAGTACCTTTGTCAAAAAATATAATGTACATAAATTAGTTTATTATGAAATCGGCAATGATATTAATGCAACAATTGCAAGAGAAAAGCAAATCAAAGGTGGCGCACGGAAAAAGAAACTAGATTGAATCCTGAGTGGAAAGATTTGTACGATGAAATATCCTAATAATATGTCGTTGCGAGGGCGCTCTTGTTCTTTGTCCAAAGCAATCCCCAATTAACATGTCGTTGCGAGGACGTTCTTGTTCTTTGTCCGAAGCAATCTCCTATTAATGAGAGTATATTGATAATAAACATTCGCTATATATGAGGAGATTGCTTCGTCGGGAAGAACACCCTCCTCGCAACGACATGAGATAGGTTTATATGTGTCAATTGAAAGTTTCGCATAAATTAGGAGATTGCTTCGTCGGGAAGAGCACCCTCCTCGCAACGACATAAATAAGAGTGATTATGACAAAAATAAAAATCTGCGGAATAAAAAACTTGGATGATGCGCTCTCTGCTATTGAAGCAGGTGCAGATATGTTGGGATTCAATTTTTATCCAAAAAGCCCACGTTATATGGAAGTAGGTCAATGTAGATGGATTATGTCCACAGTGCGGAACTATGGACACGTTAAAACTGTCGGTGTGTTTGTGAATGCACCCATAGAAGAAATTCGCGCGACGATGGATACTTGTGGATTAAGTTTTGCTCAATTGCACGGTGATGAATCAATTGAGATGTTAAATGCATTAGAAGGAAAAAGTTTCAAAGCCTTTCGTGGATCAATTGATGAAAACCTGATTGTCAAAAACGAACCTGCATTTTTAATTGATGCACAAGTGAAAGATGTGTATGGCGGAAGCGGAGTCAAAGCGGATTGGAATATGGCGAGTGAATTGGCGAAGAAATATAAATTTTTATTAGCAGGTGGTCTCACTCCAGAAAATGTTGGGGATGCGGTTAGCAGAGTCAAGCCTTGGGGTGTGGACGTGGCTTCGGGTGTTGAATCAAGCCCAGGCGTGAAAGATGAAGCGAAAATGATTGAGTTTGTAAAAGCAGTTCGAGCAGTGGATCAAGAAGATTAGGAATTATCTAAAAGAAGGAGATTGCTTCGGCGAAATTTCATCGCCTCGCAATGACATATCATGACTTTATTACCTCCAAAATTTGGACCATACGGCGGACAATTTGTTCCCGAAACATTGATGCCCGCATTAATCGAATTGGAAGAAGCATTTGTTGCTTCACGAAGCGATGTTGAATTTCAAAAAGAATTCAACAAGTTGATGGCATCGTTTGTGGGACGACCCACGCCATTAACGTATGCAAAACGATTATCTGAAAAATTGGGTGGCGCGCAAATTTACTTGAAGCGCGAAGACTTAGCACACACAGGCGCACATAAAATCAACAACGCGTTGGGACAAGCCATGTTAGTAAAACGAATGGGAAAGAAACGCATCGTCGCGGAAACGGGAGCGGGTCAACATGGCGTGGCATCAGCAACAGCGGCGGCTTTGTTAGGATTGGAATGCGTGGTTTACATGGGCTCGGTTGATATTGCACGACAAGAACCAAATGTATTTCGCATGAAGTTATTAGGCGCTGAAGTTAAACCTGTTAACTCTGGAACGAAAACATTGAAAGATGCAATCAATGAAGCGATTCGTGATTGGGTGACGAATGTGCGTGATACACATTATTTGTTAGGTTCGGCGTTAGGTCCACATCCATACCCGACGATTGTGCGTGAGTTTCAATCGGTGATTGGAACAGAAGCACGCGAACAAATTTTGTTAGAAGTTGGCAGATTACCTGATACTGTGATTGCATGTGTGGGTGGCGGCTCAAATGCAATCGGAGTCTTCAGCGGATTTGTAGATGATGAAACTGTTGAATTAATCGGAGTCGAAGCAGGTGGCAGTGGAATTAATTCAGGCAAACATGCGGCACGATTCGGTGACGCGACCAAAGCCCGAGTCGGTGTGATTCACGGAACGAAAACTTATGTATTGCAAGATGAAGATGGTCAAATTGCGGAGACTCATTCTGTATCCGCTGGGCTGGATTATGCGGCAGTTGGTCCCGAGCATGCAATGATGCGCGATAACGAAAGAGCGTTTTATACATCCGCAACGGATAGCGAAGCATTAAGTGCATTTCATACATTGTGTCATACCGAAGGAATTATTCCTGCATTGGAATCATCTCATGCAATAGCAGAAGTTATCAAGCATGCGCCAAAGATGAAGAAGGACGAAATTATTTTGGTGAATTTATCAGGCAGAGGGGATAAGGATTTAAATACGGTTATGAAAGAACTTAATGAAAAGACCTAAGTTGGTTATTGTCACAGGTAGACCAGCAGCGGGAAAGTCAACTCTTGCAAAATGGCTTTCACAGGAGCTAAAGCTGGCACTTGTTAGTAAAGATAATATTCGTGAAATATTATTTGAGAGATTAAGTTGGAAAGATCGTCCATGGGCACAATTGCTTGGTCAGGCGAGTGTTGATTTGATGTTTTACTTTGCTGAGACAGAACTAAGTGTAGAAAATTCAGTCATTATGGATAATTCGTTTCACCCACCAACATCCACACCGAGATTTCAAGAACTAAAAGAAAAGTTTGAGGCAGATAGTGTTCAAATTATTTGCAATTCAACGAAAGAGATACTATTTGAAAGATTCAAAACGCGTGCTGAAATAGGTAATCGTCATCCAGGTCATGGCGATACTGATGTTCTTGATGAACTTTATAAAAATCTTGCTGATGAAAAACCACAACTTCTTGATATTGGTGGACTGGTTATTGAAGTAAATACAACTGATTTTGAAAAGATTGATTACCAGGGAATCCTCAACCAAATTAGGTTGTTTCTAGAGAAGGAATAAAAAGTATTATGAACCGAATCGAAAATGCCTTCAAGAACAAACCCATCTTCATGCCTTATTTTCCATTGGGTTATCCAAATTTGGAAACTTCTATTGACGTGATTGAAGCACTTGCTAAGAACGGCGCAGACTTAATTGAAGTCGGTTTATCTTTTTCTGACCCACTTGCGGATGGTCCAGTGATTCAACAAGCGACTCAAGTGGCATTAGAAAATGGAATCACAATCAAAAAATCTTTAGAAGCTGTGAAAGAATTACGCAAACGCGGCGTGGAGATTCCGTTAATTTTGATGGGATATTACAACCCAATGCTGGCTTATGGACTTGAGAAATTTGTCCGTGATGCGAAAGATGCAGGTGCGGATGGATTCATTGTCCCTGATTTGCCTGCGGAAGAATCAAGTGAATTTGAAAATGTGCTTGGTGATTTGCCATTGATAAGAATGATTGCCCCAACTTCATCACCAGAACGAATGGAATCCGTTGCACGAAATGCAAAAGGATTTATTTATCTCGTTTCAGTTGTTGGTATCACGGGCGAACGAAAATCATTAGCCGAAGGATTGAGCGATTTAATAGCTACTATGCGAGAGCATACATCTGTGCCAGTGTGTGTTGGGTTTGGAATCGGGACTCCTGAACAAGCTAAGGAAGTTGGCGCGATGGCGGATGGGGCGATTGTGGGAACAGCTTGTGTACGTGTGATTGGAAGTAGTAAAACACCTGTTGAAACTGCAAAACAATTTGCAGGTCAGTTTAGAAGCGCATTATCAGACTGATTATTCTTTATCTTCATCACTTGGATTTAATATGTTGATGATTGCATCTCGAATTTCTTTTAACTTTTCTTTTTTCAAGGTGCCTTCAATAGAAATCATCAGACCTTGATTGGCTGTGAAAAGTTTTGAAGGGCGAGCATAACTTTGTAATCTTAACATGCCCGATTCAAAATCAGTTTGGGCAATGACAATAGCCTGAGCATCTCCATAAGGATTACTTGTGATTTGACATAATATCCAATCACTTTTGTTGGCGTGTGCTAAAACAACTGCTGGGCGTACTTTATTTTCTGAAAGGTCAGAAAAAGGGAATGGAAGAACAACTATGTCGCCTGCTGAAGGTACGACCATGCTTCGTCCTCCTCTGGTCTTAACCAATCTTCTGCAAGTGATGATTCACTTAGTAAGGCTGTTTCGGAAATTGAAGTGACGGGTTCATCTAATACGATAACTAAGACACGTTTTGTGCCTTGAATAGACACAGGTTGTAAAAATTTGACATTACCTGTTTCGTCAATCACTGCTTCAAGTGCTAACATGATTACTCCTTTTTTCGATATTTGAAATTATACTATGCTTGTTGTGGCGAAATATTTGGGAAGGGATAATTCAGTTGAGGCGGCGAAAGAGTTTGCTAGTCAATTTCGAAGTGCATTAAATGAGAGCAAACAATGATTCTCGAGGGTGTAATTTTAGATGTGATACTAAATCAAGAAAAAGAATTTGAATCTGCTAACTATTCCATAAATTCTTCTAAGCCTATCGGGATGACCTTACTAGACTTAAGCAAGCGTCTCATAAATTCTGATAACACAAATATAGGTAGTAGCCATGAGACCATCACAATTATAATAAATGCCATGCCTATAACTCCAACAAATATATTTTTTGATTGCATAAATAAGTCAAACAATATAGTTTGACTAAATATAAAATATCCTATAACAGCAATTACTATTGATAGCGCCAGTATTTTCTTGCCACGTTTAGAAATAGGCAAGGCTCTTATTAGTTGCTCTTGTGGAATCTTGGTCAACTTTTTCATTCCTTTAATACTTCCCTCTACTTGTAAGTTATCTGAAGATATACCCGTGTGAATTATTTGAATTATTGAACCTTGATTTTGATCTAAATAATCAAAATCAATATATATACTCTTCTCATTTGTTTTGTGCTGTAGTTTTATATTATTAGGAGGATAGTTCATCTTTATCAATCTAGCATCTAATATATTATCGGTTGATTTAATAGAAAATCGGTCAATAGTCTCTAGGTCTTGTTTTGAAATTGTCTCATTGCCCCGATTGTAAAAAAGAATTTTTGAAGCTGTTAGATTTTCAACTTTATAGTCTTTATATAAAACAGTTAAATTTTCTATCATGGAAGAAGAGCTAGAAATTAAATTATTACTTTTAATTGAGAATGCAATTTCTTTTTTCTTGCTGCTCTTAATTTGGAGGATAATGCCAATTATAGATAAAACAAGACCAATACCGATTGAGATGTAATTTATTATTGTTTCCATGTATAAAAATCCAATTCATTATTTTTTCAAAATTATACTCTTATAAACTTGTTAATTCCTCTCTGTCCATGTCTCACTCCTATACTTCTCTTTGACCAACTCCTCAGCCCGCTTCAATTCAGATTGAGTTAATTCCCCAATTTCAAATTCAATCCCTAACTCTTTTTCAAAACCTTGGATAACGGCATTCGCCGCAGTTTCCCAAGAAATATTTACACCTAAAACAGATTCAATAGTTGTTGCTCTGGCGAGCAATCTTTCTTTTGCTTCTTGGCGTGCCGATTCATTTTCAAAAACCAAAGCATCACAAATGCGAGTGAGGTCACCTGTTAAAGGAAGTGAGCCATGTTGAAGTACGCCTTCTTTTCTACGAGCTTGTGCCGAGCCGATTAACTTTTTTCCATCCACTGTAATTTCATAACTCGAAGGCACTTCAAAACAAACAGGATTTAAATTTTGTGAACCCGTGCTATGTTTTTCTTCTTGCACTTGCACTGGCAAACTCAACGATTGCACAGCATACAGCAACGCTTTTGACAAACGATTGTATGATTCTAAAACGCCACCTGCTAACACTTCATCACTTGCATTTCCCGTCACTGAATATGTCAATTCATCCGTATGTAAAATCGCGCGCCCGCCTGTCAATCTCCGCACTACTTCCCAGCCGCGTGATTTGAGTCGCTCCACATCCACATCTTTGAACGGTTGCGCGTGTCCCAACGATAAGCATGGCGGACTCCACGAATACAATCGTAAAGTTGGTTTTACTTCATTTGATTGCACATGTTCCAGAATCGCTTCGTCCACTGCCATGTTCCATGCGCCAGTGGATGGGGGAGTTTTGATTAATCGCCAGTTCATATATGTATTTTACTCTGATACAATCTTAAGAAGAATTGTTGCTGTAAGAGTATAATATCTTCTAGAACACATCTCAAAAATAGTTTTTGACAAAAATAAGGATACAAGCCAGATGAACGAAAGCGAGGTAATTCTCAAGAAAACGATCATAACGAACAAGGATACGGCGATAGTTTTGCAGCCAAGCA
>Ga0224723_1001835_pt1 | contig 12406 bp, 13 predicted proteins | sample Balambano_FR2_Me_FD_161647 | JGI IMG/M metagenome (GOLD analysis project Ga0224723, IMG submission 161647) | Freshwater sediment microbial communities from Lake Towuti, South Sulawesi, Indonesia - Balambano_FR2_MetaG | ecosystem: Environmental > Aquatic > Freshwater > Lake > Sediment | place...
GCTATGGTGGTCCGCACCCGCTTTGACGCCGCGGGCCGCGGCGTCAAAGCGGGTGCGGACCACCATAGCATCGGCGCTGACCTGCGGCATGAAGTTGTAGGCCACCACCTCCACCCCGAGCCGCCCGAGATGGCCGAGGACGCGGCGGTAGGCCTCGGTCTGCCGGTCGGCCCCCTCCTTGCCGAGGATGATCCGGTCCATCGCCGGACCGGACTCGGCCACCCTCCAAGGCAGTCCGAAGCGGGCGTAGTGGTCCGCGATCCGCGCCAGGGCATCGAAATCCTCGGGCAGGCCCTGCATGTCGTAATGCACCGCGAAGTCGGCCCCGAGCTGGCGCAGCGCCATCAGCTTGCGGTCGGTCGGCGGCGTGATCACCATGGAAAGCTTCATGTGCGTGTCGCGGCAGTGGTCTCAGACGGCATCGAGCGGCCAGAGCGGCCGGGTGGCCCTGCGGAACGGGATGCGGCGCATGTCCGGAGCGGTGGTGCCCGGGGTATTGGCCACCAGGATACGCGCGGCCAGCGGTCCGAAACTGTGGCGGAAATGCGAGGGCGACTTGACGAAGACAAGCGCCGCTGCGGCCGGATCGAGCCCCTGGGAGACATACATGTCGGGGTCCCACTCCATGCCGGGGAGGCTGCGCAGCAGCAGTCGGATGGCCCCGATGCCGAGCACCGCGCTCGGGCCCATGGCCACCTCCATCCCCTCGGGCCCGCCGATGCCCATTCTGTAGCACCCGTCCCCGAGCGACAGCACGCGGGCCGTCACCGGGACGGGCACGCCGCCCGCCTGCGTGAAGGCATGGCCGAGGCTGAGGTCGACGGTCGCGCCGGCCCCCGCGCTGTCGCTGCGGCGCACGCCCTCGGGGTCGCACAGCGTCAGCAGTATGGGCCGCGACGCCAGCTCGGCCCGGGCATCGATGAGCGCACGCAGCACCGCCGGGCTGTCGGCCGCCGCGCCCCCGGTCGGCGCGTCCCCCGCATCGCCCACAAGCGTCATGCCGGGCGCCGACAGCCCGGTGCGGATCGCGGCGCCGAGGTCGGCCAGCTCGGGAACGAAGGTATCGCGTGCCTGCCACATCCGCTCGGCCAGCGCCTCAGCCGCCGCATGCGCGGCGGCGGTCGTCTCCGCCGCGACGAGCGCCGCGAAACCGAGATCGGGCACGTCGATCCAGGGCTGGACGGGGAACAGTCCGGCATGGATCACCCGCCCCGCAGCCTCCAGGTCCCGCGCCGCGAGCGCGACAGGCCGGAACGGCCCGTCAGTGGTGCGCGTGCAGACCGGGCTTGCGAGCATCGGCCGCTTCGCAAGCCCCATCGCGGGCACGCCCCGCCGTCCGCCGAGCACCTCGACCAGAAGCCGCGCGGTGCGCTGGCCGGTCTCGAAGATATCTGTGTGGGGGTAGTCGCGATAGCCGATCAGGAACACGCCGGGCTGCAGCATCGCCCGCGTGACATGGCCGTGCAGGTCGAGACTGACACCCACCGGTGTGTCCGGCGGCAGATGCCGGCGCAGCCGAAAGATGATCTCCGCGTCGCCTTCGGGCTGGTCCTCGACCACCAGCGCGCCGTGCAGCGCCAGCAAGAGAGCGTCTACCCGGCCTGCAGCCGCAAGTCGCAGCTCCATCTCGCCGACCAGCGCGTCGAAGCAGGCGCGGGTGACCACGCCCCCCGCGGCCGCGTAGGCGGCGACCAGCGGCACCGGCTCGGCCCCCGCTGCGGCCAGGACCGACAGGAACGCCGGCACCTCGCTTCGCGCGTCGCCGAAACCCGTGAGCATGTCCGCCCCGCGATGGATGTGGTAGCGCGCGAAACTGTCGATGTCGGTCACCAGCGGCGAGAAGCTGTTGCTTTCCTGCATGAGCGCACCGACGGCGACCCGCATCACGCCCCCAGCCGGCCCGGGCGCGGGGTCACAACGTCTCCAGCGCCGCGGCGAGCGCGTGCAGGGTTTCGTCGATCACCGCGTCGTCATGGGCGGTGGAGATGAACCAGGCGCCGCGTTCCAGCGCCCGCACGCCACGCCCGAGAAGCGCCGTCGTCAGACGCACGTATCCGGCCCGGTCGGTGGCGAGGATGTCGCGGTAGTTGGCGGGCGGCGTCGTCAGCCCGAACCCGGCATGGAAGATCTCGGGAAACCCGGTCACCGTCGCCGCGACACCCGCCCGTGCGAAGGCGGCGGCGACGCCGTCCATCAGCCGGCGCCCCTGACGGTCGAGCCGCGCCGACGTGTCGGGCGCACGCAGCAGCTTCAGCGTTGCAACCGCGGCTGCCATGGCCACCGGCTGCGCGTTGTAGGTGCCGCCGTGCATCACTTTTCGGCCCTGGGCGAATTCGTCCATCCAGTCCGCCGCGCCGGCGAGCCCCGCCACAGGAAAGCCGTTCGCGACTGCCTTGCCGAAGATCGTCAGGTCGGGCGTGATGCCGAGGCGCTGCTGCGCTCCGCCGGGCGCCACGCGGAAGCCGGTGATGACCTCGTCGAAGATCATCAGCGTGCCCGCCTTGCGGCAGGCCGCCCGCACGCCGTCGAGGTAACCCGGCGCGGGCAGGATCGCGCCGGTGTTGCACATCGCGGGTTCCATGATGACGGCGGCCACGTCGCCTGTCGCCAGCCGCGCCTCGAGCAGATCGAGCCGGTTCCAGGACATGACCTCGACCAGCGCGCCGGCGTGGACATCCTGTCCGGCCGTGCCGGGCTGCGCCACCGGCGCCCGCTCTGGGCCCATGCGGTCAGGCGGGGGCGCCACGCTCCACAGCACGCTGTCGAGCCATCCGTGATAGTGCCCCTCGAACTTCACCACCGTGCCGCGCCCGGTGATTGCCCGCGCAAGGCGCAGCGCCGCCTGCGCCGCTTCGGTTCCGGTCGAGCTGAAGCGCACCCGTTCGGCCGAGGGCATGAGGCTGCAGACGAGTTCGGCGGCCTCGAATTCCACCTCGCTCTGGCCGCCGAACAGGATGCCGCGCTCCATCTGCCGGCACACGGCCTCGACCACCTCGGGCGGCCGGTGGCCGAGGATCATCGGCCCCATCCCGAGGTAGTAGTCGGTCAGGCGATGACCGTCGATGTCGTAGAGGTAGGGGCCTTCCGCACGGTCGAACACCAGCGGCGTCGGCGCGATCCCGAGGCGATAGTTGCTGTTCACCCCGCCCGGGACGAAAGCGGCGGCCTGCCGGATCCGTTCGGCGGAGCGGGGAAAGCGGAAGCTCACGGCTCTTGTCCCGATTCTGAATGCCTGCCATCATAGCTTTAGACGTTTCGTCAGAAGAAAAGCAAGTTCCTTCAGGAGAAACCCATGGAACCCCAGCCGCGGGAGGATGATCTCGACGACCGCTACCTTGTCCAGCCGGTCCTCAAAGCGATGCAGGTGCTGCATCTGGTCTGCGGAGCAGCCGAGCCGGTCACCCTCAACCAGGTGGTGCGCGCGGCGGCCCTGCCCAAGACCACGGTTTTCCGATACCTCAAGACCCTGTGCACCATCGCGCTGATCGAGCACGATGCAGAGACCGACCGCTATCGTCCGGGTCTCGGCCTGTGGCGCCTGGCGCAGGCCAGCGGCCCCTACGATATGCTGAAACAGGTCTGCCGACCGCACATGAAGCAGTTGCGCCTGCGCTTCAACGAGACGATCAACCTCGGCGTGCTCTCGGGCGGCGAGGTGCTGTATCTCGACATACAGGAAAGCGAACGGTCATTGCGCATGCAGTCGCAGATCGGGGCAACGGACCTGTTGCACAGCACGGCCCTCGGCAAGGTGTTCCTCGCCTTCAGCACGCCCGAGCGCCGTGCCGCCCTGCTGCCGGCCGCGCTCCCGCCGGTCACGGCCAAGACGATCACGAACCGTGCCGAGCTCGATGAGCAACTCGGCATCATCCGCACCACCGGCTATGCCATCGAAGTGGGCGAGAACGAGGACGGGTCGTACTGCATCGCCGCCCCTATCCGCGATTCGCGGAACCTGGCTTTCGCCGCCCTCAGCCTGTCGGCTCCCGTCTCGCGCTATGACGAGGGCTTGCGGCAGGCGATCTGCGCCGGGCTGATTTCGGCCGCCAACGCGATCGGCAAGCAGCTCGCAGGGCCGGCAGACGGGGCCGACGATCTCGCGGTCGCCTGATGCGGGCCGCGCATATGGCTTGACGAACTGCGTCAACGATGGAACACTTGTTCCGTGGAGCGAACCAAGGGCGGCAGCATGGTCGGCAGCGAGGGGACGCCAGCAGATGCCCGGGCCGAGGCCGGCTTCGTCATCGAAGCGATCGACATCACCCGGCGCTACGGGCAGGTTCAGGCCCTGTCGGGCGCCACCTTGCGGGTGCGGCGGGGCGAGGTGCTGGCGCTCGTCGGCGACAACGGCGCCGGCAAGTCGACGCTGACGAAGGTGATCTGCGGCGCGGTGCGCGCCGACAGCGGAACGCTGATCGTCGCCGGCGAGACCATTGCGGATGCCTCGGTGCGCACGCTGCAACAGCGCGGGGTCGAGACGGTCTATCAGGATCTCGCGCTCGCCCCCGACCTCTCGGTGGCGGAAAACCTCTTCCTCGGCCGCGAGCCGTTGCGGACCGGCCTGATCGGCGGCCTGATCGAGGTCCTCGATCGCCGCCGGATGCGCGAGGCCGCGGAGGCGGCGATGGCCGCCGCCGGAATCACCACGATCGCCAGTGTCGACCGGCCGGTGCGCGAACTCTCGGGCGGGCAGCGCCAGGCGATCGCCGTCGCACGCGCGGTGATGTGGGCCGGCACCGCGATCCTGATGGACGAGCCGACGGCCGCCCTCGGCACGCGCCAGACCGACATCGTCTACGACTCGATCCATAACGCCGCCGCGCGGGGCCTCGCAGTAGTCGTCGTGTCGCACGATATCCCGCGGATGCTGTCCTTGGCCGACCGGCTTGCGGTCATGCGCCATGGTCGCACCGTCGCCGTCACCCCGGCCAGCGAGCTTGGCCTGACCGACGTGGTGACGCAGATGCTCGGCGGCACGGTGCAGGGGGCGGCCGCGTGACGCACCTGGCCCCATCGGCCGCGCGGCGCGGCGTGGCGAGCGCAGTTCTGGCGGCAGCGCGATCCACCCCCGTCGGCATGGCGCTGATCGTGCTGGCGCTGATCGTGCTGTTCGGCATCCTGTCGCCCGACCGCGCCTTCTTCCGGATCAGCAACCTCAGCACGATCACGCTCAACGTCGCGGTGACGATGCTGCTCGCGGCCGGCATCACCTTCGTGCTGGCCTCGGGCGAGATCGACCTGTCGATCGGGTCGAATGTCGTCTTGTCAACGGTCGTGACGGCGCAGGTGCTGGTGGCGCTGTCCGGCACCCCCGATCAGGTGCGGGCGGGCGAATACCCGACGCTGCCGCTCGGCATCGCGGCAGGAACCGTAGCGGGCATCCTGACCGGCGCCACCTACGGCGCCGTCAACGGGTTGCTCGTCACGCGGCTGCGCATCAACTCGTTCATCGTCACGCTCGGCACACTCGGCATCGGAACGGGCCTCGCCTATGTCGCCAGCAACGGCGTGAACGTGCCGAACGTGCCGCGCGTGATCCAGACCGGCTTTGGCGTGCAGCGGCTCTGGGGCGTGATCCCCTATCCGGTGATCGTGGTGCTGACGCTCTGCGCCGGGCTCTGGTTCTTGCTGCGCGCGACCCGGTTCGGGTTGCGCACGCTCGCCATCGGCTCGTCGCGCGACGCCGCGGAACGCGCCGGGATCCGCACGGCGCGCCACGTGATGTGGCTGTTCGTGCTGATGGGCGCGCTGGCCGGGGTCGCCGCGGTACTCGACCTCACCCGCTTCGGCACCACCAACATCGGCGGCCACCAGACGACGGCGCTGGCGGCGATCGCCGCGGTGGTGATCGGCGGGACGAGCCTGTTCGGCGGGCGGGCGACGATCGCAGGTTCGATGGTCGCCTCGCTGATCCCGGTGATCCTCGCGACCGGCCTCGTGATCCTGGGCGTGCCCTCGTTCTACCAGCTGATCTTCGTCGGCCTGATCCTGATCGCCGCCGTCTACGTCGATCAGCGACGGCGGGAACGCATGAGTGCCTGAGCCCCGCCGAGCGTTCGGCGGAAACCCGTGAACCACCAGCGACAGGGAGTAGCATGATGACCGGACGAACCACACGCCTTGCGATACTTCTCGGCCTTTCGACCTCGCTCGCCTCGGGAGCGGCCCATGCCGCCGGCGAGAAGATCGAGTTCGTGGCCGGCATGGTTGGCATTCCGTTCTACACCACGATGGAATGCGGCGCCCGGGCCGCGGCCGAGGAGCTCGGGGTGGACCTGAACTGGCAGGGCGCTCCGCAGTGGGACATCAACATGCAGATGCCCATCCTTCAGGCCGCGATCGAGCGCGACCCCGACGGCATGGTGCTGGCGCCGAACGACCCCGGCGCCCTGATCACTATCGTCGACGACCTGGTGACGAACAGGGGCATTCCGGTGGTGACGGTCGACGGCAACCTGAGCGAGCCGGTCGATGTGCAGAACATCCGTACCGACAACGTGACCGCCGGCGGGCTTGCGGCCGAAGCCATGGCGGCGGCGATCGGCGGCGAGGGCAAGGTGCTGATCGTGGCGCTGACCCCGGGTGTCACCGGCAATCAGGACCGGGCCGACGGCTTCATCGCCGTGATGGCCGGGAAGTATCCCGGCATCACCGTGCTGCCCACCGAATACCCCGGGTCCGACCAGAACAAGGCGGCCGAGGTGGTGGCAGCTGCGCTGCAGGCCCATCCCGACCTCGGGGGCATTTACACCACCCATTCCAACGCCGCCGTCGGCACCTCGTCGGCGGTGATCGGCGCGGGGCTGGGCGGCAAGGTCAAGATCATCGCCTACGATGCCGACCCCCAGCAGGTGCGCGACCTGAAGGATGGCGTCTATGACGCGCTGGTCGTGCAGTCGCCCTATTTCGAGGGGTACGAGTCGGTGAAGCTCGTGACGCAGATCCTGCGTGGCGAAGTCGATGCCGCGACCCTAGAGGACGTGCGCTATCCGCCGATGGTGGTGGCCACGCGCGAGAACCTGGAGACACCCGAGGTGAAGGCGAACCTTTATGTCGACAGTTGCCCCTGAGCGACGCCGGGCGGGCCGGCGGGGGCGCCGGCCCTTCGTCCCGCGGCCGGGCGCGTCGCGCGGATGACCGGGTTCGCGAACCGGGTCGCCGTGGTGACCGGCGCAGGCTCGGGCATCGGGCGCGCGATCGCCCTTGACCTCTCACAGGCGGGGTGCCCGGTGGCGATCCTCGGCCGGCGGTCTGAGGCGCTCGATGAAACCGCGGGCCTGCTGCCGGCCGGGGCCCGCTGCCTTGCGTTGCCGGCCGACGTCACCCTGGCCGATCACCGCGCCGAGGCCGTCGCCGCCGTGCTCGCGCGGTTCAGCCGCATCGACATCCTTGTGAACAACGCCGGGGTGTCGGCCATCGAGCCGCTGCTGTCGGCCAGCGAGGCCGAATGGCGGCGCGTGATGGCCACCAATGTCGAGGCGGCCTTTTTCATGGCGCAGGCCGTGTTGCCGGGCATGCGCGCGCAGGGCCGGGGCCGCATCGTCAACATCGGGTCGGTCTACGGCGCGCTCGCGCTGAACCCCGCGCATTACGACAGCTTCGGCGACACGGGCGCTGCCGGGCCGAGGCGGCAACCGGCCTATCACACGTCGAAGGGGGCTGTGCTGAACCTCACGCGTGACCTGGCCGCGGCGGTCGCGCGGTGGGGGGTCACGGTCAACGCAGTCAGCCCCGGGATGGTGATGACCGAGCAGAGCGAGGGGCTTTTGTCGCCCGAGGTGGAACGGCGCCTGAGCGAGATGACACCGGTTGGCCGCTTCGGACGGCCCGCGGAAATCGCTCACGCGGTACGCTTCCTCGCCTCGGACGAGGCCGCCTTCATCACCGGCGAGGAACTGCGCGTGGACGGCGGCTGGAGCATCTGGTGAGCCAAGCCGCGCATCCGCGGCTGGCCGGCGAGGTCGCACTTGTCACCGGTGCGGCGCGCAACATCGGCGCGGCCATCGCGCTCCGGCTTGCCGCGGACGGGGCGGCGGTGGCGTTGCATTACCACACCGGCAAGTCGCACGACGATGCCGAGGCGCTGGCGGCGCGCATCCGCGGCGCGGGTGGTGCGGCCATGACCGTGGTGGCCGATCTGGCGGACGAGGCCGCCGTGGCCGCCATGGCCGAAGCGGTGCGCTCTGCGCTCGGAGCGCCTGCGATCCTCGTCTGCAACGCGGCCGCCTCGGTCGTCGGCGCACGGCCCTGGAACGAAATCGCGCCCGAGGAGTGGGACCACGTGCTGCGCGCGAATGTCACGGGCACGATCCTCTGCCTGCGAGCGCTCTGTCCCTCGATGCAGCGGCGCGGGCGGGGCCGCGTCATCCTGACCGGATCGGTGCGCAGCCCGCTCGGCCTTGCGGGAAACGCGCATTACACCGCCTCGAAGAGTGCGCTCGAAGGCTTGGGCCGCGTGCTGGCGCGCGAACTGGGCGGCGACGGGATCACGGTCAACACGATCGTCATTGGCGCGATCCGCACCCCGGCCGAAGCCGCCTATGGCGACCCCGGCGCGGTAGACCGGAGGCTTCTGGAGTGCCAGTCGGTCAAGCGGCGGGGGCTGCCCGAAGATGTGGCGGCGCTCGCCGGCTTCCTGGCCTCGGGCGAGGCCGGCTTCATCACCGGCCAGTGCATCACCGTGGATGGCGGATGGTCGATGCGCTGAGCCGCCGGGTGAGCGGGCCGTTCCCGGCATGGAACCGGACTTTCTCGCGGACCGCTCGGGAGAACGGCCCGTGCGATTGACCCCTGCTTTCCGGCGGGAAGCGATGGGCCCCGTCGCCTCGGGTGCCGCCTTGCGTCTGGGCGCGGCCGGTTTCGTCGCGCGCTCGCCGGTCGATCCGGTCCCGGCTGGGGCGCGAGCCGAGCTTGCCGTTCTGCGCCAGCGTGCCGAGCACGTCGTGGATGCTCGCGCGCCCGGGAACGAGGTGATGTCGGCGCGGTCGCAGGCCGGCTTTCGACGAGTTCCATGCCGCGGAGCCCGTCCCGGGCGACCCGGCGCGCCGCGCGGAGCGCCTCGCGCGCCGAGAGCCCGCCGGGTTCCGACCTGCCGGGGCCCGGCGCACAGGCCGGATCGCAGACCTCGATGGCGAACGACATGAAAACCGCCCTGGCCCCCTCCCACGCGCATTCCAGCGCGACATCGACGACCGCGTCGATGTTTCGTTCGTCCACGTCGTTGATCGAGATCACGGTGATGTCGCGTTCCCGCGCGACCCTGACGCCGCCGCGATTGCCGATCCGGCAGCCGATACCGACCTGCATCAGGCTGGTCGGCGGCGCGTTCGGGATGTCGGTCGCGTGGCACCGGGGGCAGGTGTGTCTCCGCGCGTCCACGTCGCGCGCGAGCGTATCGATATGCCGGTCGCAGCGGATGATGCCGACCTTGCCGTCGATGTAAGGGGCGATGCCCCGAACATCGGGATAGCCGATCGCGTGGTCGCCGCCGATCACCACCGCAATGTCGCCGCTCTCGTGCAGGTGCTGCACCGCGAGGTCGATCTGGTCGAACGACGTCTCGCGGTTGGAGTGGACGCAGAAGTTGTCGGGTGCGTCGCAGCTTTTGGCCCCTGCCACCAGATCGACGCCCATGTCGCTGCTGAAGCCTTCCAGCCGCGCGAAGATCCTTCGGACGCCCTGCAGCCCGAAGCGCGCGCCGCGGCGACAGCCGGTCCCCTTGTCGAACCGGGCGTCCAGGATGGCCGCGTCGGAGTTCGTCACTGTGCGGATGAAGGACCGGCGCGGCATCGCGACCGGCTACGACAGATGTGCAAAGACCTACCTATCCGCCGTCGCCCTCGCCGCAACTGTCCTGTTCCGGCTTCGAGGATCACGGAGTCCGGAGCCAAGCAGGGAACAGTCGCGGAGAGGGTGGGTCTGGGGCCCGACCCTCTCCGACTTCCCCTGAACCGGGAGACCGTTATTCAGAGGGGAGCCAGCTTCGGCGCTGCAGCAGAAGGGCGCGCACGGCCGGGTCGCTCGATTCCCTGAGTGCATCGGTGTAGGCTGTGGTGGCTTCGGCCCTCCTGCCCGCCGCTTCAAGGAGATTCGCGCGGACGGCCAGCGCGGGTTGGAACCGTGCGGCGATCTCGGGGGGAAGTCGCGCAAGGGCCGCGAGGCCGGCGTCGGCGCCCTGCCACATCCCGATGGCATAGGAATGCGCCACCACAGCGCCCGCCGTGGGCGCGATGCGCAGCAGCCCCTCGTGCAGTAGCGCGATCGCGGGCCAGTCGACGCGGCCCGCCTTCAGCCCCGCGACATGGGCGGACTGGATGGCGGCCTCGATCTGGAACCGTCCGACCGGGCCCGAGGCCCGCGCGCGATGCAGCAGCGTCTCGGCCTCGTCCTGCAGGACGGTGTTCCAGAGACGGCGGTCCTGGGCGTCCAGGGGCACATAGGCCCCGGCGGGATCGCGGCGTGCCGCGCTGCGGGCCGCAAGATGGGCCGCCAGCGCGGCGAGGCCAAGCGCCTCGGCGTCATGCGGCAGGAGCGCGGCGAGGAGCCGGGCAAGAAACAGCGCTTCGTCGCCGATCGCCTCGGGCAGACCCGCGCCCAGACCGTCGAGGCCCGCTGCGACCGCGCCATAGACCGCCTCGAACACCGCCTCCTTCCGCGCGGCCATCTCGCCGCGTCCCGGCAGCGCAAAGGGCACGCGCGCCTCGCGGATCTTGCGCTTGGCGCGGACAAGGCGCTGCGCCATGCCGTCGGGCGGCACCAGGAACAGGCGGGCGACCTCGGCCGCGTCCAGCCCCAACACGGTCTGCAGCATCAGGGGGGTGCGCACCGCCTCGTCGATCGCCGGATGGGCGCAGACGAAAAGCAGCCGCAGCCGGTCGTCGGGAATCGCATCGGGGTCGAGCCGGTCCATCGCTGCCTCTAGATCGTCGGCGGCCTCGACGGGGGCAGCCAGACGCTGCCCGGCGCGCGCCGCGGCATTGGCCGCCGTGTTTCGCGCCACGGTCAGCAGCCAGGCCTCCGGCCGGTCGGGCACGCCACGCAGGGGCCAGGTCTCAAGCGCGCGGGCGAAGGCTTCCGCCAGCGCTTCCTCGGCGCGCGCGATGTCGCCCGTCCGCGCCGCCAGGATCGCCAGGAGCCGGCCGTAGCTGTCGCGCGCCATGGCCGCGGCGGTACGGCCGGAAGGATCCTCTTGCGTTCCGGTCACCGGGGGCTCATGGACAGACCTGACCGGGGGCCAGATGGCGCATCCTGAGACCCGCCGACATGGGCGGGACGATGCCGAGCGGGCGCTGCCGCCTCACCACAGGCGTGATCGCGACATCGCAGAGGCTCAGCGCAATCCTCGCTCCAGGGATCGTCAGGATGGTGTCCATGTCTGCTCCCGATGTCCCGTCGCGGGGCGCGAGGACGACCGCCCCGCGCCCCGCGAAGGCTTCATCCCATGGCCGAGGGGCGGACCTCGACCACGCCTGCCTGTGCGGCGGGACACTTCGCGGCCCAGTCCAGCGCGGTGTCGAGGTCGGGCACATCGATCACATAGTATCCGCCGATCTGCTCCTTGGCGGCCGAGAAGGGGCCGTCCTGCACGCGCCGCGCGCCGTCCTTCAGCGTGATCGTGGTGGCGGTGAACGACGGCTTCAGCCAGTCGGTCGCGACGAATACGCCGGCCTCGACCAGCGCCTTCGTATAGGCCTCGAAGGCTGCCTGAACCTGTGCCATCGCTTCGGGGGGCATATGCGCCATGCCGCTTTCGTCGGCATGCAGGAAGAGTGTGTATTTCATCAGGGGTCTCCTTTGTGATGTGCCGGGTCAAGCGCCGGCGGCGGCGACACGCGACAGATTGGCAAGGCCCGCCTCGTAGGTCGAGCCCAGCATGCGGTCCATGAACAGCCCGAAGACGCGCCGCACCGGGTTCGCGCCCAGCTTGGCGTCGAGCGCCCAGGTCACCTGCGTGCCGCCGGGCGCCGGGGTCAGGGTGAAGCTCTGCACCGGAGTGCCCATCGGGCCGAGGTCGAGTTCCATGACCACCCGGGCCTCGGGATCGGTCGCGATGATGGTCTGCGTGCCGGACCCGTCCGTGCCCGTCCACGAAAACGATGCGCCGACACCGGCCGCGGGGCCCGAGAAGGTCACAGCAAGATTCGGGTCGCGGTCGCGGAAGGGGTTGATGCGGTGAAAGCCTGCGCTGGTGGACAGGATCGAATACACAGCGTCCGGCGCAGCCGGAACAAGGGCGCTGCGCTCGACCCGGGCGTGACCCGGCAGAGCGAGGGGAGCGGCGGCAAGGCCGACAAGGGCGATCCCGGCGGTGACTGCGATGGCGGTGAAGGTCATGGGTCGTTCCTCTCTGACTGGGAAGCAATTGGCTGCTTCACCAACATGACCGGCGAGGGGACGGCCGATCGAC
>Ga0224723_1001837_pt1 | contig 12404 bp, 9 predicted proteins | sample Balambano_FR2_Me_FD_161647 | JGI IMG/M metagenome (GOLD analysis project Ga0224723, IMG submission 161647) | Freshwater sediment microbial communities from Lake Towuti, South Sulawesi, Indonesia - Balambano_FR2_MetaG | ecosystem: Environmental > Aquatic > Freshwater > Lake > Sediment | place...
ACTTGAACGGCCTCATGCGCATCCGCAGCGGCCTACCGGTTTCGATTCCGCTTGGGATCGCCAACTCGCTCGATACGGGAACGCCGGGCGGCACCCTTCGGCCGGATATGATTTCCGGCGTACCTCTGCGTAACCCCGATTGGACGCGCGAGAACGCTTGGCGTGGCGTGCCGTACGTCAACCCACGCGCCTTCGCGGTACCCGAGCCCGGCCGTTACGGGAACGCCCCGCGCAACCTCGATTTCTACTACCCGACGGTGACCACGTTCGACGCCAGCGTCTTCAAACGCTTTTTCATTTCCGAGTCGCGCCGCCGCTACTTCGAGCTCCGCGCGGAAGTCTTCAATGCTTTGAATATGAAGCAGTACGTGCCGAATTCGAACGTCGCCGGTTACAACGTTCTCACCGGAGCCGCGCAGAATCTCTTGCTCAGCGGCGCCTCGCCCAACCAAACTCCCGTTCCTGGCGTCGTGGAAAACCGCTACGCCAACCTGCGCGCTCCGGGCGTCTGGGATGCCATCATCGCCAAATCACAAGGCACCCCTGTGGACACGGCGATCGGCGCTCTACCGGGCCCCGGCGCGGGCGGCGTGGGCTGCCCGGCCAACGCCACGGAGCTGGGCGGCACCAATCAGACACGTGCCCTGAGCCCAGCCTGCGTCGCCCGCGCGCTCAATCTCGGCGGCAGTTTCGGCCGCATGCAAGCCAACACGATCCAGCCCCGCATCTGGCAATTCGCGTTGAAGTTTTACTTCTGAGGTTGCGGTAGGCGATCAAGATCTGCTAGATTCTGTGACCTTCCCGCCGCGCTTCGTTCTCTTCTCCCACGGCAATCCACGAACTCGCCGATCTATCGCAGCGTACGTTTCAAACAAGCCAACGCCTTCAGGCCGAGCTTGCGGCAAGTGAGTACGGCACGCGCTCGTGGCGACGCGAGAGAATGCACTCTTCGAAGTGCCTCAGATGCTATCCAGGCGCGCCTTCGAACCATGAAACAGCTTTCAATGGATCTTGAGCAGTGCGATATCGCATGGACTTTCAACCCAGCGTGAGCGTCACGTTCGTGGTATCGGGAATCTCGGCCTCCTTGAGGTTCACTTCCCCGCTTGCGCAGCGCACCGCCCCAGGCGCCTCCGACCCCATGAACCACTCGATCACTTCAACGATATGCGCCGCCTGAGGACACCACCAGCCGCACTGTACCCAGTTCTCCCGATCGCGCCAACTTCTGCGCTTCCCTGAAGAGCGGCGACCACTAAGTATCAAAACGAAAAGGGCTCCCGATCGCTCGGGAGCCCTTTCGCCGAAACTTTTCTGCTCTACTTACGACGTTTTGCGAATGCCGCGATGCCCACCAAGCCCGCGCCCATCAGCGCCAGACTTGACGGCTCCGGTACCTCACCACCTTGGGAGGTGTCCGTGTAAGTGTAGCGGACTCCGAAATCAAAAGAGGCGCTCGCGTATGCTAACCCGTTGTTCACCGTGATGAACGTCTCAGGGCTGAAGGAGACTGTGCGCAAACCTAGGGTCGAGGCAACCAAGCTTCCGCTGGCGCTCTGTGCACTGGTCCCGCTGAAGTTGAGCGTTACGATGTTGCCTCCGCTGACGGGAAACGCTGGGGCGCCCACCTGGATTGGATTCTGCACGAACATCGTCACGTCATACGGTGAAGCGACACCAAATCCCGTCTGGGGTGTGACGCCGATCGTATAGAACAACTCGACCTGGGTCACAACCAGCAGCGGATTGGCGCCGGCAAGCAAATCAAAACTCGGGCAAATGGCTTGTCCAGGGGGCGTATTGCGCGTGTTGGTGCTTCCGCTCCAGCTTTCCAGCGGATTGCACAACTGCTGCACGGTCGCTCCGAACCCCATCAAACAAGACATCAATGTCAGAAATAAAACCTTTTTCATCATCCCTCCTAAGGACTATGAGGACGCCTCAGCCGACAGGCTAGCTCCTGGCACTCTTTGAGACTACGCGAACTCACGTATTCCCGTCAAGCGCAAAATTGCAACAAAGTGATTAAATTTGAATGGCTTAGGTCTTAACCTTAGATTTCCCTAGGGCCCCATCGGAGACTATGGCCAGCTGACCCTTCGAGACGATCCAATTACCACTCCGTGTGTACAGTAGGATTAAAGAGTATGCGGTGGTGTTTCCGTTTGGGCCTTGGATTTTTGGGTTGCAGTCTCGTCTTAGCCCAAGGCAGCCACTTCGTGGACGACAAAGTAGATTGGGCCGGTCTATTCAAGAACTCAGCCATGATGCTGGGAACTCAACACGGTTTCCGCCTCGCCACCGAGGAAGGCACTCGCAAAGGCATGGCGGGTTCGTTTTTCCCCGGTTGGTATCGAAGCCTATCGAACCTACACGGCTGGTCCGACGGCGACGGCTTTCTCGTGAATTACGTCGGCCACCCCATTCAAGGATCCTCTTCCGCATACATCTGGATACAGAATGACGGGCGCAAGCGCTACCTCGAATTCGGAAACAATCGTCAATATTGGAATAGCCGCCTGCGAGCGACATTCTGGAGCTGGGCGTACAGTACGCAGTTTGAAATCGGACCGGTGAGCGAAGCCAGCATCGGCAAGATTCAAAGCCGCTACCCCCAGCAAGGCTTTGTCGATCACGTCGCTACTCCGACCATTGGCTTGGCCTGGATGCTCGGCGAAGACGTTCTGGATCGATTCGTGGTCAGACCCTTCGAGGACCGTTTCGACAATGTCTGGGCCCGGATGATGGTGCGGGGCTGGTTAAATCCATCTCGCAGTTTCGCCAACATGATGCGATGGAAGGTGCCCTGGTACCGCGATTCACGCAATGGTATCTGGAGCTACCGAAAAGGAATGCCGCTCGGCGCTGGCTCGCCCGAGTCGCGCCCGCGGATGGCCGCCACCGCGCTTGCGCCTGTGGAATTTACTGCCTCTTCTGCCTATTGGGTGAATCCAGCCGGTGCTGATGCTCTGCACTGCATCGGAGGCATTGGAAAACTGCAATACAACGTCTCAGAAAACTGGGCTTGGCTGGCCGAAGTCGGAGGGTGCAAGATGTTTGGCTTCGAGGGCGCGCGGGAACGAAACTTCGCGGGCGACATTCTGACCTACAGCGTGGGTGGCCGTCACACTTGGCGCAACGGACGCTGGATGCCCTACACCCAACTCCTGGCCGGCGGCAAGCGTATCACGATCAACGAAGAGCTCACCGACATCAAAGCCCAATGGCTCGCGCAAAACCCGGGCAAGAAACCAGGCTACGAACTACACCGGCTTTGGACACGCTTCAATCAGGCCAACGGTTTCGCCGTCCAAGCCGGCGTCGGTCTCGACCTCGGCTTGAACGAAGTCGCGACCCTGCAGATCGGCGCCATCGATTACAACTATGCCTGGTTGCCCCGGACCGAACTCGCCGCCTATCCCAATAGTCTGCGTTTCTCCATGGGCTTCAAACTCAAAATAGGCACCTGGTAGCGCCGCTTAGTCCTTTGCTCTTGACCTCCACATCTTGACAATCAAGATAAGACGCCCTAGCCTGGACGCATGGAGCAGCCCGGCACCGAGGTCATCCAAGGCACTCTGGACCTCTTGATCCTCCAGACACTCAGCCTGGAACCCTTGCATGGCTTCGGCGTCGCCCGTCGTATCGAACAGATCACCAACGGCGTATTCAGAATCAACCCCGGTTCGCTCTTGACCGCTTTTCAGCGTCTCGAACGCGAAGGTTGGATCGACTCAGCATGGCGCACCAGCGACAATGCCCGCCGCGCGAAGTATTACACCCTGACGCGCCGGGGTCGCAAGCAGCTCGAAGCCGAGCGCTCGCTGTGGAAGCGCAAGGCGACGGCGATCGAAAAGCTCCTGGAAGCGGGGGCCTAGGGCGATGTCACCCTGGCGCCAACTCCGTCGTGGCTTGCGCGTATTACTGCGACGCGCCTCGGCCGACCGTGAGTTGAGCGACGAGATCGAACACTTCCAACAAGAACTTCGCGCCACGCATGTGGCGCAAGGCCTGCCCCCGGCCGAAGCCGCGCGCCGGGCGCGGCACTTCGTGGGAACCGAGCTCGCTTTGCGCGAAGAAGTTCGCGGCGCCGCCTGGGAAAGCCGCTTTACTTCTCTACTCGACGACATCCGCTACGCCGCGCGCCGTCTCGGGCGCAGTCCCGGATTTACCATCGCGGCCACCCTGACGCTGGCGCTCGGCATCGGCGCCAGCGCCGCCCTCTTCACTGTCATTGACGCGGTCTTACTGAAACCGCTTCCCTTCCCGCACGCCGATCGCGTGGTCTCTCTGATGCACTCCGCGCCGGGTATCAATCTGCGAGCCTTGCGCATGTCGCCCTCCTTCTATTTCACTTACCGTGAGGAATCGCGCGTGTTTGAAGACGTCGCTCTTTGGGTCGGCAACCGTTCCACGGTCACGGGCCTCGGCGACCCCGAACAAGAGCGGACGATTTTCGCCACGCCCAGCTTTCTCGAAGTCCTCGGTGTGCGTGTCGCGCTCGGCCGCGGACTAGCCGCGGCTGACGCCGATCCCAACGGCGAGCGCGTCGTCATCTTGAGCGACCGCTACTGGCGCGACAAGTTCAGCGCCTCGCGCGATGCGCTTGGCCGCCCGATCCACCTGAATGGGAATCCGCACACCGTGGTCGGAGTGCTCCCTTCTGGCTTCGATTTCCTCGACGAGCGGGCCGCGCTCCTCGTGCCCTATCGCCTGAATCGATCCGAGGTGGAGCTCATATCTTTCAGTGAGGACGGCATCGCGCGCGTTAAACCGGGCGTCACCTTGGCCGAGGTCCGCCGCGACATGGCCCGCTGCATCCCTCTCGCCCAAGAGAAGTTCCCCATGAATCGCGGCCTGGCGAAAAGCGCCTTCCGCGATGCGCGCGTCACTCCGGCTGCGCTTTGGCTCAAAGACCATCAGATTGGCAACATCGGCGATACGCTCTGGATCCTCTGGGGCGCGGTCGGGATTCTCTTACTGATCGCCTGCGCCAATATCGCCAACCTGCTCCTGGTCCGCGCCGAAAGCCGGCAACGGGAATGCGCGGTCCGCCAAGCCCTCGGCGCCGGCTGGGGCCGGCTCGCCCAGGACCTCTTGACGGAAAGCGTTCTGCTTGGCCTCGCCGGCGGCGTCGCGGCGATCTTCGTGTGCTACGCGGGGGTGCTATGGGTTCAAACTACGGCACTCACCAGTTTGCCGCGGCTGAACGAAGTCGAAATGAATCTCCAGGCCGTCATCTTCACGCTGGCGCTCGCCGGGCTTTGCGGACTACTTTTCGGCCTGGTGCCAGTGTGGCGTCAGCGCCGCCTCAATCCATCTGCCGCCCACACCGGCCGCCACGTCTCGCTCTCGCGCGAGCGGGGACTCGCGCAGAAAACGCTGTTGTTCACCCAGGTCGCGCTCGCCACCCTGCTTGTTATCGCCTCGGGCCTCTTACTCCGCAGCTACCGGGAATTGAGCAGTGTGGATACCGGGTTGCGAGAGCCGGAACAAGTGCAAATCGTCCGGGTCTCGTTTCCAGCGTCCTTGATGGAAAGCCGCGAGCAGGTCTACGCGACACAGCGAGCCATCCTCGAATCCTTTTCTAAAGTTTCAGGCGTGGGCACAGTATCCATCACCACGGCCGCCCCTCTCGAAGGCACCGGTCAAAACCCCGTCTACGTGGAAGGCCAGGAGGACGGCGCAGGCAAACTGCCGCCGGTCCGCCGGAACCGCGACGTTTCCCCGGGGTTCGCCCGCTCGGCCGGCGGCCGCATCGTCGCCGGACGCGACTTCTCGTGGAGCGATATGCAGAACTCCGCGCCCGTCGCGATGATTTCGGAGAATTGGGCCCGCGAGCAATGGGGCAGCGCGCAAGGCGCCCTCGGACGGAGAATCCGGAGCATTTCAGGCGGCGCTTGGCGCGAGATCGTGGGCGTCATGTCCGACTTCCGCGATGAAGGCGTCACCCGGCCCGCCCCCACCATGGTCTTCTGGCCCCTGGTGTCCAAAGACGCAGAGGGGCGTCTCTCCGTTCAACGCCACGTCGACTTCATGATCCGTACCCCTCGCGCCGCTTCGGTGGCCTTCGTCCAAGAACTGCGGACTGCGTTGCGTTCGGTCAATGCAAGCTTGCCGCTCGCCAACGTGCGCACCCTCGGCGACGCGTACCGGCGATCGATGGCTCGGCCCGCCTTCGCCCTCCTGTTAATGGGTTTGGCCGGAGGCATGGCGCTCCTGTTGGGTGTCGTAGGCATCTATGGCGTGATGGCTTATGCCGTCGAGCGTCGCCGCAAGGAGATCGGCATCCGCGTCGCGCTCGGCGCGGAGCCGCTCGCCGTCGCGCTTAGTTTTCTCAAGCAAGGCTTCACGCTCACAGCGATTGGAGCGGCTTTCGGGCTTCTGGCTGCATTTGGCGCGATCCGTTGGATGTCCGCGTTACTTTTCGGCGTGAGTCCTTTTGACGCCGCCACGTACCTCAGCGCGATCGCGATTCTAGCGCTAGCCGCCGGGGTCGCTACGTGGCTGCCCGCGCGCCGTGCCTCCCACACCGATCCGATTCAAGCGCTCCGCGCTGAATGAGAACGCGCGATCGTAGGGAAATCGGAACGGCCTCTCAGGCTTGAATCCGCGGGTCTCTTTTGATATTGTGCCCGGCGAAGTTAGAAGTGGCCTCGCCCGGCTGCGAGGCAAGTTCTTTACACGGGGGTAACATGAAAATCTCTCTCTCGCTCGGAGTGTGTCTCCTCGCGCCTTGCTTTTCTTACGCGCAAGATTACCGCGCCACCATCCTCGGCCAAGTTCTCGATCCCAATCGGGCGGCGATTCCTAAATCGACAATTCGGGTCACCAAGCAGGACACGGGCGTTTCTCGCGAAACCGTTTCCAACGAACAAGGTTTCTACACCATCTCTGCGCTCGATCCCGGCGTCTACACGGTAACGGCGGCCGCACAAGGATTCTCCACAATGCGGCGTCCCAACATTGTCTTGGCGACGGCGGACAAGCTGAATCTCGACTTGGAGTTGGAAGTCGGCCAAGTGGCGACCGAAGTTGTCGTGACCGCCGAGCAGGAACTTGTCAACACCGCAACCGCCTCGCGCGGCTTGACGTTGGACCCGGTCAAGATGACGGAACTGCCTCTCAACGGAAGGCAGTCTTATACGCTCATGAATCTCGTGCCCGGCGTGCGCTTCACGCAACGGCAGTTCGGTTCGTCGGGCTTTTCCGGAACGCGCGCCTGGGATGTGAACGGCAACTTTACGATGAATGGCGGACGGACGGGAACGAATCAGTTTCTGCTCAATGGGGCTCCCATTTCCACCAACGGGACTTTCAACGTGGCGCCGAACGTCGAAGCCATTCAAGAGTTCAAGGTAATGGTGAACACCTATGACGCTCAGTTCGGGAGATCCGGCGGCGGGCACGTGAACACGACGCTCAAGGCGGGCGGCAACGAACTCCACGGCTCCGTCTTTGAGTTTTGGCGCAATCGCATCCTGGACGCCAATGCCTTTCAGAACAATGCGGCGGGCTCGCGCCGGGGATTCCGCAATCAGCACCAATACGGCGGCATCGTTGGCGGCGCGATTCGCAAGAACCGCGAGTTCTTTTTTTTCTCTTTCGAAGGATGGCAAGAGCGAACGCCATTTCCGGTAGTTTCCAGCGTGCCGCCGTCGGCGCTTCGTAACGGCGGCGGTTGGTCGGACTTTGGCATCCGTGTTTATGATCCGATGACTTCCGCGACTTGCACCGCTCAGCTCAATTGCATATCCGGTGGCGTTTTCCAGCGGCAGCAGTTCCCGAACAACGTCATCCCGCAAAGCCGGATCTCCCCCGTGGGGCGCGCGATCCTGAATCTCTATCCCACCCAGAACTTCATCGGAGCCAACGCCTTGGCTCAGAACTTCCTCCGGCCGGATGCCGTTGGCCGCTATCGCTACGAACAACCGATGGCTCGCTATGATCGCGTCCTGAACGACAAGAACCGGCTGAATTTTGTTTTCACGTTCCAAGACGGTTCGGAGTATCGGAACTCCAACGGCTTCTTTCCGCCCGCGCAGAATGGCAACATGCCAGGCACCGTCCGCCGCGATCAAAACTACATTCTGAACTACCAATACATCTGGGCGGCCAATAAGCTTCTTACAGTTCAGGGCTCCTTCAACCGTTTCGAGGAAAACTTTCCCGATGTGTCGGATACGGAATTCACCTTTGACAAGTTGGGTATCAAGAGCATTCCGGCCGTCTCGACATTTCCGTCGAGACTTGCGCCGCGAATACAGATCGATACCTTTAACGAGATTCTAGGTAACCAGTTCCGAAACTACAGCAACCGCCAACAGGCGAACTTGCAGGTCAATATGGCCCACACGATTTCCCGTCATAGCTTGAAGTATGGATTCGAGTACGCCATGTTGCTGCGTGCCAACGCGGCCGCGGGCCGCTCCTCCGGATTATTGAACTTCAACGATGCCTGGACGCGCCAGTATTCTGGCCGGCGGCAAAACGCGTTTGACGGTTCGTCGATCGCCTCTACGCTACTCGGGGTCGTGAACTCGGGCTTCGTCGATTTCAACGACACGTTCTTCCGGCGCGAACCCTATGTCGCGGGTTTTCTTCAAGACGACTGGAAGCTCAGCGCCCGTTTGACGCTGAACCTCGGCCTCCGCTACGACGTGCAGTTCCCCTTGATCGAATTGCACAATCGCATTTGGGGCGGCTTCGACATGACGACCAAGAGTCCGATTTCCGATCCCGTCCTGGCGCAATGGCGGGCGAACGCCGCGAGTTCGGCCAACTATCCGCCGCCTCCAAACGAACTGCGCGGAGGCCCCCTCTTCGCGGGAGTCAATGGAAACCCGCGGCGGCCGTACGACTTCGATCTTTCCAATATCCAACCGCGCGTTGGCCTCGCCTATCGACTCTTCGGCGCCACGGTGATCCGCTCGGGTTTTGGCATTTTCCACCGCACGGCGACACAGAACAACATCACAACCGGGTTCTCGCAGCAAACGCCCTACATCAACTCGCTTACCGCCGGGCAGTTTCCCTCGGCGGGCCTGACGGGCGCTTACTCGCTGGAAAATCCCTGGCCGAACGGCGTCGTGCAGCCGGCGGGCGCCTCACGCGGCATTTTGACCAACGTTGGCCTCGACGCAAACTTCGATGGCCGCCAACGCGTCATTCCCAGAACTTTTCAGTGGAGCTTTGGCATCGAGCATCAACTCCCCTGGAACTCAGTCCTCGAGGTTTCCTACATCGGTTCCAGGACGAACAAAGAGACAAGAACGATCCAACTGAATCGACCGAGCGAGGAACTTTACGAACTCGCGCGCGCAAATCCGACCTTCTATCAGGCGCGAGTGCCAAATCCCTACTTCGGCGTCTTGGATACGCGAACCACACTCGGCGGTTCTCCCGATATCGCGCGCTTCGATCTGTACCGGCCGATTTCGCAGTTCACCGGCAATCAGATGTTTACCAACCCTTGGGGCAACACTTGGTACCACGGTTTGCAGGTGCGCTTTGAGAAGCGCGTGCTGCCTGGTTCCAAGGTGGGTACTTTCACCACGGTGTTGAACTATACCTGGTCCAAACAGATGGAGAACTTCTTCCGCGAAGAGTTCGCCTACGCGTTCCAACGCTTCGACAATGTCGGGTATCAACTGACCGACATCGATGTTCGGCAACAACTGACGATGGCGGGAGTCTACGATTTGCCCTTCGGCCGGGGTCGCAAACTACTCACGAACATGCCCAAACCCCTCGAGATGCTCGCGGGAGGATGGAACTACAACCTCTGGGTCGATTGGAACTCCGGGGTTCCCACGGGCCTTAACACCGGCTGGGACTTCTCTTGTGCCAATTTCCAGAACCCGAATCAGAATCCCTTTGCCTGGTTTAACAACACAAGATCCTGCTACACGCAGCGAGCCCCGTTCACCTTTCGCCAACTGACGGCGCGCCATGGCAACATCACAGATCCCACCGCCGTGCAGGTCAACATGGCCCTCGCCAAAAAAATCAGTCTGACAGAGCGCTTCTCGCTCGAATTGCGCGGCGAGGCCTTCAACGCGCTGAATACGCCGATCCGCCAGGGACCGAACACCGATCCGAACAACGCGCAGTTCGGGATCCTCCCGGTCGCGCAGTTCAACTTCCCGCGAAACGTTCAGCTCGGAGCGCGCTTCCGTTTCTGAAACGGATCGACAACCGGGTCCAAGCTTGACACACGAAGAATCGCGCGAAGTACCTGGACACCACCCCGAGAAAGCGATACACTCCCGCCCATGATCCGACGCCAAGCATTTCGATCCTTGTTAGCTCGATTGAGCGCCTTCGGTATCGCTGGAGCCGCAGCGCCTCTGGCCTCCGCCGCCACGCCCGCCATCCAACTCCATACCGACCTCGAAGTTAAAGCCGGAAGCGAAGCGCAGCTACTCTCTGACTTCGAAAAGCTCTTCCTCCCTCGTATCCGCAAAGCGCCCGGTTTCGTGGACGCCAAACTCCTCAAGTTCCGCAAGGCCAACATAGGCCAAGCCCCAGACCGCTACAACTACCGTCTGGTGCAAACATTCACATCGGAAGAGCTCCGCGAGAAGTGGACCGTCCACGAAGACCACAAGATCGCCTGGCATACGGCGATCGAGAAGCACGTAAAGACGCCCTTCATCGCCTTCCTCTACGACGTCCGGCCCTAGAAGCTGTCCGGGAACGCGATCGGCTTGCCGAGCGGCAACTCGGGCCACCATTCCTTCACGAGCTTGCGATCCGCTTGGCGAGCGCGCTCTCGGGTGACGCCGGGCGGTGGCGGATATCTGCGCGCGAGCGCGTCAAACGCCGCCATCCGCTCGTCCTCGCTCGGCGCGCGCCATACCTTGTGCAGAAGCGCCAGAATGTCAGGCCCAGCCCCGGCTGGCTGCACTCTTCGCGGCTCGCTCGGCGGCTCCCCAGGGCGGAAGGTGGCTTCATATCCTTGCGCGATGAAGCTGTCTTCTCCCGCCCCATTGGCGCGCACCCAGCCAAGCGACACCTCCACGCGCCCCGCCCCTTGCCGGTTCACGCTTACCTCGTAGGCGCATCCCAAGTCGTCCAATTGCACGCCCGCCGTCACCACGCGAAAGCGATACGGGTCCGCGAGGATCAACGCGTCAAACTTGCCCTCGAGCAACTCCATCACCTCTTCACGTCCCGAACGAAGGATGCGAAAGCGGGACTTGGGCGCGAAGCGCAGCCGTCCCATCGAGGCGATTTCAACGGTTTCGGCTTGCTCCAGCCAGTATTTCTTGTGCAGCAGCATTCTTTCGCCCTGGCGCGTCCAGTTCGCCTCCCGCGTAAGCAGCAACTCGCGCCACGCCAGTGCCCCCACGAGCGCCAAACAAGCGGCCACGGCACAGTATTTCGCCGCGCCCGGCCCCGGCGCTGGCTTCGAAGCAAGCTGCGGCCGCGGTGCCCGCCGATATCGACCTAGCCGCTCCTCCCATCGCAACAGCGCCGAATCGGCTTCCGCATTTCCCGACGGCGTGCGATCCCAGAGATAGCTCGAAACATCCTTTTCGTCGTTCATACTTCTACTCCCATCAACTCCCGCAGCATCTTCACGCCCCGCGCTAGATTCACGCGCACACTGCCGTGCGTCAGTCCGGTCAGCGCGGCAATCTCGGGTCCTGTCAGGCCCTCGACAAAGCGCAGCGCCAAAGTCTCCTGGTAAGCTTCCGGCAACTGCGCCAGCGCGGTGAGGATCGGGTCCTGCCGCGGCGGCACACTTGCCTCGCGCACCTCCTCGAGCCCTACGCTACGAATCCGCCGGCGGTAGAAATCTGCCGCCTTGTTCCGCGCAATCGCGGCGACCCACTGGGGGAAAGCGTCGAGCGAATGCAGTTGTCCAATCTTGCGCCAGGCGTCGGCGAAGACGTCCTGCAGCGTGTCCTCCACGTAATCCAGCGGCAACTTCGCGATCAGGATCGCATGCACATAGGGCGTGTAACGCTCGTAGAGAGCGCTGAACTCGGAGGCTGAAACTTGCGTCGCCAGGCTGATCAATGCTTCGGAATCCAAGATGGCACACTCAGGCCAAGTGTTAACACCATCTCAAAACTTCTCTGCTAAGGTCGAGGCATGAGCCGAAGTACCCTGGCTTTCCTCTTGTGGGTGGGCGCAAGCGTTGCGCAATCGAACGAAGGTTACCCTGACTTCGAATCGCTGGCGATCTCCGGCGACGGCCAGCGCATCGTATTCCTCGCGCAACTGGCCCTGCGCGGCGAGACGTCGAATCTCCCCCTGGACCGCATGTATCGCTACGAGCCTTCAGGCCCGGTGATCCAGGTCTACGCCACGGCCACGGAGCGATTCCAAGGCGCATTCCTGGCGGCCGGTGGCGAGGTGGTGGCGCAGTTCTGCGTTAAGAATGACCCTCCCAC
>Ga0224723_1001839_pt1 | contig 12383 bp, 10 predicted proteins | sample Balambano_FR2_Me_FD_161647 | JGI IMG/M metagenome (GOLD analysis project Ga0224723, IMG submission 161647) | Freshwater sediment microbial communities from Lake Towuti, South Sulawesi, Indonesia - Balambano_FR2_MetaG | ecosystem: Environmental > Aquatic > Freshwater > Lake > Sediment | place...
GTCTACGTGCACCGCAAGGGCGCCACGCCGGCCGGCGCGGGCGTGTTGGGCGTGATCCCCGGCACGATGGGCGACGTGGGCTACGTCGTGCGTGGCTTGGGCAATGCGGCGTCGCTGAACAGCGCGTCGCACGGCGCGGGCCGTAACCTGAGCCGCACGCAGGCGCTCAAGTCCATCACCAAGCCGATGCGCGACGAATACTTGCGCGAGCGCGGCGTGACGTTGCTGGGCGGCGGGTTGGACGAGGCGCCACAGGCCTACAAGGACATCAACGCCGTGATCAACGCGCAGAGCGATCTGGTCGAAATCATCGCGCGCTTCAAGCCGAAGATCGTGATGATGACCGACGACCCGCGCGACGTGTGATGTAGTGTAGGGGCAGGAACTCTGCCCCTACACATCATGTGTTCAGAAGAGAAATAGTTACAATTAGCCAACAATGGCCAATATGAGCTACTCACCCCGCGTTCGCACTATGAATGCTACACGCGCTAAGAACACATTTGGTGAGATGCTGCGGGAAGCCTATCAATCCGAGCAGCACATCATCATTGAGAAGACCGGCATGCCTGTCGCCGTGCTGGTGCCCATTGCAGATTACGAGCGTATGATGCGCGCACTCGGTGGGGATACGAGCGGCGTGGCTACGGCGTCGCGGACACAAACGGCCCAGGCGAATCTGCGCGCGATGTTGGCAGCATCACATGCACAAATGCCTGACGTGGATGAGAGTGAAGCCGAGCAAGACATCCGCTTAGCAATCAGTGAAGCGCGGCGCGCAAAGCACACAGCCGCATACAAGCCTAAACGCCCGGCTCGGCGAAAGGCATAAATGAATGCGTGCCGTACTCGACACCAACGTGTTGGTGAGCGCGTTCATCGTCAAGAAGGGCGTCCCGGCACAAATCCTCCACGCGATTAGCGCCTGGCCCAACCCCAACGATGATGTTTTTGAGTTGCGGCTTGCTGTGTAACATGCGACTAATCTGACAGCCCGATGCCCATATCAACATCCAGCATTCGTGATAACCGTTCTCGCGGCACCGTCGCCGATTTCCTTCGCGACAAGATCAAGGCTGATTCAAAGCTGTCATTCGTGTCGGCCTACTTCACGATCTATGCCTATGATCGGCTGAAGGCCACGCTGGACGGCATAGACAGCTTGCGCTTCCTGTTTGGAGAGCCGCGCTTCGTGAGCGCCATTGATCCTGACAGAACCGACAAGAAAGCGTTTGAGATAGAGGACAACAGCATCGCGCTGGCCAACCGCACCACCCAGCGCGCTGTGGCTAAAGCTTGCGCTGAATGGATTCGTGACAAAGCCGAGATTCGCTCGATCAGGAAGCCGGGCTTTTTACACGGCAAGCTGTATCACGTAGACCCGCCGGGGCAGGCGGTTGATGCGCTGGTCGGCAGCTCTAACTTCACCGTGGCAGGCATCGGCGAAGCGGGTGCGGCCAACAACGTTGAGCTTAACTTGGTCGTCAACGACCGGCGCGACCTGGAAGAGCTGCACGCCTGGTTCGACGAACTCTGGAACAACGCCGAGCTGGTCGAGGATGTGAAGCAGCAAGTCCTCGATTACCTGGAACAACTCTATGCCGACAACGCGCCCGAGTTCGTGTATTTCAAGACGCTGTATCACTTATTCGAAGACTATCTGCGCGAGCAAGAGAAGGGCGATCTGCTGGATGAGCGCATCGGTATCTTGGACACCCACATCTGGAAGGCGCTGTTTGAATTCCAGAAGGACGGCGTGAAGGGCGCGATCAACAAGATTCTGCGCCACAACGGCTGCATCCTGGCCGATAGCGTGGGGTTGGGCAAGACGTTCGAGGCGCTGGCCGTCATCAAGTATTTTGAGCTACGCAACGAGCGCGTGCTGGTGCTGTGCCCCAAGAAGCTGGAAGAGAATTGGACGCTGTATCGCAACAACGACCTGCGCAACCCGTTGCCGGGCGACCGATTTCAGTATGACGTGCTGGCGCACACCGACCTGAGCCGGAGCAATGGCAAGGCCGGCCAGTTCGAACTGGCCACTTTCAACTGGGGCAATTACAACCTGGTGGTCATTGACGAAAGCCACAACTTTCGCAACGACACGCGCGGCAAAGATGGCCGCAAGTCGCGCTACGAACGGCTGATGGAAGACGTGATCCGAGCCGGTGTGAAGACGAAGGTTTTGCTGCTTTCGGCCACGCCGGTGAACAACGACCTGGGTGACCTGCGCAACCAGCTCTATATCGCCACCGAAGGCCGCGACGATGCCTTTGCCGATTCGCTCGGCGTCCCCAGCCTGCGCAACACCATGCAAGGCGCGCAGCAAACGTTTCTGGCGTGGGCTAAAAAGAAGGGGGCGCGCAACACGAACGAATTGCTCGAAACACTCAGCGCCGCGTTCTTCAAGCTGCTCGACGAGCTGACCATCGCCCGCAGCCGGCATCATATTCGGGCGTATTACCCCGAGGCCTACGCCAAGCTGGGCGGGTTCCCCGCGCGCGAGAAGCCTGCGGCCGTGTATCCCGACATTGACTTGGAGCAGGACAAGCGCCAGCGCTTCATGTCCTACGACCAACTGAGCGCGCAGATAGACAAATATAAGCTGGTCGTCTTCAACCCGCGTCGCTATGTGCTGCCCGAGCATGAAGCCAAGTATGACGAAGGCAAGGTCGCCAACTTCAGTCAGGCCCAGCGCGAGAGTTACCTGATCGGCATGATGAAGGTGAACTTTCTCAAGCGGCTGGAAAGCTCGGTGCACGCGTTCGCCATCACGATGCAACGTACCATTGAGAAAATCGAGCAGTTGCAGGAGCGCATCGTGCGCTTCAAGGAGTTCGCGGCCGAAAACCCCGACGTGGACTTTGAGGCGCTGACGATAGAAGACCAGGACGATGATGAACTGGCCGAAGCGCTGGAAGTGGGCCAAAAGCTGGTCTACAAGATGGCGCATCTGGATGTGGACAAGTGGCTGGCCGATCTGGCCGTGGACAAGAGTGAATTGCAAGTGTTGCTGAGATCGGCCCAGCGCGTGGACGCCAACCGCGATGCCAAGTTGGCCGATCTGAAGGCGCGCCTGACGGAGAAGATCACTCATCCCACCCAAGACAAAACCGGCCAAGCTAACCGCAAGGCATTGGTATTCACCGCCTTTGCCGACACGGCCAAATACATTTACAGCGAATTGCACGCCTGGGCCACGGCGCAAGGCATCCACATCGCGTTGGTCACCGGCAGCGCCTCCGATTGCCAGACCACCTTTGGCGACCACGACTTCAACAGCATTCTGACCCACTTCTCACCGCGCAGCAAGAATCGCGCCGCCATCACCAGCCTGCCCCAGAATGGCCAGATTGACCTGCTCATCGCCACCGACTGCATCTCCGAAGGTCAGAACTTGCAGGATTGCGACTTAGTCGTGAACTACGACATTCATTGGAACCCGGTGCGCATCATTCAGCGCTTCGGGCGCATTGACCGCATCGGCAGCGTGAACAGCAGCGTGGGGCTGGTGAACTATTGGCCGACCGCCGACCTGGACCACTATGTGAAGCTTAAGAGCCGCGTGGAAGCGCGCATGGCGCTAGTGGATGTGACCGCGACCAACACTGACAACATGTTGGCCGAGAACATCCAGGAATTGGTGCAGGAGGACTTGCGCTACCGCGATAAGCAACTGCTGCGGCTGAAGGACGAAGTGCTCGACCTGGAGGACTTCAACGAGAGCGTGACGCTGAGTGAGTTCACACTGGATGACTTTCGGATAGAGTTGGCGCGCTTCATCGAAGCCAGCCGCGAGCGGCTGCGCAATGCGCCGCTGGGTTTGCACGCTGTGGTGCCGCCAACCGGCGGCGAGGTGGTGCAACCGGGGGTGATCTTTTGTTTGCGGCGGAAGGCAACCTCACCCCTTCGCCCCTCCCCTATCAGGGGAGGGGTTGGAGGTGGGGTCTCCAGCGACATCAATCCGCTCGATCCATATTATTTGGTGTATGTGCGCGACGACGGCGAGGTGCGCTTTGGGTTCAGCCAGCCCAAGCAGATTCTGACGATGTATGGCGAGCTATGCAAAGGCAAGACGACGATCTACGAGGCGCTGTGCCGCCAGTTCGACCAGCGCACTCACGACGGCGCCGACATGGCGCACTACGACGCGCTGTTGGCCAAGACCGTGCAATCCATCGCCGGCACATTCACCAAGCGGGCGGCCCAGACGCTGACCAACAGCCGCAGCGCGGTGTTGCCGGTGCTGAGCGAGCAGGCGACCGAACAGACCGACTATGAGTTGATTACCTGGCTGGTGATTTTGCAATAGCCCATGGCCGACAACACCAACACCGACACCGACACCGACACCACCCTTGCCGGCATTCAATCCGCGCTGGCCGCCTTCCAAACCGGCCCACTGCGCCAGCGCGCCATCGAACTCTTCGGCGTGCTGGGATACAAAAGCCAGAGGCAGTTGGTGTTATCGCCCAACACGGCCGCCGAGTTCAAACGCCAGTTCGCCGGCACCACGCCGTTCGACGATGCAAAGGCATTGATGGATCAATGGCTCTCGGCCGATGTGCTGTTTCAGCTTGCCAGCGACGATGTGGCGCACGGGGTGCAGGCGCGTTTGTTCGAGGACGGTCAGCGGGTGGATAACACGGTCATCGAGTCGTATGTGTTTCTGGCCATTCACCTACGCCACGGCGACAAGCCCTACACCCGCACCCAACTGGCCGACATCACCCGCCAGATCAACCGCATCTTTCCCATGCCGGCGCTGGTGTTGTTCAGGCACGGCCAGACGTTAACGTTCGCGGTGATTGACCGCCGCCTGAATAAGCGTGACGAAAACAAAGATGTGCTGGAGAAGGTGACGCTCATCAAGGACATCCGCATCGCCGACCCGCACCGCGCGCATTTGGAAATCCTCAAAGATTTGTCGCTTGGAGCGCTGAGCAGGCCGCACGACATCACGAATTGGGTGGCGCTGCATCGTGCGTGGCAAAAGACGCTTGATAGCAGCGAGCTGAACAAGCGCTTCTTCCGCGAGATCGCCAACTGGTATTTCTGGGCGGTGAAGGAGGTCACTTTCCCTCTCCCCTCCCCGAAGCGGGGAGGGGTTGGGGTTGGCGGGGAGAAAGCCATCAACGTCATCCGGCTGATCACGCGGCTGATCTTCGTGTGGTTCATCAAGGAGAAGGGGTTGGTGCCGGATGATCTGTTCAACCCGGCCAGACTGAAGACGCTGTTGAAGAATGCGCAGCCGCTGCACAAATCGTCCGAGACGATTTATTACAAGGCCGTCCTGCAAAACCTGTTCTTCGCCACGTTGAACACCGAGATGGGCGCGGGCCGCAAGTTCCGCGCCCGGTCGGCCACAGGCGGGCGCGACGGCAACTTCATGGCCCATTCGCTGTATCGCTACGAAGCTTTGTTCGCCGACCCGCAGGCGGCGCTGGCCCTGTTCGCCGGCATCCCTTTCCTGAACGGCGGCCTGTTTGAATGCCTCGACCGTGAAGTGAAGGCCAAGGATCAAGAAGGCAAAGACGAGGTGATTCGCGTGGACGGCTTTAGCGACCACAAGGACAACCCGCTGAAGGCGCCGGATTATCTGTTCTTTGGCGATGAACGCGAGGTGGACCTGAACGCCGACTTCGGCACGGCCAACAAGCGTTACAAGGCGCGCGGCCTGATCGAGATTTTCAAGCGCTACAAGTTCACCATCGAGGAGAACACGCCCATCGAGGAAGAAGTGGCGCTGGACCCGGAACTGCTGGGCAAGGTGTTCGAGAACCTGCTGGCCGCCTACAACCCAGAGACCGGCGCCACCGCCCGCAAACAGACCGGCAGCTTCTACACCCCGCGCGAGATCGTCAACTACATGGTGGATGAAAGCCTGATCGCGTATCTGTCTCAAACGCTCCCCTCCCCCACTGGGGGAGGGGCTGGGGGTGGGGTTTCAGACGACGCACGCCTGCGCCATCTGCTCTCATACACCACCGAGCCGCACCGGTTTTCGCCCGACGAAGTGCGCGCCCTCATCGCCGCGATTGACGCGGCCGACATCCTGGACCCGGCCTGCGGCAGCGGGGCCTTCCCCATGGGCGTGTTGCACAAGCTGGTGTTCATCCTCGGCAAGCTCGACCCCAAAAATGCGCAGTGGAAGCAGCGCCAGATCGAGCGCGTGCAATCGGCCATGCGCGAGGCCGAAAAGCTGGACGACGCGACCTTTCGCGATCAGACACTGGCGGCGCTGGGTGCCCAGATCGAGGACATCGAACTGGCCTTCCAAAACAACGCCCTGGACTACGGCCGCAAGCTGTATCTGATTGAGAACTGCATCTACGGCGTGGATATTCAGCCCATCGCCGTGCAGATCGCCAAGCTGCGCTTCTTTATCTCGCTGGTGGTGGATCAGAAGAACCTCTCCCCCGGCCCCTCCCCTGAGAGGGGTGGGGTGCAGAACCTCGGCATCCGTCCGTTGCCGAATTTGGAGACGAAGTTCGTGGCGGCCAACACGCTGATCGGCCTGCCCAAGCCGGAGCACAAAGCCGAGACAGCGCCCGGACGCGCCGCCCTCCCGGCCGATGCAGCCCGGTTGCGCGATGACCTGCGCGAGATGCTGCGCCAATACCTGAAGGCCAACAAGCCCGAAACCAAAGCGCGCTGGCTGCGCGAAGGCATGCAAGCGGCTCAGGAGTTAAACGCGGCCCTGGCCGGCACGCCCGGCTACGAGCCGGTTCAGGCCGGGTGGTTATTTGAGACAGCGCGCAGCGTGGCCGATTTGGACGCGCGCCTGCCGGTGCCCGACGTGCCGCAAAGCATGGCCGGCGTGGCCGCGGCCTTGCGCAACCCGCAGATCGAGCACAAGGAGCGCGAGCTGGCCGAGGCGCGCCACCGTCACTTCGACGCCCGCACGCCGGCCACCAAGCGCAAATGGCGCGAGGCCGATGCCCGCCTGCGCGGCGAGATCGCGGCGTTGCTGCACAAGGACGGCTGGGACAACAACGTCGCGGCCCAACTGGCGGCCTGGGACCCGTATGACCAGAACAGCAGCGCACCGTTCTTCGACCCGGAATGGATGTTCGGCCTGAGCGACGGCTTCGACTTAGTAATTGGAAATCCACCATACGTTGAATTCAAAAACCTAGCACGTAGTGTCAAGGATTCGCTTAGGGGATACAAATCGACAAAAGGCAAATACGATCTGTATATTCCATTTATTGAACGAAGCTATCAACTAATGAGTAGTGCAGGAGTTTCAATTTTTATTTGCCCGACACGCTTCATGCATCGCGACTATGGCGAAGCTATAAGAGGTTTCATGTCACAAACAGGCAGCGTCATTGCGATAGTCGACTTTGCTGATCTTCAAGTATTTGACGGTGCAATGAATTACACAGGTATCTTTACATTTTCAAGACTTTACAGGAAAGATACATCTTTGCGTGTCATGACGTTCGCGAATAATGCCTATGCATTAAAAGGCGAAGTTGTCGAAGCACTTGAAAAGCGAATTGCAAATTCGGTCTGTGAGGTGTCAAGCTTTTCACGGAAGAGACTGACGAACCAACCGTGGAGGTTTGACCGAAAAAGTGGTGGTGATTTGCTACAGAAACTGCGAACCGATTTTCGAACACTCGGTGAACATTGTGAAGGCATCTTTCAGGGAATATCCACTGGAAAGGATGAGGTTTTTGTAGTCAACAGAAAAACCGTGATTGATTGGGGGATTGAATCGGGAATATTGAAACGTTTCTTGAAAGGCAAGGACATACACCCCTTCGGTATTAATTGGTCTGGAAGTCACATCATTTACCCATATAGCGATGATGGCGTTGTAATGTCAGAGCGATTAGTGAAGAGCCAGTATCCAAATGCATACAAATATTTGGTCTTTCATAAATCTGATCTTTCAGGACGTGGTTACTTTGATAGTTCAAATAAGCTGTGGTTTGAACTATGGAATCAAAGAAGATTTGACCGTTTCAATCGCTTGAAGATTGTCACACTTGACAACGCACATCGAAACAGCTTTGCCCTCGACACGAGGTCATTTCTCGGTACAACAACAACCTACAGCATCATGTTGCCCTCTAGCAACGAAGGGAATTACAAGCTATTACTTGGTTTATTGAATTCAAAACTACTTGACTTTTTTCACAAAAGCAACTCGGTACCTCAGGCGGGCGGCTACTATCGATATCAGAAGTTATTCATAGAAAAACTTCCTGTCGCGCAGGTACCTAAAGATAAGCAGCAGTCAATAATCGCCCTCGTTGACCGTATCCTGGCGGCCAAGCGCGCCGACCCGGCCGCCGACACCCATGCCTTGGAAGCCGAGATTGACCAACTGGTTTACGCCCTGTATGGCCTGAGCGAGGACGAGATTCGGATCGTGGAAGGGAAGTAAGCGCGCATCTATAATTCCGGCATGCTTCAGTCATTTGCACCAGACACAAAGATTTCCGACCTGACGGTCGAGCAATTTGAGCGCCTTGTGCAGACCATCATCCGGCAAACATTACTTGAAGCGGGCGATGCATGGGACTCCGCGTTGGCGCCCGCGCTACTGACCGAGGCCGTACTTGCCGAAGATTGGAACAGCACTGAAGAGCAGGAAGCATGGCGAGATTTAGAAAAGGCGATGTTGTCGTAGTTCGCTTCCCGTTCGCCGACTTGCAGGGCGAAAGCGTGCGCCCAGCTGTGGTCGTCGCAACGCTTGAAACGGGCGACTACATCACGTGCCAAGTCACCAGCCAGGCAAAATCTGACAACTACAGCATCTCACTTGCGGACTCCGATTTCTCCGTCGGAAAGTTGACCCGGCAAAGTTTTGCTCGGCCTAATCGCTTGTTTACGTGTGCGCCAAGCGTCATCAAGGGAAAGGTAGGCACGTTGCGCCCGAAGTGCATCGCGACGATAAGCGAAGCCATTATTGCCATACTCCACGCATAGGTCACATCCTCGCGGCCAAGCACGAGAACTCCACCGCCGACACTCGCATGCTGGAGGCCGAGATTGACCAACTGGTCTACGCCCTGTATGGCCTGACCGAGGACGAAATTCAGATCGTGGAGGGCACCAAAACATGAATGAAATACCACCACGACTGCACGAAATCAATGCGCTGCTCAAGGACGGCAAGCAACCCCAGCCCGAGGTCGTGCGCACCTTCCTGAGTTGGTTTGGGGCGCAACGGCGCGGCGAATACGTGGTCAGGCACATTCGCAAAGCGCTCAAAAAAGTGGACATCGAGACCCAGCCGGATTTCGCATCGGCCTACATTGATGCGCCGATCACATTTGCGCGCCAGGCGCCAAAAAACTTGGCTAAACAGGCGGGAGCGGCGCCCTGCGACGTCTCCCGTCAATCAGAAGCTGTGGTTGCGACGATTAGCCCGGAGGACGAACTGGTGGTGGGCGGCGCGCCTGCGGACGCGCGTTACCGCATGAGCCGGCTCAAGGCAGCCAACACCCCACCCATCACGGTGACGCCGGAGGGCGCTTTGTCCGAAGCGGTGACATTGATGATGTCGAAATCGTTCTGGCAACTCCCCGTCATGATCGGTGAGCGGGATGTGAAAGGCATCATCTCGTGGGAGAGCATCACGTCAGGCGTTTGATCGACGGGAAGTTGACCAAGAAGGAATTGGCAAGCGCGAAAGACCCAGCCGATACTGCCCGGCTTGTCGAAAGTGTGTCAGACCTGACATTTGGCGAATACATTCGCCTCTTCAACATGCCCAACCTGTGGAAAAAGATGAATGTGCAGATAGATCGCAAGGTTTTCACAGCTCACTTGGACGCTATTCGCGTCATCCGCAACGACATCATGCACTTCGATCCCGATGGTCTGACGGACGAGCAGAACCGCGAACTTCGGGATTTTCTGGGTCTAGTTCACAAAATGGATGACGTTGGATTGCTCGAATCGTGAGCATCTGCTCCACCCGTTCTCACGCGCAGATTCCCACGGACTTGAATGCCCCCGTCGTCGTTAACGTCGAGGACGACGACAGCCACCGCAATACAGCGGACGCGCCTGCTGACGGGCGAGCCGGCGTCTGGGATGTACTTTTGCAGCTTCTCCGCGCTCTGTCTGTCGTATGCGGAGAAATTACACCAGACACACCCAGGCTCACACACCCACTCGCGCGCAGCCCACACCCTATCGCTGGTGGATGCCAGTCCTGGTGTTATTCATCGTCACAGCCACCCTGCTTGCATATGCCGCGCGCAATGGGCAAAGCGCGGCGGGGTTGTCGGCTGACACCTGGCAGTGGTGGGTCGTCACAACGACGCTGCACCTTCCATTCATCACCATCCTGGTATTCCTGGGCATGGGCATCGTCGAACGACTGGGGTTCTATTGGAAAGGCCGCGCGCCAGAGCAGCCAGGCCGCATGCCGGATACACATCCAACCGTATGTATCCAACTCCCGATGTTTAACGAGCACGCTGTGGCTCGGCGCGTGATCGAAGCGGCCGCCAATGTGACCTGGCCGATGGGCCGGCTAAGCATCCAGGTGCTGGACGATTCCACAGACGAAGACACACGCCGGTTGGTTGAGCAGGTCAGCGCGCAGGTTCGCGCACGCGGGATTGACTGTCGCGTAATGCACCGCGCGGATCGCCAGGGCTACAAGGCCGGCGCACTTGAAGCAGGCCGCTGGCAAACGCAAGCCGAGTTCCTGGCCATCTTCGATTCCGATTTTGTGCCGCCAGCGGACTTTCTGCTGCGCGCCATTCCGCACTTCTATCACGCCAATGGACAGCCCGATGCCGATTTGGCTCTCGTCCAGGCGCAATGGGGTCATCTCAATCACAACGAGTCGGCCTTGACGTTGGCGCAATCGCTATGGGTGGATGACCATCACACTCTGCAGATGGCTTGGCGCTCGGCCGCGCACCAGTTCGTCAATTTCACCGGGACAGCGGGGGTGTGGCGGGCCTCGGCCATTGAAGCTGCCGGTGGCTGGCGGGCCAGCAGTCTGGTAGAGGATCGCGAATTGAGTTTCCGGCATCTGTTCGCCGGATATCGCACCAAGTTCGTGAAGGAGATTGTGGCGCCCGCTGAGTTGCCAGCCACCGTCACCGCTTACAAGGCCCAGCAAAAACGATGGACGCAAGGCTGGGTGCAGTTGCAACGGCTGCACCTGCGCACGCTGCTGTTCGAGCATCCTGCGTCGTGGCTGCGCCGGGCGCATTTGCTATATCACATGTGCATCTCGTGGCAGTGGCCGCTGTGGGCGTTGTGGATGCTCGTGCTGCCCATCCTGCTGTTCACGGGCCACTGGTTTGGCGCGTTGAGCCAGACTGCCGGCGTGGCGCTGTATTTGCTGCCGAGCGTGATCTGGCTCACGCTATCGGCAACTATCGCCTCGTTGGAGACGCGTCACACCTACACAGGGCCGATGACTGTCAAAGCGATTCTGAGCCGCGCCGCGCGGGTGATCCCCAATGTCGTGATCAGCACCGGCATGTTGCCGCATCAGTTCACTGCGTTTTGCGAGGGCTTGTTCGGACCGATGCATAGCGAGTTCGAGCGCACGCCCAAGGCAGCTTCGATCACTGCGCCGATGCCGCTGATGCACGGTAAGCCGGTGCCGCTCGCCAAGCGGTCGTATCGGGTCAAGATTCATTGGCCATACGTCTTGACTGAATTGTTCTTCTGCGCGTATCACTTGATCTGGGCGGCGCTGTTCGCGGCCACTGGCATGATCTGGTGCGCCGTAATCGCCGGCTACATGGCGAGCTGCATTCTTTATCTTGCATATCACTACGGCGACCATGCCGGCAAGGTGTGCTTTGTGATTGACCGGGACAAACTCGGAACGCGGCTCAACCCCATCATGCGCCGCAGGCGCGAAAGCGCCAGCACGAAGGATTAGGCATCCGCGCCCGAATTCTGATCATCTGCGTAAGTCCTGAACAGGAGGGCGGGGCGCGCGTCGCATACGAGCAACGCGCTTTCCTTCTACAATCGGCGCGATGTTCGTGCTGCACGTGTTGTGGGACGGTGCCGACGACGGACGGCTTCATCTTTGGATAGAGCAGCCACCCCGAGCGAAGGCGCGGCTTGGCCAGCACCCGGGCGCGCGTGGGCACAGCGCGCTCATCCGCGCGGTTAGCGCGTGGCTGGGCAAAGGCGTCGCCACGCGTGCCGAGATCAGCCGGTTGACGCTCCTTCTACCCACGCACACGCAAGACGGCGCGCCGTTGTCATCGCCAGAGCTTGGGCTGAACCCGCCAGGCGCAGCCGGGATTGATTGGCAAGCGTGGCGCATTCCCACACTCTCGCCGCACAATCCCTCCATTGCCCTGCGCCGGTTGGCGCAAACCAGGCTGCCAGAGCAAATCGTGCTCGGCGCATCGGCGCAGTTTTGGCTGTCGGCC
>Ga0224723_1001840_pt1 | contig 12382 bp, 10 predicted proteins | sample Balambano_FR2_Me_FD_161647 | JGI IMG/M metagenome (GOLD analysis project Ga0224723, IMG submission 161647) | Freshwater sediment microbial communities from Lake Towuti, South Sulawesi, Indonesia - Balambano_FR2_MetaG | ecosystem: Environmental > Aquatic > Freshwater > Lake > Sediment | place...
CCATCCACCCGTACCCCAACATCCCCCTACCGCCAAAAGCCGCAATTCACTAAGATAGAAAGAAATATCAACTAAGATTTACTCCATCCCGCCAGGCACGAGGTCATGACAGCTCAAATTCCAGTCGAGAAAAAGAAATTAGACAAAGCACCCCTTGCGCTGCACTACATGGGAGATCGCGTCCTGAGGCAGCCAACCAAGCGGTTCACTAAGATCGATGAGGAAGTGCGGCGGCTCGCCCGTCAAATGCTGCAAACGATGTATACCGAGGACGGCATTGGCTTGGCTGCGCCTCAGGTTGGCATTAACAAGCAGATGATTGTGGTGGATCCACAGCCCGACGAAGCAGCAAATCCGCCGATCGTGCTGATTAATCCGGTGATTCTGGCTGAAAGTGATGATCAGTCCGTGATTCAGGAAGGCTGTCTGAGTATCCCTGGCGTGTTTCTAGATGTGACTCGCTCCAGGGTGGTTGAAGTGTCCTACAAGGACGAAACCGGGCGACCCCAAAAGCTGCGGGCAGACGGGCTGCTGGCGCGAGTGATTCTGCACGAGATTGACCACCTGAACGGTATTCTGTTTGTCGATCGAGTGGATAACGCGATCGCCATGAATCAGGAACTCGTGAAGTACGGGTTTTCCGTCAAAGATGTGCGGCGGATTAAGTAGCTTGATGGGAAGCTCTACACAGCGGCTCTCAATTTAACAGGCTGGCGGCAGAAAGGAATTTCGTGCCGCTTCTTGTACAGAAATATTCAATACAAGAATATTAAAATTTGCATTGACTTATTAAAGGTAGGATCTCCAGTGACTCCAAAAAGTGGTGTGCTGTTAGCAGGTTCCTGTGTTGCGGCGATCGCAGCCGTCGGTTCCATTTTTGAACTCTCTTCTGGAACTCCCCAGCTTGGAACTGTTACAACCAGCATTATTCTGACGTTTGCTGTGCCGCTCACCGCAATTTTTTTTGTGGCGGCAGTGCAAGATGCCAGAGCGAATCAGTAGCGATCGCGCCAACCCTGGTAGAGGCGTGTAAAAGGTAATAAAAGGTCATTGAGTCAGCCAATCGCGTGAGCGGCTAGCCGGATTATTCACCCTGCCCCATTTCCAGCATGACTGGATCTCGTCCCGCTTCGGCTTTCCTGAGACAGGTTCATTCCCTCGATAAAACAAATCCACCCATCACCTTTGTGCTGGTGGTTCCGACTGCTGTGCTAATTGGGCGAGATCCACGCTGCCAGATTGTGCTGGACTCTCAAATCTATGGGGGCGTGTCGCGTCAGCATGTTCGGCTCTGCCCTTCTGCATTTTCGCCCTCTGGCTGGGAAATCTGCGATCTCGACAGCGCAAACGGAACCTATATTAACGGACAGCGGCTCCACGGGCGTCGCTTTCTTCAGCATGGCGATCGCATTGCTCTGGCAAGGGAAGGAGTGCAGTTTTTGTTTGAACTGCCGATGGTTGAAGCTAAATCCCCTGAGGGAAAATCACTGGTGCCGACCCTACCCTCACCGCCCTCTGCCAAACTGCCTCCGCCCCTACCCGATGCGGTCACGATGAGCCAGCTTTTCCCAATTCTCTCCACCGGACGGGATCTGCATCACAAAGCGTATCTAATTCCAGGGGTGATGACGGTTGCCTTTGTGGTGCTGATGTTTGTGTCGATCGGTCAGTCTGCTCTGTTTAATCTGCTGCTCGCCGCCTATATTGCTGGCATTGCCTACTTTTTTGTCTACCAGCTCTGCGGCAAACAAAAGCCCTGGTGGATGCTGCTGAGTACGGCTCTGGCAAGTGCAGTTTTGTTAGTCAGCCCTGTGCTACCGCTGTTTCTGTGGGTGTTTCGGGGTCTGCTGCCCGGAGAAATTCCGACTGCTGCAGAATCGCTCAGTCTGCCGCAAATCTTGCTGCAAATGCTGTTTGGCGCAGGCTTGATGGAAGAGCTTTTGAAGGCACTTCCGGTTCTGATGGCACTCTGGCTAGGAACCCAGCTTCGGTCGCCTTATCGAGAGCAAATTGGTGTCTGGGAACCGCTTGATGGCATTTTGCTGGGAACTGCCTCAGCCGTTGGCTTTACGCTCCTTGAGACCCTGGGACAGTACGTGCCGGGTATTATCAACGACGTGACACTTCAGGCAGGGGCAGAATACGGTGAGCTATTGGGGCTTCAGCTTCTGATTCCGCGACTGCTGGGGTCGATCGCTGGACACATGGCGTATAGCGGATATCTGGGATACTTTATTGGTTTAAGCGTCTTGAAACCGACACAACGCTGGCAAATTCTAGGAATTGGTTATTTCACTGCGGCAGTACTGCATGCGCTCTGGAACGCTTCCGGCATGATTAACCTGTTAGTGCTTGCCCTGGTTGGGGTGGTTTCTTATGCGTTTCTGGGGGCGGCGATTCTGAAAGCCAGATTATTGTCGCCAACTCGATCCCAGAACTTTGCAACTCGCTTTTTTCGATCGCGTTAAAGGAACTCCAGCCTGCTCATTTGAGCATTGATCACAAACCCATTTTCTAACGCATTCTTCTTATGCAACGCTGACAACGCTCAGAGAATCTCTACTCTGCTTGTGCTTTGCTCGCTTCTGCAATGGCACACCGGGCAGCAGCAAGGGCAACTCTCGCCTGTTCAATGCTTGAAAGCCGATCCCAGGCATTCATTTCCAGCGTCTGCGCCGAGGTTTCTAGCACTTCAGCATCCTGTCCGCTGCGCATTGCAAAGGCATAGGGACGGGCAAGCACCTGCAAATCTTCTTCTGCCCAGCTCGGTAGACAAGCCTGAACGCACTGCACAAGCTGATCTGCCAGATTATCGCCAGAAGAAATTACCTGACGGGCACGGCTGATGATTCCGTCTACGAGATGTTGCGGCATTTGTGCGGTGAACTGCTGCAGCAGTCCGGCAAAGCGGGAAACCTGTGTTGCCTGAGGCGCAGTTGCCCAGAGTTGATCGATCGCTGCACCTAAGCGTTGCCCGGCTTCAGACAACTCAGACTCTGTCCAGCCCGCCGAAATCACTTCCTGTTCCAGCATCGCAAAATACGCTTCAGCTTCCGACTGGGTTGGATTCCAGGGATAGCTTGCCGTTTCCTCCAGGATTAGCTCCAGAAGTTCAATTTCGGACTGAGCGCGAAGCGAGGATGCTAGGGAACGGTTGTGATCTTGGGTCATGGGTCTGCTCCTAAAGACAACTGAATGAGAACTCTAATTCGTTTTCGTTTTCGTTACATAGGGCTACAGCAGCGAGTCAGCCAGTTCCGCAAGTGGACTGAAAAGTTTTTAGAAAAAAAGAGTGATTCCTTTGGGTGAGGGAATGATTGCCGATCGGGTGAGGAGGACAATCAAAAAATTGGACAGTTCGAGCGGAACAAATGCAGCCATTTCTGGTGTCTCTAATCGGGTGGCTCATTCAGGGTGACTCATTCAGCAGGATAGGGCAAGCTGTTGTCTAAATTGCTCCCTCGATCACAAACTCTAACGCCTGACTGCGAGGATTGCCAAACTTCATCTGGGTTCGCGACTGCAGCAGGATTTCTTCGTGATGCACCTTGCGCCAGCCGTCTCCGCTCAAAATCCAGGTGCCATATCGCGATCGATCGCGCAGCAGGTAAATTGGCTCTTCTGCTTCATCGGACGAATTCCGGCAAAAAATTTCAGCATGCTCACGAGATACGCCGATATGCTGCAAAACCACATCGTTGCCTTCACCCCGCCCCACGCGCATCATGCCGCCTCGCAGCGACCAGGTCTGGTTGGGAGGCACCACCGATCGCAGATATGCCTGAGGAGTTTGCCGACCCAGCCAGCTCGCGTTCTGGTCAGGAATTTCTGTGACACCTTCGGTGAACGGACGAATCAGCTCGCCGTTGAACTCTGGGTGCATATAGAGAATTGGCAGCGTCCAGGCAGGATGGTTGAACTTAAACAGCATCAGCAAATGCTGCCGGGCGATCGCCACTGCTTCATCAATAGGCGATCGATGTGCCAGAGCCTGAGCAAATGCCTGGATAAAATTCAACGCTTCCTGATCGGTAATCGTGTCGCGCATTGCCAGCACTGCCGGAACTCCGTGGTGAATCAGCACTTCTGCCAGACTGCTGCGCGGGATAGTTTGCTGGTTTCGCTGATCGGGCAGTGCCCCCCAGCAAGCGTTAAACACTGCCAATTTGACCTGACAGCGCACCAGAACCTGCGCCAGCTCTGTGCCGTTAATCGCCGCATCGGGACGCAAAAACAGCAGTCCGCCGTCTGAGGCTGGGGCACCGTGCCCAGAGTAGAACAAAACGTTGAATTTGCCTGTTTCCAAAGCTTGAGTTAGCTCTGCCGGGGTTGGCTGCAGGAGGGTTTTAACCTGGCAGGAAGCCGTTCCGCTAAAGGGATCAATTTCAGCCGCCGTTTCCAGCACCTTCGAAAGCGCAGCCGCTTCTGTTTCTAGTGCCAGTTTTTCCTGAGGGAGCAGAGAGGGGTCGTGCTCGCCCACTTCGTCTTGCCCCAGCACCAGCAAAATTTTGAGATCCTGATCCGATCGCAGGGGAGGGAGTGGGTCAACATCGCTCGTTGTGCGGCTAAACAAGAGCTGCTGGCTGAGGGAAACAGTTTGCCGTCCCGGCTGGGGCTGCATAATTTCCCACGGCAACGCAATCAAGTCTGGATCACGAATATCGAGCCGTAGACGGAGCGGTCGGCTTTGCCCTCTCGCAATTCCCTGGCTCTGGTCAAAGCTGCTCTGAATCGAGCCATCAAACACCCACTGCCATAAGCTCACCCCTAACCCTTGCATCAGTCGGGTGGAATAGGGTGTTAACTGTCCAGGGGTGGGTGGCGCGGTGACTTGCGGCGTTAGTTCGGGCAGGGGCGGAAATTCAAAAAGCTGTTGAGCGAGGGCATTGTTGGGAACCGATCGAGAGGGAAAGAAGTTTTGCCACGCTTGCCAAATTTGCGTGAGCGACTGCGACCAGAGCCGATCGTGATGCACAAATCCCCCCGGATAGGGAGCTTGCCAAACCCAGATGGCGAAATGCTCAGGGTCAGCAGCTGTGGAACGGGCGATCGCTAAACTAAGGCAGGGGTTGTCAGGCATTGAAAAAGACGAAATTCAAGACCCAGATCGAAGACACACAACTTATCTTTACCAGTCTATCTGGTCTGGTCTGCTCCGTTGAAGCAGATTTCGGCATTCGGCAACAGCAGGGAATTTTCAGAAAAATAGGACTTACTATTACTTACTCTTGTCCTTATATTCTATCTATGAGCCTCTATGGGCTGGGGCTGAGTTGGGGCTGGGGGGGCGGACAGCTTGCCCGATCGGTTGATACATCGAGCGCGACGATCGGCAGCAAATCGGCTTCTCGCAGCCAGCCTTCCTGCCCAGGCTGCACGATTGGAACTCCAGAAGCACCTTCTGAAACTGGGGGAGCAACCGCAGAAGAATTGCCAGGAGAGGGCACAGGTGTGGCAGACGGGGATGCAGTGGCAGGATTGCCAGGCGGGGCGACGATCGGCACAAAGCAAACGCGCAGTTTCACCCACTGATCCTGAGCCGTAGCCCCCTGTTTGCTGAGCACTTCCAGAATGCTGCCTGCAGGAATAGAGCCGATGATCTCGGATGGGGAAGAAGTATTTTGCACCGTGCTGGGCGAGGAGCCGGGGGATGCAGGAGCATCAGGCAACGGGGTCGGTGATGCGGTTGGCGAGGGAATTGGGGCTGGCATCGTTGCACCTGCTGGGCGAGACTGCAGAATTAGCCGATTAGAAGACATTGCGGTCGGAGAAGCTGCAGGAGAGGACTCGCTTGCATCAGGACGAATTCGCAGCAGAGCATTAACCGTCAGCGAAGGTAGGGCAGTTGGGGTAGGAGCCGAGGGGATGGGCAGGGGGTCAGGAGTGACAGAGATTTGCCTGCCGCTCAACTGCTCCTGTAGTAGGGGGTACAGAGCGAAACCAAGACCCGACAGCACTGCAATGCCAAGCATCCAGGGCAGCAGCCGGGGGCGAGACGGTTTATGAGGAATGATGCGGGTTTTTGCAGCAGAATCAGCTTCCGAAACAGGGCTAGCCTGAGGTGTGGGAAAGAGCTGCACTGGGGCTGCGATTTGAGTTGGGGCACCTGATAGAACCGTTTCGCCCGAAGACAATCGCTCAGAGCGATAAGAAGCAACTTCCCCAGCAGGGTAGCCAGGCAGCACGGCAGGAGGCTGCTTTTTTTTGATCTGGTAGGAGAGCAAGCCAACGGTGACATTGTCGTAGCCGTTGCGAGTATTGCCAATATCAATCAGGTTTCGGGTAACGGTGAGCAGATCCAGCCTGTCATCCAGCAGGGGGAGAATCTCGGTATCCCAGACTTCCTCGACGCGATCGTTGTCGCAAAGCCCATCAGAACAAAGCAGAAAAACGCTGTCTTCATCCAGCAGAAATCTCTGAACGGTAGGATAAAGCATTGATGAGCCAACCATGCCCAACGCCTGCACTAATGCCCCTGCGCTCGATTGCTGAAGCGCCTGTCGATAGGTGCTGTAGCCCAGCCGCACTTCCCGTGATGCAATATCATCATCAACGGTGATTTGATGGCAGCCCCATGCAGTAATCCAGTAGGCGCGGCTATCTCCGACATGGGCGATATACAGCTCGTGACTGCGAACCAGTGCGACTACAATCGTGGTTCCCATGCGCTGGCGATCGAATCGCTGTTCACTGTCGTTGCGCTGGCTGATGAGATCGTTAGCAAGACAGGCAGCCTTTTCGAGTTCGACCATCAAGGTGGCAGAATCGAGCGTTTCAACTGGAAGGGACAAAATCCGCTGTGCGACAGCTTCGATCGCCAGATGAGAAGCAACATCGCCGCCCTGATGCCCCCCAATTCCATCACACACAATGACCAGCGGCAGAGGAACATCCGCCTGCTCGGTGCCGCCCTGAGGGTAGCAGGCATCTTCATTGCGCTGACGAGTCGGCCCCTGATCGGTGCGGGTCGCAGTTTGGATTTTGCAGGTTTGCGCCTGTGCCACCTGAGCGATCGCCCAATCGAGCTGATCAACCAACTGCTCTGCGTTATGGATGCTGCCTGCAGCAAGCTGCTGACAGAGTTGCTGGAGAAACGCTTGAATTTCCGATCGCGCTGTGACTGCCCAATCCAGCCAGCTTTGCCCTAACTGTGCCAGGGTTGGCATTGAGCGGCTGGTTTGCAGTTCTAGAAGCCGCAGCAGTCCGCCTTCGGTGCGCAGTTGCTCTGGATTCAGCAGGGTTGCAGCACACTGTTCCTGGCTGAGGGGCTGCCAGAGCTGGGCAATTTGCCAGAGCCAGTGAAGCTGCCGAAACGCAGTAGCCGACTGCCACATTTGAGCTAAGCTCGGAAAAAGCAGTACTTCCTGATCGGGCTGATCGGCACAAGGTAAATCGATCGCCATCCCTCGTTCTGTAAAGCTGTCGGGTCGATAAAGCGGTGCCTGGTCAAGCAGCAGCAGCGTATTTTCGGGTGTGTAATGGTTTGCCTCCGACTCAAACTGAAGCCAGTCGTAAATCTGCGGCACATGGAGCTGATAGGGAGACAGCCGCAGGTAGGGCAGCAGCGGTTCGGGAACTTCGGCAAAGTTAAGTGGCGGCAACCCCGGCTTACTGTCGAGAAAGATGCGAGATCCCTTACACAAAAACCGATCGCCCAGCACATCTCCAGCTCGATAAGCAGTTGCCATTGCCCCGACTGCCCAGAGGTAGCGACGGATCAGGGGAGTCCGGCACTTCTGGCAAAACCTGTGCGTTTCTGGGTTAGGGGTCTGACAGATCGGATTAGAGCAGTAGAGCATTGCTGTGGCAAGGTGAGAAAAGCCAGAAATTCAGCAGTCCTCTCAGGATAACCCAGCCCCCTGCACGATTGGCGAGTTTCAGGTGTTTTTTTAGCATTACGCTCAGCATTGCTCATTGCGTAGACCAGGGCGCAGAGGGATTTTGAATAGCAATTTGCTTCCTCGCTGAACGGACAGGAAGCTCACTGCTGCATCAGCTCGATCGCCTCTGGTCTAGAAAAATGAGGTGCTATTTGATTGCCAGATGGTTGTCTGCTTCCTCATCGGAGTAGCGCGGCAGCCCCAGGCTAAAGTTTTTGACGCGGCTATTCAGGTTGTAGGATACTTTGCCTGCCATCAGCAGCGATCGAATAAAGTGTTCCAGGTCTGAGCCAATGCGCCGCAGGTTGTAGTTTGTGAGGTCCTGTCCTTCACAGGCGGCAACCAGGCTCTCAAACCGCTGATACACTTCCTGCAGGGCAGCATCATTCCATTCCAGCTCATTATCTGGATCAATATCCAGGGTCAGCTTGTCTTCCGACTCAACTAATCCATCGTTCTCAACTTCAGCCGTAAAAATACGGACATGGCGGGTTGTACACTTGAGCAGCATAAAACTCAGTCCACAGGAATCTATATCGTTATATTACAAGGTTGCTGGAACGATCGCCGACTTCCCCTCGCCTCCGCCTTACCAATCCCTGCAAAAAGCAGGACAAAAAACTGGTAAAGGCTTATCTTGAGAAGCTTACAGCCTTCTCGATCGCACCTTTAGCATTCCTTATTGCTTCAATAAGCGAGTAACGCCCCTCACTCCGAAATTCACCTTAAATTCATTGCGTCCATCGACTTCAAGCAGACAGTTCCCATTCATCCAGCACTAGAATAGGCAAGGGTGTTCTGCGGCAAAACCGAAGAGAAGACCCATTTGAATTGGTTCACGCCTGTAAAACAGTTAAATCCCCAATTCGTGAAGAGAGTAATGCAGCGCGACGAGTCGCAGAATCAACCCTGGGTTGAACCTCCTCAGCCCCAATCTCAGCCGAAGCCCCAGACCAAACCGAAGAAAGGCAACTACTGGCAGCGTCAACAGCGATCGGTGAGCTGGGCAGACGCGATCAAAAGCGTGTCCTTCATTGCAACAAGCGGTCTGAGTTTAGCAACTGTGCTGGTACTGGTTGGCGTGATGCGATCGGGTACTGGTTTTTTTGCCACAGTGTTCGGGGCTGTGACTGCGCCTCAGCCTGTCCCTAAAGTAGACGTGCGATCGGCGGTGGTGCAACAGGTGCGGGGCGTGAGTGAGCTAACAACTGCTGTCTTTGCAATGGAAACGGTCGTTCCAACCAGCCGAGAGCGAACGATTAGCGGATTTGTGGTGGGCAAAACCACGCTGCTTTATATCGGCTATGGCGAAGTGCGTGCCGGGCTGGATTTATCGACCCTCACCCCCGATGCCGTGCAAATGCAGGGAGAGACCCTGCTGCTGCGCCTGCCGCCGCCTAGAATTCTCGATAGCAAAGTTGATGTCAACCGATCAAAAGTCTATGACTACGATCGCGGCTTTATGGGAATGGGACCGGACGTTGCTCCCGAACTGCAAGATTTAGCCCAGCGCAAAACCCTGGAGCGGCTAATTCAGTCGGCTTGTAGCCAGGGCTTACTCCAGACTGCAAACGATCGCGCTCGCCTCGCCATCAGTCAGCTTTTGACCACCAGTGGATATCGCCAGGTGACGATCGAAACGCAGCCCCCCGCAGCCGATGCCTGCCCGCCCCCTGCATCAGAACTGCTGCTGGAAACTCCTGCAGAGATCGCCCCAAGTCCACCACCTGCCGCAGCAACTCAATAACTATCACTACACTTGATTACACTTGAAACTGGCGACTAAGTTGCTTTATCTGCTCATTCGTGCCACTGCGCTTCCCCCCTACCTATGCTGATTACTTCTCCGACGATTGATTCGATTCTGGATCGTGCGCTTGCCAGACAAGATTTAACCGTGGCTGAGGGAGTAGTGCTGCTGCAACAAGCCGAACCAGCCGCACGGGAAGCTATCCGAGAAACAGCCGATCGCCTCAGGCAGCAGCAGGTCGGTGAAACAGTAACGTATGTTGTAAATCGCAACATCAACTTTACGAACATTTGTGAACAGCACTGCAGCTTTTGCGCGTTTCGGCGCGATGAAGGAGAAGAGGGAGCGTATTGGTTAAATGAAGCAGCAATTCTTGAAAAAACAGCGGACGCGGTGCAGCGAGGCGCAACAGAAATCTGTATGCAGGGCGGTTTGAACCTTCAGGCAAAGTACCAGGGAACCTCGATCGGTTATTACATCCACCTGATTCGCCTGATTAAAGAAGCATTTCCGCAGCTTCATCTCCACGCCTTCTCCCCTCAGGAGGTGCAGTTCATTGCCAGAGAAGATGGCTCAACCTACGCCGAGGTCATTGCTGCGCTGCAGGAAGCAGGCGTTGACTCGATGCCAGGAACAGCCGCCGAAGTCCTGGATGACTCAGTTCGCAAGATTCTCTGTCCTGAGAAAATCAATTCCGCGACCTGGCTCGAAATTGTGCAAACTGCCCATCGTTTGGGGATGCCAACGACTAGCACAATGCTTTCTGGTCACATCGAAACTCCTGAGCAGCAGATGCGTCATTTAGAACAGTTGCGATCGCTTCAGCAACGATCGATCGATCGAGGCAAACAGCGCATTTCAGAATTTATCCTGCTGCCGTTTGTTGGTCAGGAAGCGCCAAAACCCCTCCGGCGGCGGGTTGGACGCAATCAGCCCGTTCTCGCAGATGCGCTATTGCTGATGGCAGTTGCCCGCCTATTTCTGGGTAACTGGATTGCCAATCACCAGCCAAGCTGGGTCAAGCTCGGACTTGACGGCGCAACGGAAGCCTTAACCTGGGGATGCAACGATATCGGCGGCACATTGATGGAAGAACACATCACGACTATGGCAGGCGCACAGGGCGGAACCTGTATGGAAGTGTCAGATTTGAGAGCGGCAATTGAGTCGATCGGTAGACCTGCTCAGCAGCGTGACACCCTGTATCAGTGGCTCGAAAACTAAGGTCAGGAAACTGTCAGTGACTAGCTCAGCTTTGCCAGATCAGGAGACAGGCGCTCAACTAGTCGGTGCATCTGACAGGCAGCCATGAGTGTTGAAGCGAGATTAGGCATTTCCTGATGACAGTGAGGACAAAACCAATAGACGCCGCCTTTTCGGGCATGACGTAGCAGTGGTTCAGAGCAGCAGGGACAGACGTTGGATGTGCTCATAAGACTTTATTAATAACTAAGACAGCTAGAGAAACAGAACCGAAGATGAGAGACGGGTGAACTTCGCGATCAACTGCTAACCTAGCCGTGAGGCTAAAAGTTTGATTTAGAAAATGAGAAACGCAATTTGCTCTGACAGTCAAGGAATACAGTCTGAAATAGTAAAATTCTTACAAAATTCATTTCATGTAGCTCGTAAATCGCTAGAAAAAACAGTTATTTTCTCCTCAATGGTGAATTCTAATTCCTGATGAGAACAGGCTTTGAGAGCAACTAAACTGGCTAATCTGCAAGTAGTTTTACGATATGGCAGAGATAGAGCTGACGGATCCATCTCTAGATTGATTCAGATTAGAGGAATTAATCTAGTCTTTAAATTTCTTCATGATTCCTCAGGAAATATTAGAGACTCTTCTTTAAGAATAGCGAGTTGCTGAAGAAAAAAACTGTTTTGTAGTAACACTTTAACGAACAATAGAAATAAATATTTTCAAAACAAAATCATCTATCTAATTATGCTAGCTCCGTACCACAAGCTGTTTTCGCATTTCAACATGCAGAATTTCCGCTTCGTAAAAAGGTTCACCTTGCTGATGAAAGCCTAACTGCTCATAAAAATCCTTTACTTGAATCTGAGCGTTTACTTTTACTTCTGTTATTTTTTGAGTGCGGAGGTAATCGATCGCTTTTTGCATTAAAGCTTGACCAATCCCCAATCCACGAAACGATTTCAGCACTGCAACCCGCTCAATTTTGGCAAGCTGCTCACTCAAATTCCGGATTCGTGCAGTTCCGACAGGCTCATTCTCCCAGTACGCCACGATATGAGTTGCACTCTCATCCAATCCGTCAAAATCGAGGGCAGCAGCAACACCTTGTTCTTCCTGAAACACTTCTCGACGCACCCGTTCGGTCGCTTGAGCTGCATCCGCGAACGTCACAACTTGCAGTTTCCAATCGTTCATTTTGCTTAATATAGAAACGCTAAACTGAGGCATCTGGCTCGACTTCATTGGGAGGCGAATTCTCCCAACCCGTACTAACCAGAGTGCCTCAAATTTAGTAAATTAATCTTCGCTTTACTGACTAGCGCTCAGGCTCAGTTCTCTGTTGGTTCTACCGCTTTAACCGCTTTAATCTACCGCCATAGCAGTATTGCCTTCCTAAGCAAGATTAGTTAGCGGATCGATCAAGGTGATCTGCTTTGCAGGTAGCCAGGATACGCTGGTCGTTTTCGCTCAGCTGATCAATTCTCTGAAACCCTTCCAACCCAACAGGGGCGATCGTTTCTCCACCTGCCATTGCGACTGAGCTGCTTG
>Ga0224723_1001841_pt1 | contig 12378 bp, 13 predicted proteins | sample Balambano_FR2_Me_FD_161647 | JGI IMG/M metagenome (GOLD analysis project Ga0224723, IMG submission 161647) | Freshwater sediment microbial communities from Lake Towuti, South Sulawesi, Indonesia - Balambano_FR2_MetaG | ecosystem: Environmental > Aquatic > Freshwater > Lake > Sediment | place...
ACCTCGTGGCGCGCCACGAGGTCGGTCAGCGCGGCCTGCGCCTCGGGGGCGGCGCTGGCGGTGAACCCGATGCGTCGGCCGGCCATCCGCGCCCCTCCCCTTCGCCGCAGCCCGACGGCCGCCCCCTGATCGCCCTGTGCGTCCGGCAGTCTTGGCGGTCTGCTCCGGCAAACTCAACCCCGGAGCCACCCTGCCCGATCCGCAGGCAAGGCGGTTCCGGCGGGCGGAATGTCCGGCCCCGGACGGCGGTTGCCGCTTTCGACCCTTTCTGGTTGGGGGTTCATGCGCTAGAGAAACGCCGGAGTGCCCCCGCGCAACCCCAGTCCCGACAGGAGCCGCCCATGAACGCCCCGCACCGCGACGCCGGTTTCTTCACCGAAAGCCTTTCCGCGCGGGACCCCGCGCTGTTCGCCGCTATGACCGACGAGCTTGGCCGCCAGCGCGACGAGATCGAGCTGATCGCGTCCGAGAACATCGTCAGCCGCGCGGTGATGGAGGCGCAGGGCGGCGTGATGACGAACAAATATGCCGAAGGTTACCCCGGCCGGCGCTACTACGGCGGCTGCCAGTTCGTCGATGTCGCCGAGACCCTCGCCATCGAACGGGCCTGCGCGCTGTTCGGGGTGGCCTTCGCGAATGTCCAGCCGAATTCGGGCTCGCAGGCCAACCAGGGCGTGTTCCAGGCGCTTCTGAAACCCGGCGACACGATCCTCGGGATGAGCCTCGACGCCGGCGGGCACCTGACCCATGGTGCGGCGCCGAACCAGTCGGGCAAGTGGTTCAACGCGGTGCAGTACGGGGTGCGGCGCGACGACCTGCTGCCCGACTACGACCAGATCGAGGCACTGGCGCTGGAGCACCGCCCGGCGATGATCATCGCCGGCGGCTCGGCCATACCGCGCATCCTCGACTTCGCGCGGTTTCGGGCGATCGCAGACCGGGTCGGGGCCTTTTTCCTGGTGGACATGGCACATTTCGCCGGGCTGGTGGCGGCCGGGCTTTACCCCTCGCCCTTCCCGCATGCGCATGTGGCGACGACGACCACCCACAAGACCCTGCGCGGCCCGCGCGGCGGCATGATCCTGACCGCTGACGAGGCGATCGCGAAAAAGGTCAACGCGGCGATCTTCCCCGGCATCCAGGGCGGCCCCCTGATGCATGTGATCGCCGCCAAGGCGGTGGCCTTCGGCGAGGCGCTGCGCCCCGATTTCAAGGTCTACCAGAGCCAGGTAATCCGCAATGCGCAGGCGCTCGCCGACCAGCTGATGCGGGGCGGCCTGCCCACCGTCACCGGCGGCACCGACACCCATCTGATGCTGGTGGACCTGCGGCCGAAGGGCGTGAAGGGCAACGCCACCGAGAAGGCGCTCGGCCGCGCGCACATCACCTGCAACAAGAATGGCATCCCGTTCGACACCGAAAAGCCCACGATCACCAGCGGCATTCGCCTCGGCACGCCGGCGGGCACAACCCGCGGCTTCGGCGAGGCCGAGTTCCGGCAGATCGGCGACTGGATCGTCGAGGTGGTGGACGGGCTGGCGGCGCAGGGCGAAGGCGGCAATGGCGCGGTGGAGGACCGGGTGCGGTCCGAGGTCGCGGCACTCTGTGCACGGTTCCCGATTTATTCCGCGCTCTGATCCCTGGGCAGGACTGCCAACTCCGCAAGCAGGGTGATCTGGCGCTCGGCAGATCCGGCGCGCTGCGGGGGCGGACAGCGCGAGCAAGGCAAGATCCCGCCGATTCTGCCGGCTGCGGCAGGCTGTCCCGGTTGACCGCTGCGCCAGTGCGCTATCATGGAACAACATAAGGACAGGATAATGAGATGTCGGCTGACCTGAGCAGAAATGCGGGCTTCGACGCCGCGAAGGCGGTGCGTCTGGCGGAGGCCGCGTCCCGGCCGCAGGCGGTCGATCCCGGCGGGTTCGCGCAGGAGGCTGCGACATTCCTGAAGGCGCTGTCGCATGAGGGCCGTCTGCAGATTCTCTGCCATCTGACCTCTGGCGAGAAGTCGGTGACCGAGCTTGAAGAATTGCTGGGCGTCCGGCAGGCGGCGGTCAGCCAGCAGCTGGCCCGGCTTCGGATCGAGGGGCTTGTGCGCACGCGCCGCCACGGCAAGTCGATCCGTTACTCGATCAGCGACCCGAAGGTTGTGCGGACGGTCCAGCTGATGGACGACCTGTTCCGACGCCCGCATTGACCCGGGACGAGATCGCACCGATTCGGTGAACGGTCTGGGCGAGCGGGTGTTAGCCGGCTTTCGACCGCTCGTCGTGCCGCCGGCGCTGCAGGCCACTCGGCCTCCGTGTCAGGCCCGTCGTCAGCCGCGGCCATAGAGCGGCATTGCGGTTGCCATGATGGTGACGAACGAGATGTTGGCCGACAGCGGCAATTCGGCCATGTGCAGCACCGCATCGGCGACGAGCGCCGCGTCCATCCGCGGCTCGGCCCGGATCGAGCCGTCGGCTTGCGGCACGCCCTCGGCCATCCGCGCGGTCATCTCGGTCGCGGCATTGCCGATGTCGATCTGGCCGCAGGCGATGTCGAAGGGCCGGCCGTCCAGTGCCAGCGTCTTGGTGAGCCCGGTGACCGCGTGTTTCGACATGGTATAGGGCGCCGACCCCGGCCGCGGCGCCTGGGCCGAGATCGAGCCGTTGTTGATGATCCGTCCGCCCTGGGGCCGCTGCCGCCGCATCTGCGCGAAGGCGGCGCGGGCAGCCAGGAACATGCCGCTGATGTTGACGCTGCAAAGCGCCAGCCAGTCGGCGACGTCGATCTCGTCGATCGGCCGGCCGGGCAGCGACATGCCGGCGTTGTTGAACGCGGCATCGATCCGGCCCCAGTCGGCGGCGGCGCGGTCGAAGGCGGCCGCCACGGCCTCGGGGTCGGTGACATCGCAGGGCAGGATCAGTGCGGCATCGCCGCCCGCCGTCTCTGCCAGCGCCTCGGCGCGGCGTCCGATCAGCCCGACCCGCCAGCCCGCCTGCAGGAATCGCCGCGCGGTCGCGCGCCCGATGCCGCTGCCCGCGCCCGTGATGACGATGCCCTTCGCCCCCATTCAGCTCCCCCTTGCCCGATCGGCAGGACGTTGCGCCGGCGGCGGCGCGCGCGCAAGTGTGAACGCAAGCCGGGGCGATGGCGCTTGCCTTCCCCCAGCAGGAAGGCCGGAATCAGTCACGTGACCGCCGATGGAGATGCCGTTGCCCCGCCCCCTTCCGCTGGCCTTGTGCCTGATTGCGCTTCTGGCCGCCGGCAGCCCTGCCGTGGCGCAGGACGCCGCCGCCGATCCCCATGCGGGCCATGCCGCCGGGGCACCGGCGGACCCGGCGACCGCGGCGCTGGCCGCAGCGAATGCGCGGATGCACGCGGCAATGACCATCGCGCCCACGGGCGATGCCGACGCGGATTTCGTCGCTGCGATGATCCCACATCACGAGGGCGCGGTCGCGATGGCCGAGATCGTGCTGCAGTACGGCGACGACCCCGAGGTGCAGGCGCTGGCCCGCCAGATCATCGCGGCGCAGGAGGCCGAGATCGCCTGGATGCGGGACTGGCTCGCGGCGCGGGGCGACTGATCAGCCTGACGCCACCGCGGCTGCGGCGTCGAGCGCGCCCGGCCCGAACGGGATGCCGAGCGCGCCCATCCCCGCCTGCATCACGGCAAGCGCGCCGAGCGTCATGTGCGCGTTCACATGGCCCATGTGCGCCACCCTCAGGAACCCGTCGCCATCCGGATCCTCCGGGGTCGACTGGCCGAGACCGATGCCGAGCGTGACGCCCGCTTCCGCCTCGGTCCAGGCGCGCAACCGGGTCGCATGCGGCGCACCCAGACGGGCCGCGGTGACCGACCGGCCGCGATGCGCCGGGTCGGCGACCGTCAGCCCGATCGCCGGATTGCCCTGCCCCCAGGCGTCGAACGCCGCCCAGACGGCGCGCGCCAGCCGTTCGTGCCGCGCCCAGACCGCGGGCAGGCCCTCGTCGGCGAGCATGTCCAGCGCCGCGCGCAGGGCATAGAGGTGATGGGTCGGGGCGGTGCCGGCAAACAGCCGCCAGAACTCCGCCGCCGCGGCGCGCGGCGCCCAGCTCCAATAGGGCGTGCGCAACCCGGCGTCCCGGCTGGCGGCCAGGGCGCGGTCGGAGAACCACAGGAAGGCCATCCCCGGCGGGGTCATCAGCCCCTTCTGGCTGGCGGCGACGGTCACGTCCACGCCCCAGTCGTCCATCCGGTACTCGTCGCAGCCGAGCGAGGCGATGCAGTCGACCGCCAGCAGCGCCGGGTGGCCGGCGCCGTCCAGGATGCGCCGAAGCGCAGGCACGTCGGTGCGGACCGAGGAGGCGGTATCGACCTGCGTGGTCAGAAGCGCGCGGAGGCCGTGGCCGCGGTCGGCGCGCAGCGCCGCCTCCACCCGGTCCAGATCGACCGGACCGGCCCCGAAGTCAAGCAACTCCACCGCGATCCCGAGGTCGCGCGCGCTCGCGGCCCAGCCGAGGCCGAACCGGCCGGTCGCCAACACCAGCGCCCGATCGCCGCGCGAGAACAGGTTGGTGTTCGCCGCTTCCCAGCCGGCATGGCCGTTGCCGATGTAAGGCGCGATATGGCCGTCGGTCAGCGCCACCCGCCGCAGGTCTGGCCAGAGCGAGGCCACCATCTCCGGCAGCGGGCCACCGTAGATGTCGGGCGCCGACCGCTGCATCGCGCGCAAGACCCGCTCGGGCAGGACCGAGGGGCCGGGAATGGCGCGGTAGGGCACGCCGTTGGCAAGCGACATCAGGGGGCTCCGTGCGGTCCGGCGCCCTGCCTAGGAGCGTCGCGCGGGAAGGTCAATTGCCGGCGGGCACGGGTGCGCCTATCCTGATCCGCGGCAGGGGAGCGACCGCGATGCAGGGCGAACGCGCAGGCGACAGGGCGCTGATCGGGCTGGAGGGAAGCGCTGCGACCAGCTTCCTGCAGGGGCTCGTCAGCAACGACGTGGCGCCGCTGGCCGCTGCCCCCGGCATCGTCTGGGCGGCGCTCCTGACGGCGCAGGGCAAGTATCTCGCGGACTTCTTCGTGGTCAATGACGGCGCGCGCCTCATGCTCGACGTCAAGGACGACGTCGCGCCCGGGCTTCTGAAGCGGCTGAACCTCTACCGGCTCCGCGCCGACGTGCGGATGACGCCGCTCGACGCGACCGTGACCCGCGGGCTGGGTCCGCCGCCGCCCGGCGCCTACGCCGATCCCCGCCACCCGGCGCTCGGCTGGCGCCGCTATAGCGGCCCGGACGGCGGCGCCCCGGCGATCGACTGGGATGCGATCCGGGTCGATCAGCTGATCCCCGAGACCGGGATCGAGCTGATCCCCGAGGAGAGCTACATCCTGGAAGCCGGGTTCGAGCGCCTCCATGGCGTCAGTTTCCGCAAGGGCTGCTATGTCGGTCAGGAAGTGACCGCGCGGATGAAGCACAAGACCGAGCTCCGGAAGGCGCTGGTCCGGGTGCAGATCGACGGCGCGGCCGAGCCGGGCACCCCCGTGACCGACGGCGGCCGGGCGGTCGGCACGCTGTTCACCCGCGTGGGCGACCGCGCGCTTGCGCATCTGCGGCTCGACCGCGCGGCCGGCGAGATGCAGGCGGCCGCGGCGCGGCTCCGGCTCGACCCCGCATCCCTCCTGCCCTGACCCCGACCCGGCTCAGGGCGGTCAGGCGCGCTCGGAATACGCCATCAGCTCGGTGTGCACGATGATCTCCTCGCCCGCGCCGACGAACGGCGGGATCATGATCCGCAGGCCGTTGTCGAGGATCGCCGGCTTGAAGCTGTTGGCCGCGGTCTGCCCCTTCTGCACCGGCTCGGTCTCGACCACCCGGCAGCGCACCTTCTGCGGGATGCGCAGCGACAGGGGCTCGTCGCCGTAATACTCGACCGTCGCGGTCATGCCGTCCTTCAGGAAGGGGCGGCGGTCGCCCAGAAGCTCGGCGTCGATCTCGATCTGCTCGAAGGTCTCGGCATCCATGAACACGAGCTTGCCGTCGCTTTCGTACAGGAACTGCTGGTCCTTGTTGTCGAGCTGGACCTGATCGACCTTGTCCTCGGAGCGGAAGCGCTCGTTCAGCTTGCGCCCGTCGCGCAGGTTCCTGAGCTCCACCTGAGCGAAGGCGCCACCCTTGCCGGGCTTGACATGCTGGACCTTGACGGCTGCCCACAGACTGCCGTCATGCTTCAGCACATCGCCGGGCCGGATCTCGTTCCCGTTGATCTTGGCCATCGACACAAAACCTTTGCAAAAGGTTGAAGCAGGGCTGCCCGGCCCTATATCGGGTGGGTCGGGCAGGAGCAAGACGGGCATATGCAGTAGGCAGGGCCCCGAAGGCATGCTACGAACGCATGACAGTCATTCCAAACGAGACAGCCCGAATCGGACACCGGCAGGCCATAGTCCGCGCCGCACTCAAGAGACAAGAGCAAGAAAGAAGGACGACGAGATGGTCGATTTCGTTGATGGTACCGCATTCAACTTCGAACAGGGGCAGCGTGCCCGGAAACTGTTCGCCGCCGTGGTTCTGGCGGCGCTCGACGATGCCATTTCGGACGACAAGAAATACGGCAACGGCGCCGAGCAGATCGCCCGTTGGGCGCGGTCGCGGGACGGGCGTGAGGTGCTGTCCTGCGCCGGCATCGACCCGAACGAGCGGGTGGTGAAGGGCCTGATGGATTTCGTGGGCAAGGGCGTGCGCACCTCGGTCGCGCTGTCGCGCGAGGAAAGCGAGCGGCGGCATGCGCTGGAGCTTGAACAGGCCGAGGCCGCCTGAGGCCGCAGCGCGGCCCGCCTTCAGCTGCCGTCGCGCGTGGCGATGACGCGGTGCACCTCGGTCAGGACCAGCTTGCGGACCGACCGGGTGATGCGCTCGCCGAGCGGGCCCTGCAACTCGTCGCGCAGGATGTCGCGGATCAGATCGCGAAGCGCCTCTTCCGTCATTCCGGGCAGGGTCGCGGCCGGTGTCGCCGGCAACTGGTCGGACCCCGCCCCCGTGCGTTGCGCCGGCGCGGCGATGCGCTGGTCGGGGGTCAGCACCAGCCGGGCGTGAGACGCCTCCGCCGGCACCCGGCCCGGCACGCGCAAATCTTCGGACATCAGCCGCAGGACCGAGGACAGCACGTCCTCCGTATCCGCATTGCCCCGCTTGTCCGACATGGCCCGGCCTCGGTGTGCGACAGCCGCCTTCGCGCGGTTTTCTGCCCGCACGATCCTACCGCCCGGGCCGGGGGGACACAACATGCGCCGGCCGCGGCCGGAACGCGTCGGCGCGCTTCACTGTCGCGCGCGCGGAAACGGCGGCCTATTCGCCGCCGATCGACCGCATGATCCGGTCGAGCCGGCGGCCCTGCGGCGAATGCGCGGGGGCGTTCCGCACGGCGTTGTAATAGGCGGCCGGGTCGTAGACCGGGATGCCGAGCTTCAGGTGCTCGACCGTCAGCAAGCCCATCGCCGAGAGAAGGTCGTAGACACCGATATAGCGCGACGCCTCGGCCCGCAGCCGCTCGGCCCGGGCATCGAGCAGATCCTGCTCGGCGTTCAGCACGTCGAGCGTGGTGCGCGCGCCAAGCGTCGCCTCTTCGCGCACGCCCTCGAACGCCACCTGCGCGGCGTCGATCTGCTGCTGTGTCGCCTCGATCCGCACCCGGGCGACATCGAGCCGCGCCCAGGCATTGCCCACATTCTCGCTCACCGTCACGATCGACTGCAGCAGTGCCGCCCGCGCCTGGTCGCGCTGCGCCATCGCCTGGCGCAGCACTGCCGCGAGACGGCCGCCGGCATAGACGGTCTGGTTGAACTGCAGGCCGAAGGTATAGGTGTTGAGGCCCGCATCGTCCTGCTCGGCCGTGGCCGACAGACCGATGGTCGGTGACATGCCGGCGCGGGCGCGGCCGACGTTCAGTTCCGCGGCATTCGCCTGCCGCTGCGCCTGGCGGATCGTGGGGTGGGTGCGTTCGGCGACGCGCCGCGCCGCCTCGAGCGAGGCAGCGGTGATCGGCGGCGGTGGCGGTGCGGTCAGCCGGCCCGGATAGGCACCGGTGGCGGCGCGGTAGGCCTCGCGCGCGATCGCAAGCTCGCCCTGCGCCGCGACCAGGTTCGAGCGTGACTGCGCCAGCCGCGACTCCGCCTGCGCCACGTCGGTGCGCGTGATCTCGCCAACCTCGAACCGGTCCTGCGCGGCGCGCAGTTCCTCGCCGATCACCCGCACGTTGTTCTCGCCGAGCCGCACCAGCTCCTCGGACAGGCGCACGTTCACGAAGGCGGCGACGGCGGCCAGCAGCACGCCCTGCTCCACCCCGATCAGCGCCTCGCGCGTGGCCAGCACGGTTTCGCGCGTGGCCTCGATCGCCAGTTGGGTCCGGCCGAAGTCGTAGACCAGCATCTCGACCGCAAGCTGCGCATTGCCCGACAACGCCTCGTTGACGATCAGCTGGTCCTGGCTCGTGACCTCGTTGTAGCCGTAGCCGCCCTGCAGGATGAAGTTCACGACCGGCCTGAGCGATGACACGGCGATCGCCACATCCTCGTCGGCGGCGCGCAGCACGGCGCGGTTCTGGTCGAGGAGATTGCTGTTGCGGTAGGCGGCGATCAGGGTGTCGGTCAGGGTTTCGGCGGGCGTCACGGCCGGAACCGCAAGGGCGATGGCCGCGCCGGCGATCGCCCCGAAAAGCTGTCGTCTTGCCTGTCTCATGGTACTGCCCTTGCTGGCTCCGGCCTTGTGGTCGGCCGGTCTGGTCGTTCCGATGTCAAAGCACGAAGCCCGTGTGCGCCTCGAACCCCGGCAGGACCGGGGCCGTCGCGTTGAACGCGAACCGCCAGGACATCGCACCATCGATCTTGTAGCCGATCCGCACGACGCCGAGCGCGCCGTCCATGAACAGGCAGCCGATCCGGCCGCCGTCGCGCAGCTGGTCGGTCAGCGCCGCCGGCAGCGTCTCGACACCGCCCTGCACCACGATCACGTCATAGGGGGCGTGGCGGGCATCGCCGGCGGCCAGCGGTCCGGCGATCACGGCGGCGTTGTCCACCGCCTCGGCCGCCCATGTGCGCTCGGCCTCGGCCGCCAGCGCCGCGTCCTCCTCCACCGCGACCACGGCCTCGGCCAGCCGCGCGATCACCGCGGTCGAGTAGCCATAGGCGCAGCCCACGTCGAGCACCAGTTCGTCCGGCTGGATGTCCAGCGCATCGAGCAGCTTGGCCAGCGTGCGCGGCTCCAGCACAACGCGGCGCGGGGCGACGGCCACGTTTTCGCCGACATAGGCGGCCTCGCGCCGATCCGGCGGCAGGTAGATCTCGCGCGGCACGACCAGCATCGCCGCGATGATCGGAAACTTCGTCACGTCCGAGGGCCGCACCTGCGTATCGACCATCATCACGCGCCGGGTGGAGAAATCCGTCATCGCCCTGGGCTGCCCGTCTGCCTCGTGTTGCGCCAGATGTGCCACAGATCGGCCCCTACGGCAACACGAGGCAGGCGACGCCGGGCCCAGGCCGCGCAACATTCGTCCGCCTGTTGCAAATTGGGCCGGGACGGCGCAGACCGCCGCCCCTCGCCCTTTCCGTGTCGCTCAGCCGAGCGCTTCCATCCGGCCGGCGGCCGGGATCGCCGGCGCGGTCTGGTTGTCGACGATCACCAGATCGAAGCTGCCGTCGCTCAGCCGCCGCCACTGGCCACCGACCAGCGGCGTCTTGCAGACATTGGCGGCGGCGAAGGGCGGCAGGCCGGCGCCGTTGAACGCGACCTTGCCGACGATGGTGTCGAGATCGGTCGCAGCGATGGCGGCGGCCACCGCCTCGCGGTCGGCACTGTCCGAGACCCGGCCCATCGTGTTCGCCGCCATTTCGAACAGCGAGTGGATGAAGCCGATCGGCTGCGTCCAGGGGCGGTTCGACTGGGCCGAGAAGTCGGCTGCCAGTTCCTGCGCGGTCTGGCCGGTGAGCGAAGAGGTGAACGGGTGGTTCGGCGACCACCACACCTCGGACGACAGGTTGTGCCCGGCCTGCCCGAGCGTCTCGACCGATTGCGGGAACAGGATCGCCTTGGCGACGGTGACGGCCTTAGGGTTGAAACCCTGCTGCTTGGCCTGGTTCCAGAAGGTGGTGAAGTCGGGCGGGATCACAACGCCCGTCACGATCTCGACGTTCGCCGCCTTGAAGGCGTTGATCTGGGCGCTGAAGTCGTCGGTCAGGTTCTGGAACCGGCCGGGGTCGGTCAGGCTGAAGCCGGCGGCGGCGAAGCCCGGGCCGACGCCCACGTTCGGGTCGCCCCAGGCGTTGCCGTCGGCGTCGTTCGGGAACAGCCCGCCCACCATCTTGTTGGTGTCAAGCTGCCCCCACATGCCGAGGAACACGGCGATCACGTCCTCGAGCCCCCAGAAATAGTGGTAGGCGTATTCGAACGGCTGCCAGGACGCCGGGTCGCCCGGGTTGCCCTGCTGGCCGATGAACCAGGGCTGCCAGGGCGCCATGGTGGAGATCGTCGGAATCCCCTCGGCCTCGGCGGTGGTCGTCACCGGGTTCGTCGTCTCGGGGGTGGAGGCGACCAGCATCAGGTCGATCTCGTCATCGACGATCAGTTCCTTGGCCACCTCGGCGGCGCGGTTCGGGTTCGACTGGCTGTCCTTGACGATCACCTCGAAGTTCTGCCCGGCCTCGGAGGCGGCGAAGGCGGCGAGGTTGTAGGCGTCGCTTTCGGCGAATCCGGCCAGCGGCCCGGATTGCGGGCTGACATAGCCCACCCGGATTTTCGCGCCCTGCGCCAGCGCCGGCGCGGCCAGACCGCCGGCGGCCAGCCCGAGGCCGGTGGCGGCGGTGGTGCCGAGGAATCTGCGTCTGGTGATCATCGGTTCGTCCTCCCGTTTCGATTGCTCTCGATTGCGTCGCGGTCTCGCGTCAGCCGGCCCCAGATTGTCCCGGCTTTCGGTCAGCTCACAAGGGCCGGCTCTCGCCCGACCGAAAGGCCTGCCAGCATCGCGGCCATCACGCCGAGTTCCCGGTCGCTGACGGCATGCGCGCGGCCGGGCAGGCTATCGGCCCGAAGCGCGGCACCGGCGCCGGCCAGCGCCTCGACCGCCTGGGCGAAGGACGCCGGCGGGATGAAGGGATCGGCATCGCTGCCTGACAGATAGACCGGCAGACCGGCCAGCGCCCGGACCGGTCGCACGCAGGCGGGCGTGCCGAGCCGGCAGCCGGTAAAGGCCACCACCGCATCCGGCAAGGGATCGCGCCGCATCAGCCATTCGAGCGACAGGCAGGCGCCCTGGCTGAAGCCCGCCAGCACGAGCGGCCGACCCGGCGCGGCCGCAGCGGCGTCGGCCATCGCGGCGGCGAGCAGGTCCAGCGCGGCATTGAGGTCGGCCCGCGTTGCCGCCGTCAGGGCTTCCACGGCGCGGGCCGCATACCAGCTATCCCCCGGCGCGCGCGGCAGGACGAAGGCGACGCCGGGCGCGTCGAGCCGGCCTAGGATCTCGGCGACCGTCCGCTCCGGCGTCCAGCCGCGCCCGTGCGCGAACACGCAGACCGCGCGCGCCTCGGCCGGCGCCGCACCGTGGAGCGGCGCGCGTCCTTGGGTCATCCGAACTCTGCCGGTTCCAGCCCCGCGACCAGTTCGGCGCGGCGATCCTCGAACCAGGGCGGGAACACCAGCGACCGGCCGATCGCGTCGGCGGGCTCGTCCTTGGCCCAGCCCTCGGGCACCGTCCAGGCGATCTCGAACAGCGCCCCGCCGGGCGAGCGGACATACATCGACTTGAAGTAATTCCGGTCCTTCTGCTCGCTCACGTCGGTGAAGCCCATGCCCTCGATCTGCGCCTTCAGCCGGATCTGGTTCTCCTCGGTGCCGGTGTTCAGCGCGAGGTGATGGATGGTGCCGCCGGCCAGCATCCAGGTGCCCTGCGGGCTTGTGTTGTCGTGCAGCACCTCCACCACCGAATGCGGGCCGAGATTGTCCGGAACCAAGAACATCAGCCCCTCGTCGGTCTTCGCCTCCGGCACCAGATTCATGCCGCCGATCAGGAACTCGTCCATCGAGGCGAGGTCGTAGACCGCCACCCCGGCGCCGTAGATGCCGCGGATTGCGGTCTCTGCGCTGGTGCCGCGGGCCTCGTTCACGATCGGCGGGCGGGTGTCGGCGGGGTTCTCCACCAGTTCGTGCGGGATGCCGCAGGGATGGGCGAAAACTACGCGCGTCAGGCCGAAGCGGCTGCCCTTCGCGGCCGGCACCCCGGCGGCATTCAGCCGGTCCACCCAGAAATCCGACGCCCCGACCGGGATCGTCTGCATGATCGTGCGCGTCTGGTTGGTGCCCCGCCGGCCGTAGATGCCGGGCTTCCGGAACGGAAAGGTGGTGATGATGGTCGAGGCATCGCCCG
>Ga0224723_1001842_pt1 | contig 12369 bp, 7 predicted proteins | sample Balambano_FR2_Me_FD_161647 | JGI IMG/M metagenome (GOLD analysis project Ga0224723, IMG submission 161647) | Freshwater sediment microbial communities from Lake Towuti, South Sulawesi, Indonesia - Balambano_FR2_MetaG | ecosystem: Environmental > Aquatic > Freshwater > Lake > Sediment | place...
GTGGAGTATTTTCACTTCTATAACCACGAGCGGCCACACCAAAGCCTAGATGATCTCTCGCCCGCTAAGGTCCATTTTGCCTAAACGGCAACTGTTGTTGCTTTTGGTTCCATCTTATTTTCAGCGTTTTGTGGTCTTGACATCGGGGCCAAGTATACAATAATGAATCATGGATGGAGTATTTTTCGTCAGATGCCACCGAATTCTGCATTAAGCCGCTCTCAGCATTTCATTGGTGGGCAAACAAAGACGCCGAATATGCTCTCAGGAGTGCAAAGGTGTCGAGGTTCGATATCTTAGAACATGCAAAAGATCTAAAACTTTGCCCTGTACTCATCCAAGAATATGTGGAGAAAAAATATGAATGGCGAGTTACGGTTGTCCAAGATCGCATATTCCCTTGTAGGTTAGATTCACAAAAAATAAAAGGAGCTGAAGCCGACTGGCGACAGGTAGATTTTGCGGTCATTCCCCATGAAATCCTACCATTACCCGATGATACTTCTGAGAAGCTCTTGAATTATCTAAAGCGTTTTAATTTGGATTTTGGAGCCTTTGATTTAATTGAACGACCGGATGGTACATTTGTGTTTCTCGAATGCAATCCGAATGGGCAGTGGTTATGGATTGAATTAATGACTGGGGCACAGATAAGTAAAGCAATTGCTCATTATCTATTCACAGATGAATGATTGTCTATTCCACTGCTAAATATTAGGGGAAATCAGTCAAAAGTGTATTAGTCAGCAACATAGTGAAATTCGTAGGGCCCCAGAGGGTGCCCCGGCATTCGGGGAAATCTCGATGAGTTATTCCGAAATTGACTTCCCGAATGCCTCGCCCTTACGTTTTATCATCCCATTGACCATTACAAATCTGTTGTTTTCTGAATCGGTTGTTGTGCTCGGTGAGGGCAAACACTACAGCGGATTTGAGAAAGCAATGGATTTGCCATTTCGATGACGAGGATCGTGGGTTCGGCCCGACATGTGGGTAGACGAGACAATCCATCTGCTGTTGTGCGGTAACTGCGCAGTTTTTCTGCAGAAAGTGTGCAGATGAGGGCAGGCAGGGTGGAGATATACTGGGGTTGAATTCGCAACAATATGATTTGTCCTCCGTACATACCAACCATACCAACTATACTAACCACATTAGTCGTTATTCCGATTTAATTTTTCTCTCTGGTATGCTACGATCTATCGCCAGTGGTAGAAACTAAATCGGAATAACCTTTATTAAGCTCGAGCTGTGGGAGTGGTGTAGGAAGTTGCGTTGTCGACAGTTAGGCTTTGACTAGCAGGGGATTTTCAAAATGAAAAAGCTAACATCCATTTTATTAGCATTGGCTTTGCTCCTCACAACATTCGCCATGCAGTTCGGTTCTAGGCATACAGGAATATATGCCCAGAGCAATCTGCCGCCGTGCAATGTCAAATTGACCGGTATCAACAATGACCGAATCCTTATTTTTCTGCCTGGGATCAATACAAATAGTAATCAGTATGAGAAATGGACCGTTTACGAACGGTTACTTGATGATATTTATGACGGTTTTGTGTATTTTAGTTATTTTCCGTTTGGAACATACTTTGAAGAAGATACACATAAGAGCATATTGGGGCATCATGTCCCGGCACTGGCATCCCTGGTTGAGAGTTGTATGGCAAATGGACACACGTCAATCGATCTGATGGGTCATAGTTTAGGTGGGGTCGTGGCTCTTGACTACTTAAAGGTGCATGGAGTTACCGGAGGTCAAGCAGGGCACATAAAATACTTGATCACGCTTGATTCGCCGGTAAATGGCTCATCCCGTGCCTGCGTTGCCAACTTTGATCCAGTAGTCCAGTGCTTACCGCTAGGTGAACAAATATTTCTTGATCTGGTTCAGCCAGCAGCTGATTACATTGCAAATCGCGGTAATCCAGGAGCGGTAAGTGAAGCTGGTCAAGAGCTTGCGATGCGTTACCTAAACTGGAAACAAGAACGGGCTAACAATGCTACATTTATTAAATGGCTAGCGCGACAAAATGGGACCGAAGTTTGGACCTTCACAAATGCAGATGACTTTGTGATTCCGAAAGAAGAAGCAACTATTCCTGGTGTCGATGGTTATAATTCGGAATTTATTGGATTCTTCTCCTTCGCACCTCATCTAGGCCGGTGGGATGCACAGTTAGGGCACTCAAGGGTATTCGCGGATGAACCGCTAAATATCAACCTTAGCATGATGCGTATCCAGATTCATACTCTGCTTTCGTCAGTCTCGCAGCCCTCTGAATTGCCTTCACCACAACCAGCTCCACCTAGAGTAGACGATGCTGCGAATTTTCTCTTTGACATCACCCTCCCCGACGGCACCCTTGTCACCCCCAACCAGGCACTACAGAAAGTCTGGCGCGTCAAGAACACCGGCACCTCCTCGTGGGATGGCTTCAAATTGATCTTCACCGAGGGCGATCAAATGGGTGGCGCCAGTTCTAGAGATTTGCTTCCGCTTGCGCCCAACGGCACATACGACATTAGCCTTAGCTTACGCGCCCCGAATAACAGTGGTCGAGGCTGTTGGCAGATCGTAAATCGTAGTGGCGTCCATGTGCCTGGTGGCAAGTTGTGCGTCTCACTCACTGTCGTCGGTTCATCCAACGGTGGCGCGACCACTGGACACATTGCGGCTTTCAGCGCCAGTCCGGGTTCACCTTCTAATGCTAGCACCGTAGTATTTGCTGGACGGGTCAACTGGTGGCCGGGGTACCGTGCTATGCGGGTGAAGGTGGCCAATGAAGTGATCGGTGAGACTGCGGCGACGGAGGGAACCTTTACTTGGAATGCCGGCAATGCTGCCCGTGGCGACCATGCCGTATTACTTGAAGTTGCATCGCAAACAGACACCTCTTGGAGCAATCCAGAGCGGACGACACTGATTTACACCCTTAATGGCACACCTACACCAGCCAATCATGCGCCTAATCGGCCGAGCCCCAAGAGTCCCTACAATTGGTTCGTTTACTATACTGGCAACACCGCTACGCTATGTGGTCAGCCGAACGGCGATCCCGACGGCGATACAATCACTGCTTATCAATTTGACATCTTCGACAGCGCTGAGCTATGGAACAGCGGTTGGGTAGGTGGTGACTGTGCTACTACGCGCGCAATGGGTGCATTCAATTATCAATGGCGTGTAAAGGTGCGTGATAGTCGTGGCGCTGAGAGTGATTGGAGTGAACCCTGGCACTTCTCGTTGGTGCGCCAAGACATCAACATTACGCAACTCTACTTTGAGCCGCAAGACCCCAAGAGTGAGTTGGTGAAGATTCGCGCCTGCACCGAAGGGCAAGGTGGAGTAGGTATCGCTATGCGCGCCCTGGTCAATGATGCGAGTGATGGATCGGATCGTGGCCAATGGCACATTATCAAAGAATTAGGTGTGCCCTGCTTCAACGCAACTGACGCCCCGGAATGGCGAACCCTGACCTTTGACAACGGCTCGCACCGCGTCCGCATTGAAGCCTTTGGCAATACTGAGGCGACCCGTGGGCGGCTAACTGTGCGGGAGGAGGTTTACACGCTCCCCGAACGCCGACCGGCCGAACCGATTTTGCGCGCACCGATTCCGCCAGATGGTACGAACGATGTGGTGTATCACAACACGCGGCAGCTTACCTTCCGCTGGGGAGCTACGCCACGCGCACAAAGTTACCAGCTCTTTGTTAGCACTCAACCATCGCCCAAAGATAACCCCAATCTGGTCAATCAAACATTGGCTAGCAGTGCGACCGAGCACACTGTGACCTTCAATCAGGACTATCCGCAAATTTATTGGCAAGTGCGGGCTACCAACAATATCGGTAGCATTGAGTCGGTGATTCGGCGTATCGGTATTGATCAGCAGGCGCCCACTTGCACCGTCCAACCAGTTGCAAGTCCGGTCTGGGAGAGCGTTTTTCAAGTGAACTGGGGAGGCAGCGACAATTTGTCCGGTGTACATCGTTACGATATTCAAGTTATGGATCTGGCACAGGGTGCGTGGACCGATTGGCTAATGGCAGCTGCGGTGGGTAAGACCTATGAACTTTTCACCGGACAAACTGGCCACCGCTATGCGTTCCGCTGTCGATCCACTGATGTGGCCGGCAATCTCGGCTCCTATCCTGCCAATGCTAACACGACCGTTTTCATTGATGCTGCAGCACGCCCAGTAACACCTTGGTGGAACACGGCCTATGCCTACAAGCGCAGCATCATTTTGCAGAACAACCAGCCGAACTCGACGGTGCCTAATTTCCACCCAATTCATCTGCGTTTCGACAGTACAACTACACCAACCGCTGCTGAACTCTATGCTGCATCGGCATCAAATCCCAAATGCGCTGATCTACGGATCGTCTACCACGATACAACCGAGTTGAATCGAGTTGTTCAAACTTGTTCAAGCAGCAACATTGACATCTGGTTCCAAACTCAGGACAGCTTCCACAGCAGTGCGCCCAATACAACTGCTCATCAGTTGTACTATGGCAACCCCAATGCCGGGGCGCCTCCTGCGGCGGTCGGCAATGTTCTTCATCCTGCTGCGGATGGGAACACACGCGGGCTGTGGTATACGAATCAAGCAACAGGTTCAACCCTGGCCGATGTTTCAGGTTATAATCTCAACTGCTCTTTCGGTCCGCTGGCGCAGTGGGTAGCTTCGGGCAAGTTTGGCAATGCAGTGCGCATTCAAGGTGGCACATCGGGGCAAGCAATCCACTGCGGCTCTTCATCTCAGTTTGATCTTTCCGAATTCACCTTTGAGCTTTTTGTACGTCGCACCAATTTTGTCGATGGCAGAATTGCGGGCAATCTAAACAACGGTTCTCCCAATCGCTGGCTGCTGAGTTTTGCGGATGGCGGTAGAGTCAATGTTGATATTTGGGAAGGCGGCGCTTGTGGAACTTCTTCCTGTCGCACCGCACGCAAGATTGAGGATATGAATTGGCATCACATTGCCTTTACCGTCAAAGGCGCTGAGGTGAAAATTTACATTGATGGCAACCTGGAGACCTTAGGCACGATGTTTCTCGGCGGTATTCGTTCTGGCACACCACCACTTACGATGGGCAGTGCAGAAAACATCAACAGCCTTTTTGGCGAAGTGGCAAATATCCGTTTTTCCAACATTGCCCGCACCAGCTTCCCGCATGGAGGACTCGCTCTCATCACCACTGAACCCTCTGCTACCGTGGGCGATCTCGTTGCGCCGCCGGTCACTGGTTCAGCAGATTTGGCTGTCCTCAACCTCAACACCTATCCCAATCCGGGCGGCGGTATTCTGGTCGAAACCGTTGTCCAGAATCAAGGCGATCTGAGTACGCGTAACAACTTCTTTACCGATCTTTATGTAGATCATGCACCGTCTGCCCCTGGTGACTTTACCGGCAGCGTATACCGTTGGATCGCCAGCCCAATTGAGGCGGGCAAAACTATAACGCTGACTACGCTTCTCACAGACAGTACACAGCTGACAAGCAGTCAATCTGGATCGGCCCAGACAGTGGTCGCTGCCGCCGCCAATATCACTGAGATTACCAAGACCCTTTATATTCAGACTGACTCCGCAGGGGTTGTGGGTGAAAGTCAAGAGAGCAATAACCTGGCTTTGCCTGTTCAGGTCTGTTTCGCCACGGCTGATCCCTTTGAAGATGATAATGATTCTGCCAGTGCAACCCCGTTACTACTCAACACAGCCCAAACGCACAACCTGCATCTAGTCGAAGATCAGGACTGGTTCTACTTTGATGCACAGGCTGGAACTAGCTATCGTCTTGAAACCAGCAATTTGGGCTTGAGCAGCGACACGTATCTCTACGTCTATGCTACCGACGGAACTACCGTGCTCGCCAGCAATGATGACTATGGCGATACCCTGGCTTCTCAGGTAGAGTGGACGGCTCCAGCGAGTGGTCGTTATTATGCGGTGGTGAAGCATTGGAACCCGAACGTGAGTGGTTGCGCAACCAGCTATGATCTGCGACTCAGCACCGCAACCCCAGCGCCACAGCTGACAATCAAGGTTAAGTTCCAAGGCCGAAGTGGTGGCAGCCAACCCCACAACGTTCCCATCAAGCTGCGGATCAAGAACGCTAGCGGCGACCAGGTGATCTACGAAACGGGCAACTGGGTCGCGGTCGCGCCGGATAGCAGCGGCGGTTTTGGGACGGCCACCATCGACCTGACCAGCGCCGGGTTGACCGAGGGGCAGACCTATCGCTTCTATGTGCGCGGGGCCATGCACTTGGACAAACTGGTCACAGTTCAATATAGCGAGGGCATGACTCTGGACCTGACGAACACGGCGGTCAACCCAGATGGCGTCCTTTGGGCCTGCGATATTAACCAGGACAACATGGTTAGTACTATCGACACGGATTTGCTGTCGTCACGTTTTGGACAATCTCACCCAGGGACGCCTGACCCCACTTCAGTGGTCTATCGCAGCGATCAAAACGGCGATGGTGTGATCAATATCTTGGACTATACTATCTGCAGCAATAACTTCGGAAAATTAGGTGATGACCCAGCCTCCCCTGTTCTACTGCTAAGTTCGAGTTCAGGTGGCACAGTTCAAGGAGTCAAGTTTGCGGATGAAGACATTCTGTCTTACAACCCCACCACTGGCGCATGGGCGCTTTTCTTTGACGGCTCTGATGTCGGGCTAAGGGCATACGATATTGATGCTATGCACTTCCAAGCCGATGGAACACTGTTGCTAAGTGTCGACAAGGACGGCGTCCTACCCGGTGTTGGTGCGGTGGATGACTCCGATATCCTATCATTTGTGCCAACCTCACTTGGCACGACCACTGCCGGAACCTTCAGCATATACTTTGATGGGTCAGATGTTGGGCTTGAGGCCAGTGGCGAAGACATTGATGCCTTTAGTTTTACCCGCGATGGCCGTCTACTCATCAGTACTTTGGGCTCAATCAGCGTACCAGGCGCATCGGGTAAAGATGAAGATCTGTTTGTGTTCAACGCCTCTTCGCTCGGCACGAATACGGCAGGAACCTGGGAGTTTTATTTTGATGGCTCTGACGTGGGGCTCGTTGATTCCACTGAGGATATCTGGGGAGTGGACGTTGGCACCAATGGCGAACTCTACCTGACCACACAGGGTGCCTTTTCTGTACAGGGCGTGAAAGGGGATGGTGCGGATATTTTTCTCTGCATACCTGGGTCCATCGGCGCAACAACATCATGCACCTTCTCGATGTATTGGGATGGCTCTACGGCAGGGTTCGGCGCTGAGGTCGTGGACGCCTTTGATCTGGTTGATGCAACACTCATTCAGGCTGCATCAATGTCAACATCAGACAACAGTAACGACGAGCAGGCTGAAACAGACGACGATCCGTTGAATGGCGATTTCGAGGAGACGGATGAAGAGGATGGAACGCCGTTGTTCTTCCCACTGATTAAGAATTAATATGGGTACCCGCTTATATACCAAACTCACCGCTCATACTTTATGTATTTATCTCAATCGCTTGTTGGGCAATGCCGACTTCCTTTAGATTAAACATCTGGCTTTCCCGATCTAGCATATGCCCATATTAGTGAAAAGAAGTACTCTAACTGCATAAAGGAAGCTGGGTTATGAGAAAGATCTATAGGGAGACGCTGCCATCTGAAACTGGAATAGTTAGTTTGAAATTTGTATTGCTTGTAGCTATACTGATTGGGCTTGTCTTTTTGAGTGTGGAGCTGTCTATTGCTCAAACTGAATCCGAGGAAACTCATCAAGCAGAGGTGATAGCTCCCGAAACTATTAATGAAACACAATCGTTACCAGTAATTCAATATGAGCTTCCGTCTGCCACAAGTGTAGAGTTATGTCAAATTGATCTTGCGTTCGTTGCCGACGGCTCTGGAAGTATCAGTTCAGCGGATTTTGCCCAAATTAAGCAGTTCATTCGGTCATTCGTCGGGAATGTCAATATAGGGGCGCAAGGTACTCAGGTTACCTTGGTACAATTCAGCAGTGAGAATACAGGTAGGATTGAGCAGACGCTGACCGCTGATTTATCCACCATCAATGTGGCAATCGACAACATGGCACAGTTAGGAGATCAAACCGATATTCAGGAAGGAATCCAGCTTGCCTCCTCCGAACTTCGGGCTCGTGGTCGAACCAATACCCCTCGTGTGATTGTTGTTCTTACGGACGGCGTACACAATCAGCCAGGCGATCCGCTAGCGGAATCGGCTGAATTTAGGGAAGCTGGTGGGTTTGTATTTACGATCTCGGTAGGTTCCTCTATTGATAGAAATCAGTTAATTGGTATCTCGTCTCAGCCATACACGCGTTATTTATATGGTGTTTCAGATGTAAACAGCTTGGCGGCGATTTTGAATTCTCTGTCTGAAAATGTATGCAATTGCCCAGAAACCCAATCCGCAAATGAACGTATTACGCGTGTTGCCGATGGGCTCTGTCTTCGAGTCGTTGACGATAGTATCTACATTGGCATCGCAAACCTTGCCAACTCCAATGTACGTCTGAAGTTGACTCATGAGTTAGCCAACCAAAGTCAGGGATTGTTTACCAAAAGAACCTTGAAGGAACACATACAAAGTGATCAAGATTTAACTACACTCACCTGTTTGCCACCATTTGCCTTTCCATTTATTCCAGGCATCGTTTGTGTGCGTAGTCCTACCGAGTATTATGTTGCAATCAACGGCACTGCTCACGCACAACAAATTACGAATCCAGATTACTCTTCATCGAATTCAATCCTGGCTATTAATGGACAGCTTTACCGCGAAGTCGGTCTCGGAATACCAGAGAGGCCAAGAGCAAGCTTTTTCGCGTTTACAGGCGCTGCGAGTGCAATCCATCGTTCATATACAACAACACCAGCGCCAATGCCTAGTTTTGCAATTCCCATCGACGCCAATGCTCCTAGTAATGAATACGAACAAACGAGGAGCTATATTGCTCAAACCACGTCGACAGCTCATTTTGCAGTTGGCTACCGCGCATCAATCCTGGATATGACGGCTACGCCGCCCTTACGAGGGGAGATTGATGACAGTGCAGCATTTGATGAGCTTACAGCAATTGGAATTTCGTCTGATGGCATGACAATATATCTGGCTGCAACGAAACCGGACGTTGGACCGGTAATTTTAGCGAATAAGCTGGCAGAATTAGGAGCGACGCGAGCAATCTTACTAGATGGAAGTAGCTCTACACAATTTGCCAGTTTCCGCGAGAACTACTCCGCATTTTATCTACTCAACTTCCCATTTGTACGTCCCGTTTTGAATGGCATCGCCGCATACAGTTTGGCAACTAACATTGTGTCATCTATCGTAGTAGCCGACCCATCAGGTACAGTCGTTTTGGCACCGAATACAGCGATTGGGCTAGATTCCAGCGGTCTGCCGGTGGGAACACTCCTTACTCAATTGCCAGTCATTCTTGGTAGTCCTGGTACGATTGATACCTCGACTGTATTTACGTTGCCGCTACCTGGTTCATCACTCTTGGATTCCGGTGTTGGTTACATCATCTATGCGCAAAACCCTTCCGGGCAAGTTATTCAGCCACTACAAGGTTATGGTCTTATCGCTAACTTTGACTTAATCGATTTTCCTGCTGGAACATCACCTTGTATGATTCACATCTATTTTTGGAATGGAACGCAATGGGTATTAGAACCAACAAGTAGAGTTGATTTGCATCGGAAGGTGATTGTTGTTCAGCCACGTCAATTTGGTATTTGGGCTCTCTTTGCCAACCCAAGCCTCTCATGCGCATACTTGCCTGTCGTCAAGCGAGCACCTGAGCTCGTTGTACCCTTTGCAGTAAGTCTTTCGACTAACAGCCCGAATCGCTATGAGCTGCAAAGAATGGAGAGCGGGAACGGCCTAGCAAGCGGCAGCTTGGTCTATACTGATCGCAACTATCGCTATGACAATGTTCCGCCCTTAGTGCAGGGGACGACTCATATCCGAACGGCAAATAATGATTCGGTTCGCTACAATCTTAGATTAGTAATCAACGCAAATAAATCGGTACAGCTCTATGTGGCGCACACCGATCAACAAAATCCGAAACCATCTTGGCTCAACGCGTTTCAAGATACAGGCGAGAACCTTACCTTCAGGGATCGAGACGGCAATCGGGTCGTTCTAAGTATATTCACGGCCGTATTCCCAGCCGGTGACATAATCTTAGGTGCAAACACCTCTCCCAATGGAGATGACCGTAGCATGTACACCGTTGCGCTTAAGGAAATACAAAGTATCAATAGTACAGAGGCGAATCAATCAGAAAAGTAAGTTAGGCAAAACCGCCGAACATGCCGTTGGCACAAGCTTACTTTCTGCGCTTGGGAGCAGCACGGATGCGAGACAGCAGAAAGCAAACGCGAGAAATAGCACCCCAGCAAGCCGGTTTTGCGTTTTTCCTTAAGCTGATAACTTTCGCCTTTGATATTGAGCGTCGTCAAGCACAGCCGTCGCCAAGACCAAATCGTTGAACATATCTCCCTAGCCGAGCTTGAGTTTGCTGAGCGGCGCATCTAGTGCAGTGCGGCGTAAATAAATGGACAGTTTCGTCCTCGTCCTCCTACTCAACTACAGAGTACAAGTAGGAGGACGAGTAGGAACCGTATAGCAATTTACGCCCAAGAGTACGAGGTATATCGTAGGGGCAAAATGCGGTCGAACCTGGCCCGGTTGCGCTGGTTTTTCTGCGCTGGGTCGAACTGTAGACTGGCGATTATTGACAGGTGCATGCCGATCATTAAGGAGTACAAATATGCAGCAAGTTAATCTTAGACTTCTTCGGCATCTTCTCCCCACCACGGGGAATGCCCTCTTCACCTTAGTTGTAGTTGGTCTGCTGCTCTGGGTGCGACCGGCAAGCGCCTTCCCAACAGCGAACGTTCGCGATGCTTTATCCTCAACGAATACAATTGCCTATCAAGGTCGGTTAGCCGATACTTCAGGCAATCCGGTGAATGGTCCACATATCATGGCGTTCCGCCTCTACAATACTGCCACTGGCGGGACACCCCTTTGGCAGGAGGTTTGGACTAGCCCAAATACGGTGCAAGTGACCAATGGATTGTTCGATGTTTTGTTAGGCAGCGTGACTCCACTTCCTACTACTATCATCTCCAGCCATGAGTCCTTGTGGCTTGGTGTTACGGTCAACACCGATAGTGAGATGACGCCACGGGTGCAGTTAGGCAGCGTTCCTTTTGCCATACAGGCGCTCACCGTACCCAATGGCAGCATCAGCACAGACCAGTTGGCAAATGGGGCGGTGACGAAAGAAAAGCTAAATAGCAGTACCCGGCAACCTGACTGGGATTCTGGCTGGGTGTATGACAGCAATCGACTTAACCATATTACTACAAAGGTTCATAATCTGTGGGTATATCCAACGAACTGCATGGTATGGTTTAGTCCTGTCAATCCACCCAATGATCATATTTACCCAGTCGGTTCTTGTTGGAATAATCCTTGGGCGGCGGGTTCTTTCCATGAGTTTCAAAATCCACTCGGTTGGGCCGTCAATGAAACTGAAATCTCGTGGTATGTATTCAGTGAAACGCACTTGTTCAAGCACTGGGACAACGAGAGATGGAATTACTGGAATGAAGGATATTACCGAGTGTTGCTATGGAAGTAGGCTTAGGCTAGATATATGAGTCATCTCTCACAATGTGCGTCACAGTTTGCGGAGGTTGCCAGTGAGACCGATGTTCATTATTGCGTTGGCAGTCATAGTGCTAAGCACATTGTTTGTTACAGCAAACTCGATTTTCGTTAGGTTTTCGCCAAGTAATGCACAGAGCATACCTTCTCCAGCTGCGGACATCGGCAATCCAACCTGGCTCCTTCAGACTAAAAATGATTCGAATCTAAGCGCCCCTATCTATGCAGAAGCAAAGCAATTAGTACAGGGAATTTTTGCCTCAGGTAGTGGTAGTGATGTCATGGTCTCTGCTCACTATTTGATGATTGGGAACCTGGGCGAACGTGGCGTCCCTGTAACCGCAGGCAGGCTCCAAAGCCAAAATTTTCATCACCAACCAGGGTTTCTCGCTCAGGTTTCAGACAACCTAACGACACCTACACCTACTTTTACATCAACACCGTGTCCCACTGATTCAGTGCCTATAGCCGGAAGTTGTGTTACGGTAACGCCGTCATCTACACCGTCGCCTACACCGTCGCCTACACCAACGAATACACCTACCCCAACGAACACACCTGGCCCGACACCTGCGATCCGGCCCGCCATCAACCGCGTCCGCCCCAATCAGGGGAGCAACGAGACCGCCAATCCGATCAACCTCTTTG
>Ga0224723_1001843_pt1 | contig 12350 bp, 10 predicted proteins | sample Balambano_FR2_Me_FD_161647 | JGI IMG/M metagenome (GOLD analysis project Ga0224723, IMG submission 161647) | Freshwater sediment microbial communities from Lake Towuti, South Sulawesi, Indonesia - Balambano_FR2_MetaG | ecosystem: Environmental > Aquatic > Freshwater > Lake > Sediment | place...
GTTGGGGGTTGAGGGTAAGCGGAGAGGGGACGGGGACGAGGTAAATCTATCGTATCCTGCGCTCTTTCCCGCCGCTGCCGAGCCGGGTACGCGCGTCCACCTTGCCAGCCAGCCCCGGCTCGCTGTACGCCTGATCCGTCAGGGAGGCGTAGAACTGTTCGTCATAGGAGCGCGTCTTGACGACGACCGGCATCGGCACGGCATGCCCCATGATGATCGCCTGCTGCTTGGTGTCCAGCCGCGCCAGCACCTCGCGCAAACCGTTCGCGCCGCTGACGCCGTTCAACACAGCGTTGATGTCGCGCTCGTTATCCAGCAGCGCCGTGATGCGCGTCCCAATCTGACTCATGACTTCCTCGTCAATCCCGCTGGGACGCTGATCAACGATCAGCAGCGTGACGTTGTACTTGCGCAGTTCGCGGGCGATGATGCCGAAGATCGTCTGGCTGGCGATGCGCGGGTCGAGGAACTTGTGCGCTTCTTCGATGGTGATGAGCAGTTGTGGCGGCATGTCGCGGTTGCTGCCAAGCGCGAACTCAACCTGATTAACCCACTCTTCGTGGATGCGCCGCGTCAGGAAGTTTGCGACCAGCATATACGCATCGAGCGAGTTGCCCCAACGCCCGAATTCCAGGATCACGCTCCGGCGACTGGCGAGCATCGAGACGATGTTCTGTACGCTGTCCCCGACTGACTCTGGCACGAGAAAGTCCCAGCGCGCCAGCCGTTGCAGGCGGCGCTGAATGCCCATCAGCGTGCCTTCGCGGATCGGCGTTGTTCTTTCGATCTCGTCAATATCTTCCGAAGTCAGGTCTTTTGTAAGCTTATGCACCCAGCCTTTGCCCCAATGCTTGTGCAGCGTATACGCCGCGTCCAGCATTGCGTCGGTCATGCTCATCGTTTCGCGCAGCATGGCGATGTCTTCCGGCACGATCTCCTGATAGCCGATCTTGATCTCGAAATCGACTTTGGCGTTGCGCTTGCGTGACGACTCGGGATCGAGCGTACAGATCACCACTTCATCGTTAAAGAGCTGCTTCAAGCCTTTGACCCGCGCCGACTTGCCTTCGGACGTGATCTCCCAGCCATAATCGTTGTGCATATCGAAGATCAGACTGACCGCCTGGCGCTTGTTGATCACGCCCGCCAGCAGTACGCGCGTCAGAAAGCTTTTGCCCGTGCCGCTTTTGCCGAACACGCCGACCGAACGCTCGACCAGCCGCTTTAGATCGAGATTGATCTGCGTCTCTTCCAGTTCCAGCGGCGCACCGACGTTGAAGTGCGTGCTGTCCTCCGCGCCGAAGACATCGTTCACATCTTCGACACTGGCGTTAACAACCTCGCGAAAGTGACCGGGGATCGTCTTGACGGGCATCGGCTTGGAACCCGCCGCCGAATCGTCAATCGACAGCATCGGCTGGACATGGACTTTGCCATATGCCGCCGTCCCGACATAGATTTCGCGCAGGAACGGGTCGCTGATGTCGGGCGGGTCGCTCTGGATTTCCGGGTTGGTGTTGTCCAGTACGATGTCCGTAATCATGCAAAAGAAGCGCTTGTTTTCGCCGCGTACCACCACATACCGCCCGACTGCCAGGTCTTCGACTGTCTGCCCGCGCTCCAGCTTGACGGTCAGCCCCTTGCTCAGCGAGCCGCCGACGATCACGCCCAGACGCGGCGGGTCAATTATGCCCGTGTACCCGCGTCCGTTATCGTCAAAAAAGCGATCCAGGTCGGTGTATCCCTGTGGCGAAACCATGCCCATGACTCCCGAAAAACTGAACAAAAGTTCTAGTACGAACTTTGATTATAGCAGGCTTTCGGCGGCTGACAATGGCAGCCGGACGATGAAACGGCTGCCCGCGCCGACGCCGCTTTCGACATGGATTGTGCCACCGTGCATCGTGACCAGATCCTGCGAAATCGACAAGCCCAAGCCGCTGCCCTTGACTCCGTTTTCGGTCGGAACGCGGAAGAATGGATCGAAGATGTGCGGTAAATGTTCTTCAGGAATGCCGACACCCGTATCCTCGACGATAATTTCTGCCATCTGCTTTTCCAGATTTTGATGGAGAAGCACGACCACATCGCCCCCGTCCGGCGTGTAGTTGATGGCATTGATGATGAGATTTGTGACCACCTGCGTCAGACGTTCCCGATCTGCAAATACCGTAACGTCCGCCGCGCCCTCGTCGCCATACGTCAGCGTGATGTGCTTGAGCGCCGCCTCTGCTGCCTGAATGTCTACAATCGGTCTGATCAGTTCGCTCAGGCGCACGGACACACGCTTGAGGGTAATGACGCCGCGTTCCAGACGTGATACATCGAGCAGATCATCGACCAGCCGCTTCATGCGCCGCGACACCTGATCGAGGACATCCAGATGCGTGGTCGCGTCTTCCGGGCGCTTGCGGATCAGGTACAGCCGCGTAATCAGATTGGTGATCGGCGTGCGCAGTTCGTGTGAGGCATGGGCGATGAAGCGCGCCCGCTGTTCTGCCAGCGCTTTTTCCTGGCTGATGTCACGAATGACGGTTACGGAGCCAGTCATCGCGCCTTCCGCATCGTTGACGCGCGAGGTGGTTACGGTGGCGTCGAACTCGCTGCCGTTCTTGCGTCGCAACCGGACTTCTTCCGTCCAGTGTCCGTTTATATCCAGCTTGCGATAGATGTGGCTGTCCGTTTCCAGTTCCGCATCCACTTCGGCACGCAGGTGGCGAAGCAATCCGGGCGTACTTTTATGGATGTCGTCGGCAGTATACCCCGTCAGGCGCATGAAGGCATGATTGAGATACAGCGTTTCCTCGTCTTCGTCCAGCCCTTGCGTGTAGGCAACGCCTTCTGCCATCGAGTTCAGAATCGCGCTGAGCAGCTGTCGTTCCTGTTCCAACGCCAGGGTGCGCTGCGCAATCAGTTCTTCCAGCTCTTCCGCATAGCGTTTGACCTGCCCATACAGATCAGCGTTGTGAATAGCGATGGCTGCCTGGTCTGCAAAGGCTTGCAGGCGTTCCGTCGTTTTGCTGTCAAAGGCATGGGGCAGATGACTATCTAGGACGATAAAGCCGACCACTTCGTCATTGACACAGATGGGCGCACCGACGTTGGAGCGAATCCACGTGGACCACTCCGTATAAAACCACTCGCCGTAGGTAGCAACATCTTCGATGACATAGGGAGCATTGGTGGTCAACATGCGTTGCAGGTTGGGAAAATCTGCCAGCGCAAAGCGAAGCCCCTCGAAGTCCGTCGGCACGCTGTACTGCTCGTAGCCCATCTGCCGGACAATGCGCACGAAATCGCCTTCGATCATCATGATATTCGTGCCATCGGGGGCGAACAATTCACGGGCAAGCGCCAGGATACGGTCGAAAATTTCTTCCACCTCCATTGTCCTTGCCAGGTCACCCGTGCTATCGCGCAGCGCGTCGGCAAACGCCCGCTGTTCCTGTTCTGCTACCTGCGCGGCTTTCAGGCTGCGTTCACTTTCCTTCTGTTCCGTCACATCGTAATTGACGCTGATCAAGCGCCGGACTTCTTCCTTTTCCAGAACCGGGCTCACATGACTGCGTATCCAGCGCACATCCCCGTTGGCGGCTGCCAGGCGATACTCGATGGTATAGCCTTTGCGGTCTGCTACGGCGCTGTTGTTTTTCATCATCATGTCATGCCAGTGGTCGGGATGAACACGATAAATCCAGAAGTACGGATCGCTGATGATCTGCTCAGGCGTATAGCCCAACACCTGCTTGACCTGCGGACTGACAAACGTCGTCTCATACGTTTCAGCATCGATCTCCCAGATCACACCATCAATCGAATTGACGAGTGTGGCGTAGTACTGCTGCGAACGCTGGTATTCCGCATCGGCAGCTTTGCGCATTGTGATGTCGCGCGCCGTGAAGATAATCGCTTCGATTGTGCCGTTCGGCGCAAAGATGAAGTTGCTGATCGTCTCCAGCCAGATATACTGCCCGTCTTTGTGGCGCAGTCGATATTCGGTGCGGATCGAGCGCCTGTTGGCAAGCACATCTTTCAGACGTTCCAACATGCGCGGCACGTCGTCGGGGTGCATAAGTTCAAAGACGGTATACAACGAGCGCCCTTCGTACTCATCCGCCTGATAACCGAGCAGCGCGGTTGCCGCCTGGTTGACATACTGAATATGGAGCTCGCCATTCATCATCAGCACAACGTCTGCCACATTATCGATGATGCGGCGCGTCAGGCGGTCTTCGCCACTCTTCTGCGCCAGCCTGCGCACGGCTATATCGTTCTGATAGCGATTGATCGCCATCAGCAGGAACAGCACGAGCAGGAGCTGCATTGTCCACCCCAGCGTGACGGGTATATCCTCCGGTGTAACGGCTTGCCCAACCATGACGATGCCCACAATCGACCCGAGCAAAACCAGCAGACTTGTTTGCCAGCCATAAAACAGATAGGCGAGAACAATCCCCATCACGGTCCAGATGAGCAGGAAGCGAAAGCTGGCGTGTGCGTTTTCCGTAACGAACTGTACGGCAACGGGGGGCAGTAGCAGCATGGAAGCGATGCCGATGCCAATGATCCATTCATGATAGCGGGTGCGGCTCAACAGGAAGTAGAGCGCGAAAGGGACGATAGCAATCGGATAGACCAGCGGCACATTCTGGCTGATGACCAGATCAACCAGTGAGTGGATGATCAGGAACAAAAGACACAGCAGAAAAACCGACGCAGCCAGACGGGCGCGGTAGCGCGCGCGGGGAATGTCGATTTCTGCGCCGGGTTCGGTCAGTCGCGCCCAGAAGAGTGTCAAGGCACTCGAAACAGCAAGCGGATAGTTCACGGGTCAACAAATCTCACAGTCAGACACAGGCAGGTTGAGTGAAAGAATACACTCCTTTCTTACTCTACACGAAAATGATTCATCAGACACAATGGGAGTCGTTAAGTGGTGTTTCAAGTTTCCAACAATTGCGCTTGCAACTGTGTCAGCATGGCGTCCGTCACATGCGCCTGATCGCGCAGATACGACTCCAGCGAGCCGTATTCATTGCGCAGATAAGCTATCGAACGACGCAGCGTCTCTGGGTCGGCGACCAGTATCGGCTGCAAATCGGCAAGACTGATGCCGACGACGCCGAGCGGTTTGACGGCTGCCTGGGCGAAGACCTGAAAATCCTGAAAGTACAGGTTGCTCAGGCTGTAGTCAGCGATGACCGTCTCCTCATCCACGCCGAGCGCCAGCAGCAGCAGCGCGACGGTAATGCCCGTGCGATCCTTGCCTGCGGTGCAGCGGATCAGCATCGGCAGGTTATCGGCGTTGGCGGCGCGTTCAAACACACGTTGGAAGACGTGGGCGCTTTTGGCGATCATCAACTCGGTGTATGCCTTGATCATCAGGTCTACCAGTTGGCGGCGGTCGAACATGAGCGCCCGCAGCCGCGCGCTGACGCTGACTTCGCTCTCGATAGGAATGTGTTCGTAGGCAATGCCGTCCAGTCGCTCCGGCGTGGTGCGCAATTCCTGCGTGCTGCGCAAATCGCACACCAGCTTGATGCCGAGCTTCGCAATCGCGTCCATATCCGCCTGCGTCAGACGATAGAACGAACCTGAACGATAGATGCGCCCCCAACGCACCCGCCGACCATCACGCGTGGGATAGCCGCCAAGATCGCGAAAGTTGACGCCGCCTTCCAGGGGAAGGATACGGCGCGGGTCGATGCCTGCACTGCCGTTGGGAGTATCGGGGTGGATGACAAGGGATTGGGGCGGCGGAAAAGACAACGGTGGGCGCAATCTGCGCAGCAAAAACGCCATATTCCAGTACCCCTGCGTGATCTAAAGAAGAGTCAGTTGTGCATATTTTAGCGGGAAGAAGGCGAAAATGGGGAATGTGGACCTATGGGGATTCGAACCCCAGACCTCTTCAATGCCATTGAAGCGCTCTCCCAGCTGAGCTATAGGCCCTGATGATAGGCAAAGGTATGGTAGCTGTTCCGGCGCGGGCTGTCAATCCCTTTGCTGTGCGCTTGCGCTCACACCCCCGCTGGCTCGCGGTAGACGCCGAACGCCACACGCATGACATCGACAATCTCGCCGAGCGTGCACTCGGCGCGGGCGCAATCGAGCAGCGCAGGCATGACGTTCGCCGTGCCAGCGCAGACCTCGCGGAGATGATTCAATGCCTGCTGCGCGGCTGCCTGATCGCGCGTGCGGCGCAGTGTCTCCAACCTAGCAACCTGCCGCGCGTAGCCCTGCCGGTCCATCTCCAGCAGCGGGATGCGCAGCGGCACATCGTCCGTGTAGGCATTGACGCCGACCACCCGCCGCAGCCCCGCGTCCATCTCCAACTGCTCGCGGTAGCTGGCATCGGCGATCTCCTGCTGCATATAGCCGCGCTCCAGCGCCGGAATGACGCCGCCGAGCGTGTCGATCTTGTGCAGATAGGCATACACCGCCGCCTCAGTCTGATCGGTCAGCGCCTCGACGAAATAGCTGCCGCCCAACGGATCGACTGTATTGGTCACGCCCGTCTCTTCGGCAATCACCTGCTGCGTCCGCAGCGCCAGTGTCACGGCGTGTTCGCTCGGCAGCGCCAGCGCTTCGTCCATGCTGTTGGTGTGCAGCGATTGCGTCCCGCCCAGCACGGCAGCAAGCGCCTGAATCGCCACGCGCACCAGATTGACCTCCGGCTGCTGCGCCGTCAGGCTGACGCCCGCCGTCTGCGTGTGGAAGCGCATCCACCACGAGCGCGGGTCGCGTGCGCCGAACGTCTCGCGCATTTCGCGCGCCCAGATGCGCCGCGCCGTCCGCAGCTTGGCGATCTCCTCGAAGAAGTCGTTATGCACGTTGAAGAAGAAGCTCAGGCGCGGCGCGAAGTCGTCAATCGCCATGCCGCGCGCCAGGCAGTGCCGCACATACTCCAGCCCGTCCGCCAGCGTGAACGCCAGTTCCTGGACGGCGGTGCTGCCCGCCTCGCGGATGTGATAGCCGCTGATGCTGATCGGGTTCCACTGCGGCAGGCGTTCGGCTGCAAATTCAATCGTATCGGTCACAAGGCGCATCGACGGCGCGGGGGGAAAGATGAATTCTTTTTGCGCAATGTATTCTTTAAGGATGTCATTTTGCAGCGTCCCGCGCAGCCGTTCCAGCGGCACGCCCTGTCGCTCCGCCGCCGCCAGATAGAACGCCCAGATGACAGCCGCGGGTCCGTTGATGGTCATGCTGGTGGAGACTTCGCCTAACGGGATGCCGTTAAACAGGATTTCCATATCTTGCAGCGAACTGACTGCCACGCCGCATTTGCCGAACTCGCCCAGTGCTTCCGGCGCGTCGGTGTCGTAACCCATCAGCGTCGGCAAATCGAACGCGACCGACAAGCCGTTGTTGCCCTGCGCCAGCAGATACTTGTAGCGGGCGTTGGTCTCTTCCGCCGTGCCGAAGCCCGCGAACATGCGCATCGTCCACAGCTTGCTGCGGTAGCCGGTCGGATGGATGCCGCGCGTGAACGGGTATTCGCCCGGCAAGCCGAGATCAGCGGCGGGGTCAAGGTCGGGGATGTCGGTCTCGTCGTAAATGCGCTCAATCGGCACGCCAGATTGCGTGGTGAAGCTCTGGCGGCGTTCGGGCAGGCGGTCGAGCGATTGACGCAGGGTGGTGGTTTCCCAGCGTGCGCGTTCTGTTTCTGCGCTCATGGTTGTGTCCTTTAGTGCGGGACTATTTTTTTCATTGAACCGCAAAGACGCAGAGAACGCAAAGATCAAAATGATTTTCCTTCGCGTTCTTCGCGTCTTTGCGGTTTAGTTTGAAATTTGAATCTAAACGTCAGGACGCAAAGCGCGCCAAGTGTCTGTGCAGGAACAACAACCACGTCACAAGCGTTGCATCATCGAGCATCTAGCGCTGTATGTTGTTGCAGGAGATGACGAGAATGGAACTAAACCCCTTTGTGAACCTGTATGCCTACAATCACTGGGCAAATCGGCGCGTGTGGGACTGCGTGATGCAGTTAAGTGAGGCACAGTTCGATCAGGCAAATGACTATTCCATCGGCTCGACTCACATTCAGGTGGCACATATGATGGGTGTCGAGCATTGGTGGTTTCAGTTCCTCAAGACAGGCGAGCTGCGCTTTGTCAGCGATGTCGATCGTGAAACGCGGATTGCTATTCGCGCCAAATGGGACGAGACGGAGACGCTCATCCGCGACTATGTGATGTCGCTGACTACGGAAGAAATGACACGCATGGTCAAGCCACCCTTCTGGCAACCGGAACAGCCACCCATACCCGTCTACGAGGCACTGTTTCAGATTGCCCATCACAGCACTGATCACCGTGCGCAAACGCTGGCAGCGCTGCACCGCGTTGGTGGACCAACTACGCCGCAAGACTACCTGTTTTATCATTTTGACCGCGCGGGCGTTGCGTGGGAAAACGACTAAGGAAACCTTGATGACTGCTAAACTTGACCTCGTCGGCATTGTCGTGCGCGATATGCCATCTGCATTAGCGTTCTATCGTGCGTTGGGATGGGATATTCCTGCTGAGTTGGATAAAGAGGGACACGCCGAAATCACGCTGGCGAATGGTTTGCGCATCGCCTGGGATACGATTGACGTGATCCACAGTTTCAGCCCGGACTGGCAGCCGCCGATGGGCGGACATCGGATGGGCATGGCGTTTCTGTGCGCTAACGCCGCCGACGTGGACGCAACGTATACGCGCCTGACCGCGATGGGCTATCATGGGCATAAAGCGCCGTTCGATGCGTTCTGGGGGCAGCGCTACGCACAGATCGAAGACCCGGACGGCAATGTCGTTGATTTGTTTGCGCCCCTGCGCTGAACGCCAGTGGCACTAACAGGGAATTTCAGCATAGAACTATCAGCAGAACAGCGTGAAACGCTCCTGAAAACATTGCAAGCCCGTTTTGAAAAGCACAGGCGGCGCCATCATGGTCTTGAATGGGCGGATGTACAGGCGCGGCTGGATGCGCAATCGGATAAGCTGTGGTCGCTGCATGAGATGGAACGGACAGGTGGCGAGCCGGACGTGGTGGCGCGTGACGAGCGGACCGGCGAATATATCTTTTACGATTGTTCGGCGGAAAGCCCCGCCGGACGCCGAAGCCTGTGTTACGACCGCGAGGCGCTGGACTCACGCAAGGAAGCGAAGCCGGAAAACAGCGCTGTCGATATGGCAGCAGCGATGGGCATTGCGCTGTTGACCGAACAGGAATACCGCGCGTTGCAGACGTTGGGCAAGTTCGATACGAAAACATCCAGTTGGGTGCAAACGCCTGCCGATATTCGCAAGCTGGGTGGTTCGCTCTTCTGTGATCGGCGCTACGACACGGTGTTTGTCTATCACAATGGCGCGCAGTCATACTATGCGACGCGCGGATTTCGGGGGGCGCTTAGAGTCTGACGGTTCAAGCTGAATTTGCGCTATCATTGGCTCAAAGTGTGTGAGGGCAAATTATGAACACAATGGAAGCCAAAGTGTTGGAAAAGCTGATGGCGCTGGATGTAGAAGCGCGCCATCGTGTGATTGATGCGGCGGTGGCGGCGGACGACAACGCAAGCACGCGGAATGCGTGGGATGCGTGGTTAAAGGAAGCGGACGTGCTGCGCGAGGAGTTGAGCAAGAAATACCCGGGACGCGCGAAGATTGATGTGCTGCTACGTGAAGTACGTGAAGAGGACTAATGGCAGCAATTGTTCTCGACTCTGATATATGGTTGGGTAACTTCACGAATTAACGCTATTGCTTACTCATCTCGTTTGCCCCAACAACCCCCGCATCGCCTCCGCCGTCGTCACTGGCATCTGGCAGGTGAAGTGGCGGCACACGTAGACCGTCGGCGCGCCGCCCTTCATCGTGCGATAGCTGAGCAGCGGGACCGCAGCTTCGCTGTCTACGTCCGCGCTCGCCAGCGCCACAAGCGCGCCCGGACGATACGCAACCTGCGCCACCGCCAACAGTTCGCACGTCGCCACGTCTACTGGATCACCGACAATCGCGATCTCGTCAATCCCGCGGACCAGCAAATCGACTGCCGACAGCGACTCCCCGAACGCCTGTGGATACTGTCGCATTGCCGCCGCGAGTGACGCCAGCGCGCCCCGCGCCGCCGTCTCGTAACGCCCGTCGCCTGTGTACGCCGCCAACCGCGCCAACGACTTCGCCATCAGTGCGTTGCCGCTCGGTGTGGCGTTGTCCTGCAAGCTGCGCGGGCGAGCGACCAGCTTCTCGTGCGTGTCCGCCGTGTCGTAAAAACCGCCATCTTCTGCCGCAAAGTGCGCCAGCACATGATCCGCCAGCCGCCGCGCCTCGGTAAACCAGCGCACATCGAACGTCGTCTGATACAGTTCGATCAAGCCGTCGATCAGATTGCCGTAGTCTTCGAGGAAGGCATCGATCTTGGCGCGCCCGCCCTTCCATGTCCGCAGCAAGCGCTCGTCTTGCATCAGCGCTGTCAGCAGGAAATCGGCATTGCGCAGCGCCGCCTCGCGATAATCGCGCCTGTCCAGCACGCGCGCGGCTTCTGCCAGGCTCGCCAGCATCATGCCGTTCCAGCCCGTCAGTATCTTATCGTCCAGCCCCGGCGCGACGCGGTGGGTGCGGTGGGCATAGAGCCTGTCACGCAGGGCGACGATCTTTTCGCGCAGCGCCTCGGTCGTCAACCCGACACGGCTGGCAACCACGTCGTCCTCGTTCGGCACATACAGGATGTTATGCCCCTCGAAGTTGCCGCGCGTCGTCACGCCCCAGTATTCGACCGCCACGCGCGCGTCATCGCCCAGCACCTCAAACAGTTCGTCCTTGCTCCAGACGAAGAACTTGCCCTCTTCGCCTTCGCTGTCGGCATCGGTCGTGCTGTAAAAGCCGCCTTCGGGCGCGGTCATTTCGCGCAGCACATAATCGTAGATTTCCTCGGCAATACGCTTGAAGAACGGATCGCCTGTGACCTGCCAGGCGTGCAGGTAGACGCGGCTGAGTTGGGCGTTGTCGTAGAGCATCTTCTCGAAGTGCGGCACCAGCCAGATGGCATCGACGCTGTAACGATGAAAGCCGCCGCCTAGATGGTCATAGATGCCGCCGCGCGCCATCTTGCGCAGCGTGAACGTGACCATCGACAGCGCACTGTCATCGCCTGTACGCGCGTGCTGGCGCAGCAGAAATTCCAGGTTCATCGGATTGGGAAACTTGGGCGCGCCGCCAAAGCCGCCGTGCTGCGCGTCAAAATTGCGCGCCAGGCTCGCCTGCGCCTGCTTGAGCAGCTCTTCATCCAGTGGATCAATGCCTGTCGTACCGAGCAGATCGCGCTGGAGCATTCCGGTCAGTTCGTTCGCCGATTCTTCCACCTGCGGGCGACGATTCTTGAACGCATCCGCCACGCCCTCCAACACCTGTCGAAACGACGGCATCCCATAGCGCGGTTCGGGCGGGAAGTACGTGCCGCCGTAAAACGGGCGACCATCCGGCAGCAGGAAGACGGTCATGGGCCAGCCGCCGCGCCCGCCGCTCATCGCCTGCACTGCCTGCATATAGATATCGTCGAGGTCAGGGCGTTCTTCGCGATCCACTTTGATGTTGATGAAGTCGGCGTTCATCGCCTGCGCGGTCGGCTCATGCTCAAAGCTCTCATGCGCCATGACATGACACCAGTGGCAGGCACTGTAGCCAATGCTGAGGAGGATCGGCTTGTCCTGCGTCTTTGCCGCCGCCAGCGCTTCATCCGACCAAGCGTACCAATCGACCGGGTTGTCTTTGTGCTGTACCAGATAGGGACTCGTCTCGTTCGCCAGACGGTTCATGGGTTGTCCTGTGTATGCTATGAACCCTCAACCCCCAGCCCCTTCTCCCTCATGGAGAAGGGGTGCAAAAATCGTCTGGAAGTCCCTCGCCCTGAGGGAGAGGGATTTAGGGTGAGGGTTTATAGCAAGAGTGCCACACGCCCACGCATCTTGCAACGGTAGATCGGCTATAATGATGAGGGTGCAAAGAGAGATTGAGCCATGTTTAGTAATCCCTATCCGGGCATCAACGCGCACGTCAACAGCAGGTTGCAGACGCCCGGCACGCCAGAGCAGCCGGCGTTGTGGCATTCGTTCCATGTGTATCACCTTGCAAGGCTCACAGCAGCCTTGAATAAACTTTTGCTGCCAAATTACTTCGTCTTGATTGGAGAATCATTGCAGGTGCGCACGCCTGAAAGTGAAGGTTTATTCAATGTAACGCCTAATGTGAAATAGAAAAGGAAAGGACGTCCAGACCAAAGCAACGGGAAAGAACATGTCTGTAGACGAAGGCAGCAATCTTGGCAGCAACGCGAACATGTAAACCGCATTCGCGTTTAGC
>Ga0224723_1001845_pt1 | contig 12339 bp, 9 predicted proteins | sample Balambano_FR2_Me_FD_161647 | JGI IMG/M metagenome (GOLD analysis project Ga0224723, IMG submission 161647) | Freshwater sediment microbial communities from Lake Towuti, South Sulawesi, Indonesia - Balambano_FR2_MetaG | ecosystem: Environmental > Aquatic > Freshwater > Lake > Sediment | place...
GGCAAGGTCAGCGCCCAGCGACCAGACCTGCGCCACGATCATATGCTCGCCTGGCTCCAGCGCCAGATCATACGTCTCGTAAAACCAGTGATCCGGCGCGCCCCGTTCACTCCCGCGACCGATCACCACACCATCCAGGTAAAGGATGTAGCGTTCATCAGCGCTGACGTGAGCGCGAATCGTCGCGGGTTGATCGAGCGCGAAACGCAGGCGGTAAGCCAGCACGAAGGGCACATCGCCCGCTTCGGGGAGATCGATCCAGCAGCACGGCCACAGGCCAGCCTCGCGCCAGGGTTGATCGCGGCCAGCGGTGAGGAAAGGATCACGGTCGATCAGGGTGCGCATAGGGGCGTCCTTGCAGGCAAAAAGTAAATGTGCCCGTAATTATGGCGCAAGGCCGCGCGCCGCGCATGACGTTGGTTCCGGTTGGACTGCGGCTTTATGAACCGGTGCGATAATCCGCCAGCGCCTGATCGATGGCGTAGCGGGAAATGGCCGCCAGCCCTGGATTGGTGTGCAGATAATAGACCAGCGCCACCACACCGACCGAGAGTGCCCAGGCCCGCCCACGCAGCCAGGTCGCGTCATCGACCGCCAGCGCCGACCGCAGCGTCTCGCGGCTGTCCGGCGTGAACAGATTCCACGCCACGATCAATTCGCAGGCCGGATCACCGACACCCAGCGCGCCAAAATCGATCACGGCGTGCAGGCGGCCATCGAGCGCCAGCAGATTGCCCGATTGCAGATCGCCATGCACCCAGACCGGCGGACGATCCCAGGCCGGGAGCCGCAGCGCATCCTCCCACAACGCCAGTGCCGCCTGGGTATCGATCACCCCGCGCAGCCCGTCGATCGCGGTGCGAGTATAAGCATCGCGCGCTGCCAGCGGAACGCCGCGCCCGAAGTTATGCGCCGCAGCCAGCGGCCCACCGGTGATATCGATCCGCCGCAAGGCGTTGATGAACGCGGCCAGATCAGTCGCGGCCTGATGCGCGTCGGCCAGCCGATCGATGGTGGCGTTTTCGCCATCCAGCCAGGGGTAGACGCCCCATGCCCAGGGGTAATCATGACCGGGAGCGCCCACCGCCAGCGGAACCGGGATCGCCAGCGGCAGATGCGGCGCGAGGATCGGCAGCCAGCGCGCCTCTTTTTCGACCTGCGCCGTCGCCCAGTCGATGCGCGGCAGCCGCACCGCCAGATCATCTCCGAGGCGGAAGATCGCGTTGTCCGTGCCATCGGACTGCACACGCCGCAGGGAAAGTTCCGCCCACTGCGGGAATTGATCGGCCAGCAGCCGCCGCACCTGATCCGCGTCAATATCCAGTTCGCCATCGTGCATTTTGCTCACGCGCTAATTTCCTCCGCGATTCGGTTCAGGCCGACGCCATGCCTCACCGCTATTATCGCCGGTTTTATGACAGAAAAAGAGCGACTGTGGAGCCGCTCTGATCATCAGGTACAGATTGCTGGAGGACGGGAATTATCATTTCTCGGTCAGCCGGCGGCGCACATCGGCCGGGTCGGGGGCCATCGTCCACGCCGGGGTGGGGCGCAGCCGCAGCGCCAATCCTGCCAGCGCGCGTCTCACCGGTGACCGCCGCGCCGGGAGCTTTCCGACGATTGCGACGGTTTCCTGCGTATTGTCTTTCTCAACCGGGGTTTCGGCGTTCATCTCGGCCAGCTTCAGCCTGATCTGCTCGTTCATGAAGGCGTTCATCGCATATCCTTTCGCCTTGTCATCATGATTACAGCATAGGCCAGAGGAGAGCGGCGCTCAGCCCGCCAAAGACGTATCCGGGGGTTGACGGGGGTTGATTGTGCGGTGTCGGGTCTCAGATCACATGCAGTTCGCGGGCGCGCTGGATGGCGCGGGTGCGGCTGGTGACATGCAGCTTGCCAAAAATGTTGTTCAGGTGCTTTTTGACCGTGCCGAGCGACACGATCAGCCGGGCGGCGATCTCACGGTTGGAGAGGCCGTCCGCCACCAGCGCCAGCACTTCCCGCTCGCGTTCGCTCAACGGCTCGATCAGGTTCTGCGGCTCGGTCGGCGCAGGGTTATCCGCCAGTTCATCCAGCAAAGCGCGCACCAGCCGATCGCGCTCCCAGGCGCGCCCCCGCTGAGAGGCGGCTTCAAAGCGATCCGCGCTGAGCGCGCCGCGCAGATCGTCCCTCATCGCAGACGCCCACCGCTGGACATGCCGCGCCGTCGTCGGGCCGTCCGCCAGCGCGGAAAGCAGTTCGACTGCGCGTTCTGGCTGGCCGGTGCGGTTAAAGTAGAGCGACACGCGGTAGATGGCTTCTTCTGCGGAGCGCGTGCTGCCGACATCGACCGCCACCCGCAGCGACTCACGGCAGAAATAACGCGCCCTGGCCGGGTTGTTCAGTTCCAGCGCCACTTTGGCGATCTGCTGGAGTGTCCACGCCAGGCCACCAGCATCGCCCACTTCCTGACAGACCTCCAGCCGCGCCGCATAGACTTCATACGCTTCCTGGAAGCGCCCCAGACTCTCATAAATCTCGCCCAGACCACCGCGCGGCCAGGACGCGCCCCAGCGGTCGCCTACCGACTCGAACAGCGCGATCGACTCCAGCAGCAGCGGCATCATTTCCGGGTCGGGCCACTCCTCCGAAGTGCCCACCGCAGCGCTGTACATCTGCGCCCAGGCCATGCCGGATCGGTCGTTCAGGCGTTCATAATGTTCGCGCTCTGTCATCACCACATAGGTAAATTCGGCTGAGTAATCGACCAGCTTGCCAAAGATCATCGCGCCGTAGCCGAACGGCGCGCGGTCGCCGATTCTGGCGCGGGCTTGCAGCGCCATCTGCCGCGACTCAGCCTCCATCATCGCGCCGCTCATCAGCCCGAACCACGCTTTGGCGACCCGCAGCATGATGCTCAGATCGGCGTCCGACAGCCCAAACTGATCGGACGCTTCACCAAACGCGCGGTAGCCTTCATCCAGCTTGCAGCGCATCTGATAGAACAGCAGCAGCGCGTCGAACACCGCGCGAATCTCGTCCGTCCAGCGTCGTTCAACCGCCGTCTGCCACGCGGCACGAATATTATCCAGATCGGCCTCGATCTGCGCGATGGCGGCGACCTGCCCGGTGCTTTTGAGCAGCGGATCGATCGCGCGCAGAAAATTCAGATAATGGTGTGCATGGCGGTCGGTCACGGCGGCGCGTTCCCCGGCCAGATCGTCGAGATGTTCGTCCGCATACTGGCGCACCAGCTCATGCAGACCGTAACGCCCCTGATCATCGATCGTGAGCAGCGATTGATCGACCAGCGCCGACAGCACCGTCACGCTGGCCTGTGCCACCTGAACCGCCGCGCCCGGATCAAAGCGTCCACGGAACACGGCCAGCCGCCGCAGAGCCGATTGTTCCGCCTCAGACAGCAGCGTCCACGACTGGTCAAACACCGTGCGCATACTGCGATGACGCTCCGGCATATTGCGCAGTGGGGTGGTCAGAAAATCGAGGCTGCGGCGAATTTCGGCGGCGATGGCCTGGCACGACAGCGCCCGCACCCATGACGCGGCCAGTTCGATCGCCAGCGGCGAGCCTTCCAGCAGGCGGCAGATTTCCGCCACCGCGTCGGTCTGCGCGGCCAGATCAAAATCGCGCCGCACCTGGAGCGCCCTCTGCGCGAAAAGCTGGATCGCGTCCGGCCCATCGCCCGGCACAGTGGGGCGGTTGGCGGTCGCCAGCCCCGGCACAGCGAACAGATATTCCTCGCGCAGGTTCAGCACCACGCGGGAAGTCACCAGCAGTTTAAGACCGGGCGCGCGCGCCAGCAGATCAGAGAACAGATCGACCGCATCGAGCAGATGCTCGGCGTTGTCGATCACCAGCAGCATTGTCCGCGCGGCGAGGAACTGCGCCAACTGATCGGCCAGCAACTCACGCTCGAAGAAGCGAATATCGAGCGCGTCTGCGATCGCCGTGGCGACCAGCGCCGCCGAATTCAACGGCTGGAGCGCGACATAAGCCGCGCCGTCCGCAAAGCGCGAAGCGAGCATCTGCCCGGCCTGGACTGCCAGCCGCGTCTTGCCGATCCCGCCCGGCCCGACCAGCGTGAGCAGGCGGCAGTCTGGTCTGCGCAGCAGGTCGGTGATCTCGGTCAGTTCCGCCGCGCGCCCAATCAGCGGGGTGATCTGCGGCGGCCACTTGCGCAGCATGAGGTCTGGAGTGTGCGTCATAGTCTATATTATAACGCAGCCAATAGGCGGTTTGGCGGGCGGAACCGACAGGGCAATTGCATGAAAAATGATGACCCTATTATAAAAGGTTATCACGGGTCGGTAGGGACGCGCAACGGCGCGTCCGCCATCTGGATGCCCTGTTGGGTGTCCCTACAAAACCATGACGGTATCTTGTGAGCCAATCACGAAATTTGACGCGATGGTAACTACTCAGCACATCGTTACCCCACGCGCGAGTGAACTCAGGACTTTCGCTTGCAATCCCCTCACCCCCGGCCCCTCTCCCACCTGCTTCGCTGGGAGAGAGGGGAGAAAACAGGAACAAAGCGAAAGCCCTGGAACTCCAAGTTCACGCCCTCTTCTGAGATGTTTTGCGGGAAGAGGGGAGAAAACAGGCCCATCGTCGTTCTTTCCCTCTCGCCCAGCCGTGAAGCGGCGTTTGGGAGAGGGGGACTGAGGGGGTGAGGGCTGTACCTGAGCAGTTACATGCGATAGCCTTGCGGAACTGAGAAGCCGTCACGGATGATCATAAACGTAGAAGATATAATCCTGCGGCGGGGTTTTGATCCCCAGGTCGTGGATCAGCCGGAGGATCTGCGCCCGGTGATCCGTACCGTGGTTGACGACGTGCAGAAGCACCTGCCACACGATCAGATTCTCGTCTTCGTCTTGCAGCGGCTTTGAGAGCAGCGTGTGTTCGTCCAGCGCAGTCAGATAGGCACGCATGTCACGCTCTACCTGATCCCAGTGCGCCCGAATCGCCGCCCGATCATCGAAGTCGGCGGGATTGAGGGGGTCGGGAATATCCGCCCCGCGCAGACCGCTGAACCAGGTGTCGTCCACGCTGATGAGATGCACGATCTGGCTGCGGATCGATCCGTGGGAGTAGGGCACGTCGCGCGTGAACTGTTCCTGAGTCAGGGCTGTGATGTATCGATCCCACAGCGCGCGATTCTCCGCGAAGTGATAATCGTAAAAATGACGGAAAGCGTCGGCATTCATCGGCAGAGTTTTCCATTCATAGAAGGCGCGGTGTGCGGCGGATTATAGCACGACCAGCGAAAACAGGACAAATGTTCCGATGATGCGCGGCTTTTTCGCCGGTGGCAAATCCGCCCCTTGACGCGCCGAATATCCCTGGCCTACAATGTCCCGTTCTGACCCGTTGGAAGCCCACACAGCGACAAGTTAAAAGTCACAGGTCGCAAGCCCAGAGATGTGCGCAGGTATTACTTTCCTTCTTATCTTGCGACTTGCGACTTGCAGCCTGGGGCTTAACCCGAAGGAGACACCCAGCGATGATCATCGGCATGGACTTCGGAACCACCAATTCGGGCATGGCGGTCTATGACGGCCAGCGCATCCAGTTGATCCCCATCGAGGAGCGTGACGGCAGAGGCCTCTCCGTGACGCGCACCGCGCTTTACATCACCAACGATCGCGCCGTCCACCTGGGGCGCGACGCGATCGACACCTATTACGCGCAGAACCTCAACCGCCCGGTCAACGTGCAGCGCGTGTGGGTCGGCGAGATCACGCTGACGTTTGCCGAAGTCGGCACGTTTGTGCGCGATGTGTTCATCGACAAAGACCTGCTCTCGCCCGGACGCCTGTTTACCAGCATCAAAATGGGCCTGTCGTCGCTCAACTATGTCGGCACGGTGGTCGGCAGCCACTTCTACTACCTGGAAGATGTGATCGCCATGTATCTGTACATGGCAAAACAGCGCGCGGAAGCCCACCTGGGCCAGGATATCACGCGCCTCGCCCTGGGCCGACCGGTGCGCTTCGCCTTTGACGCGCGCGATGATCAACTGGCGCGGGAGCGTCTGCTGCGGGCGGCCTTCATGGCGGGCTATGAAGAAGTCTACTTGCAATACGAGCCGATCGCGGCAGCCTATCATTATGAAAGCCAGATCGACCGGGAGCAGCACGTGATGATCTTCGACTTCGGCGGCGGCACGCTGGATGTCAGTGTGGTGCGCGTCGGCGATCCCCGGCGACGGGCGGTGCTTGCCAACGGCGGTGTGCCGATCGCGGGCGATGTGTTCGACCAGAAGATCGTGCGTGCGCGGCTGCCGAAGCACTTCGGCGAGGGGACGCACTTCCGCAAAGAGGATCAAAGCCTGCCCGTGCCGAGCAGTTTTTACGAGGCGTTTTCAAGCTGGCAGGAGATGCTCACGCTACAGCGGCCGGAAACGCTGGAATACATCAAACGGATCGAGACGACGGCAGAAAAACCGCTGAGAATCCGCGCGCTGCGGAGTCTGGTCAGCAGCAGCTATGGCCTGAAGATGTATGACGTGGTGGAACAGAGTAAGCGCCAGCTTTCCGATCACGAGCGCGTCACGATCCGGCTGGAGGGCAATGGCTTCCAGGTGGCGGAACCGCTGGCCCGCTTCGAGTTCGAGCGCATCATCCGCCCGGAGATCTTCCAGATCGATGCGTTCCTGGATGAACTGCTCGATCAGGCCGGTCTGCGCGCGGGCGATATTGACGTGGTGATCCGCACCGGCGGCTCGTCGGAGATCCCGGCGTTTGTCAACATGCTGCACCGCAAATTCGGCGCGGAAAAAGTCCGCAGCCTCGATATTTTCAGCAGCGTCACCTCCGGCCTGGGCATCATCGCGCATCAGATCAGCACCGGGCAGATCGACGCCGAGGTGTACCGCGCCGTTGATTATCCGCTGCCGGAGCGCGCGCAGACCCAAGGCGTGAAGACGGTCGATTTTGAGACGATGAAAAAGTATATCGCCTTCGGCCAGGAAAAGACCTTCACGGCAGATTATGATCCGGGATCGCGCCGTGTGATCGCAGCGCCGGTTAACGATATTTCAGATAGCGGCGATCTGACTGCGACGGCTATCATCGGGCTGATGGGCGAGCGCGGGGTGTTCGCCTATATCCCGCAGGCGGAACCCGCGCGGAACGGTCAGCGCCAGACTGGGGCGATCGAGGCGCTGCCCGCCGGGACGATCCGCGTGCTGGCCGCGCCCGCTGCCGAACCGCTGATCCTCTACACCACCGATTACAACTTTGTGCTCAAGACCCCGCGCCAGCTCGCCCGGCTGGAGGCGCTGGGGCTTGATCTGGCCGACGCCGAGGGCTTTAAGCCCGATGTGTTCGGCGACGAGCATGTCTGCTCTGCCACGCGCTGGAGCGATCTGGTCGAAGGCTGCCCGGCGGCGCTGATCACCACCACGGGGCACGTCAAACGCTTTCAGGAAACGCTGCTGGCCCGGCTGGAACAACCCGTCCCCTACCGGATGCCCCGCATGAAAGGGCTGCCGCTGGCGTTGATCTCCCTGTGCGACGGCGCGGAGATCGTGGTCTTCAGCGAGATGGGGCGCGGCCTGCGGGTCCCGGCGCAGCAGATCACATCCGACACCCGGCTGATCAATATCTCCGGCAAGGATCGGCTGCTGGCGGCGTTCATGATCGCGCCCGGCGATGACCGTGCCTTCATCATCGCGGGGGAAACCGGCCTCACACGGCTGACGCTGGCCGATATTCCCCTGGCGGCTGAGATGAACACCACCGGCGAACGGATCACCACCCGCCGCCCGGTGGCTGTGGTGAGAGACTCCGCCCGCCTCACCCTGTTTACCACACAGCGCACCCTGATCCATGAAGCCGGGCACGACCTGCGGCTGAAGAAAAATGAGCGGATCACCGGCGCGGTCGGGTTGTAAATTAGCCTGTGGCAAGCTGAGTGGCCCGGAATTCGCGCACCTGGCGCTCCCCGCGATCAGTAAGCTGGATCATCTCGTCCTCCACGCGCACCAGGTTCAGCGCGCGCAGACGGGCCAGCATCCAGCGGGTGCGGGCGTGCGGCCAGTTGAAATGTTCGTGCAGATGACGGATCGAGCATTCATCGGCCGCGTCCAGTTCATTCTGATGGTTGTAAATGTGCGCCAGCAGCACCTGATCGGCAAAACTCTGACGCTGCGCCCGGCGTTGAATCAGCGTGGCGATCAACCCGCCGCGCGGCGACCCGACCCACGCCAGCATAAAGAACAGGAACGCCATCATCACGATCGACGCCGAGATCGACACGTTCCAGCGAACCGGGCCGGCATCCGCGATCGTCAGGCCGAAAATCCCGCCGACGGCGCGCGCCACATCGTTGACCGCGCCCACAATCTGCGACACGGTGACGACCGAAAACAGATCACCGCGCGCCAGGTCATAGCCGAAGTGGGCTGACAGCGCGCCGATGATCGGGCTGAGGATCAGCAGTGTCGAGAGGCGGTGCGTCAGCAGAGTGGCCGTGGCGGGCGGGATGATGAAAAATGCGATCACCAGGATCGACCCGACCGCATCGAACGCGCCGACCGCTGTGATGCTGACCAGGATCATCAGCGCATAGCTGATCCACGCCGGACGGAAGCCCAGCGCCTTCGCCAGCGCGGAATCAAACGTGCTGAGTTTGAGTTCTTTGTAAAACACGGTGACAAACAGCAGGTTCACCAGCGTGATCACGCCCATCACGGTGAGCGACTTGGGCCACAGCACCAGCACCGGCATCTGATCCACTGGGACAAGCTGGCGTCCCCGCGCTGCCTGGGCGACGATCTGCCCCGGCGTAAAAGTCCCGCAGTTGGCGCATTCCTCCACGAAGATCGCTTCCGGGTCACGCGGGCTGATCCCGCCGCGCGTGCAGTTGGTGCAGTCGCGGGAGACTTCGGCGATCTCGCTTTCGGGTGTGATCGTCACGGTGGCGCAGTTTTCGTAGCAGTGGCTGTGGGTGTTCGTCCATGCCGCGCCGATCTCGCCCACGGTGACGGAATGCACATCGAGATGGGTGTTGTCGAGGTAGCGCGAGATCAGAATGATGGACACCGCGAACAGCAGCGGAAACGCCAGGCCGAGCGCCGCGTCCGCCTTTACCAGGCCGCTCTTCTGGATCAGTTCGGTCAGGATCACCGTTGCCACACCCGCCGCCGCCGCGCCGAGGATCAGCCACGGCGAGGATAAATCCGGCTCGATGCCCGGCAGTGCAGCCATGATCATAAACGCGATCACGATCCCCAGCAGAATCGTGTGGCTGATGGCGTCACTGGTCAGCGACATGCGCCGCAGCAGCAGAAATGTCCCCAGCAGCGCGCCGGAGATCGCCACCAGCGCGCCGACCAGCGTGGCGACGAGGCGCGGGCTGTTCAGTAAGTCATAAAGTGTGCCGCTGTCCATAAACAGCAGCAGAAAATCAATGATGATGCGTTCAAGCGCCTGCATCGGCGTCTTTCCCTTCGCTGTCCTCTTGCTTGATATAGACTTCGATCGCCAGTGGATGCATTTCGGTTTGTATCATCGGCTCACGCCGCGAACCCTCGCCCAGCGCCCTGATCAACACATCGCCGGCAACAAACACTTCAACCTGCTGGCTGCGTTCCCGGTCTGTGACGACGATCCGCAGACCAGGCACAGGCTGAACCGGACGCGCCTGCCCCGGTACTTGCTGCAACGTTTGCCGAACCTGGCGGCGAACGTCCTCCGGCGTGAGATTGAACGCTTCCAGCAGGGTAGCGCTTCCCGGCGCTCGGCACAGGCCCAACAGCAAGTGTTCGGTGCCGATGTAGTAATCGCCCATGCGTTGAGCCTCATCTACAGCTAACTCCAGCGTCTTTTCCAGATCATCGCCGACATAAATCTGTTCGCCCGTTAACTGAGGGCGATCACTGGTGAGGCTGGCAACTTTCGCCTGAACCTGATCGATGCTGAGGCCCAGTGCTTGCAGCACCGTGGACGCGACACCGCCTTCCGCGCGATTCAGCCCCGCAAAGAGATGCTCGATCCCGATGGCTGCGTGTTTCAAATCCTGCGCCTCTTCCTGCGCCAGCGACAAAACACGCCGTGCCCGCTGGGTAAATCGTTTCATGCGATTCATGCGCTTGCCTCCCAAAATTGTCGGACGTGCCTGTCAAGACTGATATTAAAATGCGCTCGTCGGCGTGGCTGCATCATCTACATTATCGGCACGCAGACTCGGTGAGCGCCTGGCGAGATCGATCCCCTCGTCCGTCAGCGCCCAGGTCTGATCCGGGTAGCTGCGCGCCAGCCCTTCACGCTCCAGCGCCCGCAGACCGGCGCGCGCCTCTGATCCCCGCAGGCCGACCAGCAGCCCCTCATCGGTGGCGTAATGCAGATCGCCGTGGCCGGAGGCGTGCCGCAGCAGATCGTCCAGCACATTGAGCGCGGCGAACCGACGGCGATCCTGCCGCTGCCGAATCTGCCGCCACACCAGGCCGCGTTCCGGCGCGAAGGCGATCGACACGGCCACGATCAGCGACGCCATCACAATGATCAGCGGGCCGGTGGGCAGCCCTTCTTCCGCCGCGCTGAGGATCGCGCCGCTGCCGCCCGCGAACGCGCCGAACAGACCGGCCAGGATCACCATCTGCTCCAGCTTATGCGTCCACTGGCGCGCGGCAGACGCCGGGGCGATCAGCAGGCCGACCATCAGGATCACGCCGGCAAGCTGCAAGCCCAGCACGATCGCCACCACCACCAGCGTGGAGAGGATCGCGTCTAGCATCCGCACCGGGTAGCCGTTGGCGCGGGCAAATTCGTAATCGAACGTGATCAGCTTGAACTCTTTCCACATCAGCGCGATCACGGCGAACAGCCCCAGCCCCACCACGGCGATCAACAGCACATCCCCGGCGACGATGGCCGCCGCCTGACCGAAGATAAATGTGTCCAGCCCGGCCTGGCTGGCATCCTGCCGTCCCTGGACATAAGAGAGCAGCGCGATGCCGAAAGCGAACCACGACGCCAGCACGATCCCCATCACAGTGTCCTGCTTGAGCCGGGTGGTGCGCGTCACGGCGGCGATAAACTGGATGCCTAGCCAACTGGAAACACCCGCGCCGATCAGCAGGGCAGGCAGGTCGCGCCCGGCGATCAGAAATGCGATCGCCACACCGGGCAGCGCGGCATGAGAGAGCGCGTCACCCATCAGGCTTTGCTGGCGCAGCACAGCGAAACAGCCGATCACCCCGCTGACCAGTCCCAGCGCCGCCCCGCCCAGAGCGACGGTTTGCAGCGTATAGTCGTAGCGCACGCCGAGGATCAGGGCGCTGAAGGGCACAAACAGCGCCAGCAGCCCCACACTGACGGCGATCACCATCCACACACGCCTATCCTGCGGCGATAAGGTCGGCATGGTCTTCCTTCCCGTCGAGACTCTGTGCTGCGCCGCTTCCACCGCGCAGATAGGCGATCCGCCCGCCGTAAGTCCGCGCGAGATTTTCCTCAGTGAAGGTCGTGTCCACCGGGCCGCTGGCGATCACCTCCACGTTGAGCAGAGTCACCGAATCAAAATATTCCGGCACGGTTTGCAGGTCATGATGCACCACCACGACCGTTTTACCCTCGCCGCGAAGCTGGCGCAGCAGTTCGACGATGGCGCGTTCGGTCACGGCATCGACCGCCGCAAACGGTTCGTCCATGAAGTACAGATCGGCTTCCTGCACCAGGGCGCGCGCCAGGAACGTCCGCTGCTGCTGACCGCCGGAAAGCTGGCTGATCTGGCGCGCGGCGAAATCGACCAGGCCGACCTGTTCCAGCGCGTGCAAAGCGCGTTCCCTTTCGGCGCGGCGCGGGCGTCTGATCCAGCCCAGCCCGCCATAAAGTCCCATCGTCACCACATCCAGCACGGAGGTGGGAAAGTCCCAATCGACGCTGCCCCGCTGCGGCACATAGCCGACTCGGTGACGGGCTTTCTCATAGCTCTGGCCGAAGAAACGCGCCTCGCCCGCCGCGCGCGGGATCAGGTTGAGCGCGGCCTTGATCAGTGTGCTTTTGCCCGCGCCGTTCGGCCCGACGATCGCCATCAGCACGCCTTCCGGCACGGTCAGATCGATATCCCACAGCGCCGGTTTGCTGTTATAGGCGACGGTTAAATCCTCTATTCGCAGCGCGGCCCGCTGGCGGTTATCCGGTGATTTCATGCTTCCACCTATATTTTAGACTTATCGAAAAGTTATGTTCAGTATAGCGCAATTCACGACGATTGCAAGGCGGCGATGAGACCCTTGCAGGGCGCATCAAATCCGGTTTAGGTTTATAAAAGTTTTTTAAGGGTTTTGTAGGGACGCCATTCTTGGCGTCCGCCCACCGGACGATCCGC
>Ga0224723_1001846_pt1 | contig 12337 bp, 9 predicted proteins | sample Balambano_FR2_Me_FD_161647 | JGI IMG/M metagenome (GOLD analysis project Ga0224723, IMG submission 161647) | Freshwater sediment microbial communities from Lake Towuti, South Sulawesi, Indonesia - Balambano_FR2_MetaG | ecosystem: Environmental > Aquatic > Freshwater > Lake > Sediment | place...
ATTCTGGCGCGCATCGCGGGCGCCATAGGAATGACCGCCATGGGTCATCACGCCCGCAAGTTTTCCGCCCAGCGCCGCCGCCACGGCCAGCAGCTGCGGATCATCGGGTGCCAGCCCCACGCGATGCGCGCCAGAATCGAGCTCGATCAGCACGCGGAAGTGCTTCGGGTGGGCCGCGATCGCCCGGGCTGCATCCAGATCGTCGGTCACGATCTTCACCTCGGCCGGAATGGCGGCAATGCGATCGAGTTTCGCCGGCACCACCGCCATCGAGTAGAGCTGGTCGCGATAGCCAGCGGCGGCAAAAGCCTCGGCCTCGGCCAGCGTGGATACGGTAATGCCGCCGGCCTGGCCTTGCGTTGCCATGGCCGCGACCTCCAGGCACTTCGCGGTCTTCAGATGCGGGCGGAAGGCCACATTGTGCCGGCGGAGCGCCGCGGCCATTCGGTCAAGGTTCCGCTTCAGTTTCGGCACGTCCAGGATCAGTGACGGGGTCGGCGCGGTGGCGAGCGTCAGGCCCGAAACACTGGCGGCGTCCATGATACCTCCTTGTCCAGCGGCAGCACCGGGCGCGGCAGCCGCGTCCATGGAATGCTCTCGAAATCCAGGCTGGTCAGGCCGGGCGCGCCGACATCGATGATGCGCTCGGCCGGGAAGAACTCGTCGAACCCGCCGCGGAAATGGCCGCGGCTTTTCACGACGACGCTGTCGGCCTTGGCGATGTCGATCCCCAGATGCTCGAAGAATTGCGGATCGGCGCATTGCTGGCGGTTGCTGATGACCACCACCGTGATGCCGCCAAGGCGGATCGCCGCGGTCGGCCCCATGTCCAGCGCCTGGCCAGCGAAGATGCCGCGCCGGCCGATGAATTTGCCATCCGACAGCGCGACCACCGTGGCCGGCGCCTGCCACTTCTCGGAGAAGCGGTTGTCCTCGGCGCTGTTGAAGCGCGCGGTGATCGAAGCCCCGATGCCGGCCGCGTGCGCGGCGGCGGCCAGCGGCGGGTCGTAGAGCGCACCGATCAGGCAGTTCTCCACACCGGCCTGGAAGAATGCCCTCAGAATATACTGAGTATTGCCGCGCCCGCCGCCGCCCGGATTGTCGCCGACATCCGCAAAAATCCTTGGCGGCGGCGATTTCGCCAGCGCCACGGCATCCTCGACGGAGGTGAGATTGGCGACGAAGCGGTGCCGCCGCGCCCAGCCGGCCTCCGCCACGTCCACCGCCAGCCCGTGCGCGGCGCGCGCCTCGGTCGCGGTGACCACCACCGTCAGCCCGTTGTCCGCCGTATCGCCATGCGCGAAGCCGCCCATGACGGAAAGGTTCACGATCCTGCCCGCATAGGGCGGCGCCGCCATGCGCTGCTCGCCGAAATCAATCATCTCGCCCATCGGCCGGTCGGGGTGGTTATTCAGCGTCACCTGCGAGGTGGAAGGCGGCACGATCGGCAGCCGGATGCGCGCGACGTGCATCTTCTCGCCCGCCAGCAACCGGCGCAGCACGTGGGCCGCCTCCTCGCCGCGCTCGCGCATGTCGAGGTGCGGGTTGGTGCGATAGCCGATGAAGGCATCAAGCCCGGCGATCATGCGGGCGGTGATGTTGGCGTGCAGGTCGAGCGTGGCGACGATCGGCACATCCTGCCCGACGATCTCGCGTGCCAGCGCGATCAGCGCGCCATCCGGGTCGTCGTCCCCAGTCGCCAGGCCGGCACCGTGCAGCACCAGATACACGCCATCAAGCTTCTGCGCGGAGAGCCCCTGCCGCCACTCACCCATCATGTGGTCGAAGAATTCCTGCTCGACTGGCCCGTTCGGCGCGGCCTGGGCCAGCAGGATCGGCACCGGAGTCCAGGGCCCCAGCGCATCCATCGCCGCGAAGAAGCCCTTGGCTTCCGGCAGGGCCCGCGGCGTCTGCGCTCGGGCATCGGCAACGATCGCCGCACCGCGCTGCAGGATGTGGAAGTCATGGTCGTGCGCCACGGGCGCAAAGCGGTTGCATTCGATGGAGAAGCCAAGGACGGCAATCTTCGGTCCGTTCACAGTGCCATTCCCATCAGTTCGGCGATGCGCGGCGTGGCCTTCAGCCCGGTCCCCGTGAGCACCAGTACGGTCAGATCGTCTGCCCCGATCGCCCCGCTTGCCAGCAGTTTCGCGTGTGCCGCCGCGGCACTGGCGCAGGTGGGTTCCACATACAGTCCCGAGCGGGCCAGCGCGAACAGGGCATCGGTAATTTCCTGCTCGGTCACCATCACGGCGCCGCCTTCGCTTTCACGCAGCGCGCCCAGCACCTCGCGCAGGCGCAGCGGTTTCGCGATCGCGGTACCCTCGGCGATGGTCGGCAGGATTTCCGTTGCCACCGGCTCATCGCTGCCGGCCAGGAAGGCGGCGGCGATCGGGGCGACGTTGGCGGGCTGCACCGCGAACAGTTTCGGAATCCTGCTGATGGTGCCGGCGCGCAGCAGCTCCGAGAAACCGATCTGGCAGCCCAGCACGTTCGATCCCGCGCCGCAGGGGATGATCACCGCGTCCGGCACGTCGAACCCGAAATCCTCCCACAGTTCGTAGGCCAGCGTTTTCGTGCCGTGCAGGAAGAACGGATGCCAGTTGTGGCTGGCGTAGAAGATGCGGTCGGCCTCGCGCTCGGCGGCCTCGGCGCAATCCTGGCGCGAGCCGGGAATACGCCGTACCTCGGCGCCGGCCGCCAGGCTCTGCACCGTCTTGGCGGGCGAGGTCGATTCGGGGACAAAGATCGTGGCCTTCATCCCGCCGGCGGTGGCGTAGGTTGCGATCGCGGCGCCACCATTGCCCGAGGAATCCTCCAGCACGTGACCGATGCCCTGCGCACGCAGCAGGCTCAGCATCACCGAAGCGCCGCGATCCTTGAACGACCCGGAGGGGTTGAACCATTCGAGCTTGCAGAAGGCGCGCACGCCGTTGATCGCGCGCGGCACCAGCGGCGTGCAGCCTTCGCCGAGCGAGATCACGCTGCCGGGTTCAACGGGCATGGCACGGCGGTACCGCCACAGGCTGCGCTCGCCCTGCACCACGTCGTCGCGGCCGATGCCGGCAAGCGGCGTCAGCAGCATCGGCCCGCCGGCTTCCGATCGCCAGCGCGGCCGCTGGATGTCGAATGTCTCGCCCGTGCGGGGATCGAGATACGCCGGCACCGAACTCAATGCAGCGTTTCCAGAAGGCCCAGGATCAGCCGGCAGCGCGGACCAAGGCTGGGCCAGACAATGTGCTCGTGCGGCGCGTGCGCGCCGGCGCCAACGCAGCCCAGCCCGTCCAGCGTCGCCACACCCAGGCCGGCGGTGAAATTGCCGTCGCTGGCGCCGCCGCGATGCTGCTTCGGCAGGTCGAAGCCCATGTCCTTCGCGATCGCGCGCGCCTTCTGATACAGCGCCAGCCCGCCGGGGCTTTCATCGAACGGCGGGCGGTTGATGGCGCCGATGACGCTCACGGTGCAGCGGGGATCATGTGCCTTCAGCCCAAGGATACGCTGTTCCAGCGCCATGCCGTCAGCCATGGTGGCGCAGCGGAAGTCGATCTCGAACCCGGCTTCTGGCGGGATCACGTTCGGCCGCGTGCCGCCCCACACTGGCGCGCAGTTGATGGTGATGCCGCGCGAGAGGTCGGTCATCGCCGCCACATCCTGCACCTGGCGGGCGAGTTCCACCACGGCCGAGGCGCCGTCGGAAAAATTGCCGCCGGCATGGGCGGAAACACCCTGGATGCGCACCGTGTAGCGGCCAACACCCTTGCGCGCGGTGACCGCCGCGCCTTCCGCACCGGCCGCCGGTTCGGGGATCAGCACATAGGCGGCTTCCCTCGCTGCGTCCTCGATCAGGGCGCGGCTGGTGGGGCTGCCCACCTCCTCGTCCGGCGTCAGCAGCAGCGTCACGGGCAGGCGGGTCTCGACCTTCTGGCGCAGCAGGCAGATCACGGCATGCCAAGCCATGAAACTGCCGGCCTTCATGTCATAGATGCCGGGACCGTGCGCGTGATCTCCATTGATCCTGAACGGCATGGTGGCCAGCGTGCCGTTGCCCCACACCGTATCCAGGTGGCCGGCGATCACGATCCGCTTGCCCGTGTCGGCCCCGATGCGCGCGACCAGGTTGTCGGCGAACCCGTCGCGCCCGGCGATGCGCTGGATACGGGCGCCCACCTGCTCAAGCCCCGCCTGCGCACGATCGATCAGGCCGTTCACGGCCACCGGGTCGGTGGTGGGGGTTTCCGTCTCCACCCAGCGCCGCAGTTCCTGCAGCATGGCGTCGGCGGTGCCGGGGTCGGTGCGGGGGATCAAGGCAGTCCCTTCCTGTGCGTCAGGCGCAGAACATCCCGCCCGCGGCAAACCTTGTCCAGCATGCATCAGCCGCGCTAGATGCCGCACCGCAATACAAGGGATGCCGACATGTCCGGACTGTTTTTCGAAGATCTGTCGATCGGCCAGTCGGCCAGTTTCGCCAAGACCGTCACCGATGCCGACATCCTGATGTTCACGGCCGTGTCGGGCGATACCAACCCGGTGCACCTGGATGAGGACTACGCCGCCACCACCCGGTTCGAGGGGCGGATCGCGCACGGCATGCTTTCGGCCGCGCTGATTTCCGGCGTGCTGGGCACCCAGCTGCCCGGGCCGGGTACGGTCTATATGAGCCAGACGCTGCGTTTCCGCGGCCCCGTGAAGCCTGGCCAGACGGTCACGGCGACGGTCACGGTCGTGGAGCTGAACGCCGAGAAGAAGCGTGCCACGCTGACCACCGTCTGCACGGTTGCCGGCAAGCCGGTGATCGAGGGTGAGGCGCTGGTGATGGTGCCCTCCCGCGCGGCGTGAGCATTCCTGTCTTCCGCGACTGGCGTGGGTTGCCGGACTCGGCCCGTGGCGCGGCCGTCGCGCTCGGCAATTTCGATGGCGTGCATCTGGGCCACTCTGCCGTCATCGCCGCCGCGCGCACGCCGGGCCTGCCACTTGCCTGCCTGACGTTCGAGCCGCACCCGCGCGAGTTCTTCCGCCCCGCCGACCCACCCTTTCGCCTGACGCTGCCGCCGGAAAAGCATGCCGCGCTGCGCGGCCTTGGCGTGGGGCATGTGTTCGAACTGCCGTTCGATGCCGCGCTCAGCCACCTGTCGGCCGAAGCGTTCGTGCGCGCGGTGCTGGTGGCCGGGCTGGGCGTGCGGCGCGTAGCCTGCGGCCCGGATTTCGTGTTCGGCCACCGCCGCGGCGGCGATGTGGCGCTGCTGAAGAGCATGGCAACGGAACTTGACTTCGAAGTAGCGGTCGCCGCGCCGGCCATGGCGGCGGATGGCACGCCGGTGTCTTCCACGGCGGTGCGCCAGGCGTTGGCGGGCGGCGACCTGCCGCGCGTCCGCGCGCTGCTGGGGCGCGAGCATGCGATCGCCGGCGAGGTGGTGCACGGCGACAAGCTGGGCCGAACCCTGGGCTATCCCACCGCCAACATCGTGCTGGGCCGCCAGCTTCCGCCGCGGCACGGCGTGTATGCGGTCAGCGCCGAGATCGACGGCTTGCGCGTGCCGGGGGTGGCGAACATCGGCACCCGCCCCACGGTGCGCGAAACACCGCCGCAGCTGGAAACCTTCTTCTTCGACTTCGCCGGCGACCTGTATGGCCGGCGCCTGGTGGTCGTGCTGCACGACTTCATGCGGCCCGAAAAACGCTTCGCCAGCGTCGAGGCCATGACCGTGCAGATCGCCGCCGATGCCGCCGAAGCCCGCCGCTTGCTTGACGTGCCCACCCCTGCCGCCTAATCGTTGAGCCATGTTCCGGGACGCCTGCGGCACGCGAATTACCCTCCCGGTCCTCGCCTGACGAGGGCCGGGGTTCCGCACGCCGTTTTCCCGATGACCGCGGCAGGTGCTGCCGCATGGATGTTCCCGCGATGACCGACAGTACCACCGCCCCGCCCAAGCAGGACTGGCGCGACACCGTCTTCCTGCCCGCCACATCATTCCCGATGCGCGCCGACCTGCCGAAGCGCGAACCCGCGCTGCTGGAACGGTGGGAGAAGACTGAGCTGTGGCGCCGCGTACGTGAGGAGTCGAAGGGGCGCAAAAAATTCGTGCTGCACGATGGCCCGCCTTATGCCAACGGCAACATCCATATCGGCACGGCGCTGAACAAGATCTTGAAGGACGTGGTGAACCGCGGCCGGCAGATGGCCGGCTTCGATGCCGACTGGGTTCCGGGCTGGGACTGCCACGGCCTGCCCATCGAATGGAAGATCGAGGAGCAGTACCGCGCACGCAAGCGCAACAAGGACGAGGTCGATGTGCTCGCCTTCCGCGCCGAATGCCGCGCCTATGCCGAGCACTGGCTGGGCGTGCAGCGGAACGAGTTCATCCGGCTTGGCTGCCTGGGCGATTGGGCGAGCCGCTACGCCACCATGGACTACGATTCCGAAGCAGTGATCGCCGACGAGATCGGCAAGTTCCTGCTGTCAGGCGCACTGTATCGCGGCCTGCGCCCGGTGCTGTGGAGCCCGGTGGAGAAGACCGCGCTGGCCGATGCCGAGGTCGAGTACCACGACGTCAAGAGCCCAACGATTTTTGTGCGGTTTCCGGTCGTGCGTTCCGACGTCGCGGCGCTCGACAGGGCATCACTCGTTATCTGGACGACGACGCCATGGACGATCCCAGGCAACCGGGCCCTCGCAGTTGGCCCCGATATTGATTACGTCATCGCAGAGGTTCAATCGAGCCAGCCAATGCGCGTTGGCACTTACAGTGCCGAAGGGGGCATGCAAGCGCCAAGTCAACCGAGATCGAATATTGTTCTGTTGCGCGCGGGCGAGCGGATCGTTTTTGCCCGCGAGCTGTGGGATTACTTGAGAGAGGAGGTTGGCGTCATCGCGTTCGAGGTCGGGTCAGTGCGAGGGAGAGTCCTTGCGCAGACTACCTGCGCCCACCCGTTGCGCGGACAGGGCTACGACTTCGACGTTCCCGTGCTGACCGGCGAGTTCGTCACCACCGAGGCCGGAACTGGGATCGTCCACATCGCGCCGGCGGCGGGCGAGGACGACTTCATTCTTGGCCGTGCGCACGACATTCCGGTGGCTGAGTTCGTCGCCGGCGACGGCACCTACATGGCGCACGTGCCGGGCTTCGCCGGCATCCATGTGTACAAGGCCGCCGATCCCGTCTGCGCGGCGCTGGAGCAGGCAGGCGCGCTGCTGGCACGCGGCACGCTGGTGCATTCCTATCCGCATTCATGGCGATCGAAGGCGCCGCTGATCTACCGCGCCACGCCGCAATGGTTCATCCCGATGGAGGGACCGCAAGGCCTGCGCGCCCTGGCTGTGGCGGCGATCGCACAGACCCAGTTCGTGCCGGAAGCCGGGCGCAACCGCCTTTCGTCGATGGTCGCCGCCCGCCCCGACTGGTGCATTTCCCGCCAGCGTGCCTGGGGCGTGCCGATCCCCGTCTTCGTCGAGAAGGCAACTGGCCAGCCACTGCGCGACCCGGCGGTGATGCAGCGCGTGGTCGCCGCCTTCCATGAACACGGCGCCGATGCCTGGTGGACCATGCCGGCCGCGCACTTCCTCGGCCCCGATCGCAACCCGGACGATTTCGAGCAGGTGCGCGATATCGTCGAGGTGTGGTTCGAATCCGGCTCGACGCACGCCTTCACGCTGACGCCCGAACGCGGTCTGCCCTGGCCCGCCGACCTGTACCTGGAAGGCTCCGACCAGCATCGCGGCTGGTTCCAGTCCAGCTTGCTGGAATCCTGCGGCACGCGCGGCCGCGCGCCCTACGACGCGGTGCTGACGCACGGTTTCGTGCTGGACGAGCAGGGCCGGAAGATGAGCAAGAGCCTGGGCAACACCGTTGCCCCCCAGGACGTGATGGACCAGTACGGCGCCGACATCCTGCGGCTGTGGGTGATGGCGTCGGACTTCACCGAAGACCTGCGCATCGGCCCGGAAATCCTGAAGGGTCAGGCGGAGCTGTACCGCCGCGTACGCAACACGCTGCGCTGGATCCTCGGCGGCCTCGATGGCTTCACGGAGGCCGAGATGCTGCCGCCGGAGCAGATGCCGGAGCTCGAGCGGCTGATGCTGCACCGCTTAAGCGAGCTCGATGCGCGTGTGCGCGAGACGGTCATGAGCTACCAGTGGGTCGGCCTTGCCGCCGAGCTGCACGAGTTCTGCAACAACGAGCTCTCCGCGTTCTGGTTCGATGTGCGCAAGGATGCGCTGTACTGCGACCGGCCCGACAGCCCGCGCCGCCGCGCCGTGCGCACCGTGCTGCACCACCTGCACCTGTGCCTGACCGCCTGGTTGGCGCCGATCCTGGCCTTCACCGCCGAGGAAGCCTGGCTGGCCCGCTTCCCGTCGGAGACCGACAGCGTGCATCTGCGCACCTTCCCCGATATCCCACCCGAGTGGCGCAACGATGCGCTGGCCGCGAAATGGACGCGCATCAAGACCATCCGCCGCGTGCTGACGGGCGCCCTCGAGAAGGCGCGTGCCGCCAGCGAGATCGGCGCCAGCCTGCAGGCCGCGCCGACCCTGCACCTGCCGAACGCCGACCTTGACCTGCTGGATGCAGCCGGCTGGGCCGAGGTCGGCATCGTCTCGGCGCTGCGGCTTGCCGACGTGCCGGCGCCGGCCGACGCGCATCGGGTCGATGGCATCGATGGCGTGGCGGTGGCGTTCGCCAAGGCTGCCGGCGAGAAGTGTGGGCGGTGCTGGCGCGTGCTGCCGGAGGTCGGCAGCCGCACGCCCGGCCTGTGCCTGCGCTGCGACGATGCGGTGGGGTATCTGCGCGGCACACAGGCGGCATAACTGCCGCGAAGCAAGCTCGCCGCCTCGCACTCCTTCCGCTCGCCATTTCGCGCTAAGCTGCCCCCGCGCAAACCATCACGGGAGGAAACCATGCGCCGCCGCAGCCTGGTTGCAGCAGCCCTTGCCGCACCCGCGATCGCGCGCGCGCAGCCGAGCTGGCCGGCGCGGCCGATGCGCTGGATCCTCCCCGACACGCCGGGCAGCGGCAACGACACCACCGCCCGCCTGGTCACGCCGCTCCTGGAACCCGCCCTGGGCCACCCGACCGTGGTCGAGAACCGGCCCGGCGCCGGCGGGCGCATCGGCGTCGAGGCGGCGTTCCGCGCCGCGCCCGACGGCTACACCTTCCTGCTGGGAAATGCCGGGTCGAACGGCATCAACGCCGCCATCTACCGCGACCTGCCCTACGATCTTGCCGGCGACTTCGAGCCGATCTCGCTGCTGGTGATCAACCCCAACGTGCTGACGGTGAATGCCAGGGTCGTGCCGGTGAACAGCGTGATAGAGCTCGTGGCCTATATCCGCGCCAGGCCCGGCCAACTGAACTACGGCTCGGGCGGGGTCGGCGCCTCGAACCACATGACCACCGAGCTGCTGAAGCACCAGCTGGGGCTGGATATCCAGCACGTGCCCTATCGCGGCGCGCAGGCCATGGCGCAGGGCGCGATCAGCGGCGATGCGCCGGTGCTGGCCGGCAACCTGGTGAATCTGATGCCCTTCATCCAGCGCGGCGAGCTCCGGGCGCTGGCCGTCACCTCGCGCAGCAGGAGCCCGATGCTGCCGGACGTGCCGACGATGATCGAAGCGGGCGTGCCCGACTTCGAGACCATCGCCTGGAACGGCCTGCTGGCGCCGAAGGGCACGCCTGCGCCGATCCGCGCGCGCATGCATGCCGAGCTCGTCAAGCTGCGCGACAACGCCATGGTGCGCGAACGCATCGCCGCGATCGGCGGCGAGGTGGTGATGAACACACCCGACGAGTTCGCAGCCCGCATCAGGGGCGACATCGCCAAGTGGAAGCAGCTGGCCGAGGTGGCGAACATCCGGGCGGAGTAGGTCCAGGCGGCGGAGCGACCCGATGGCGATCAAGTACCTTGGAACGAACGAGATCGGGCGATCCAGGACCGCGCTCGCGTTCCCGAGCGTCAAGACCTGCCAGGCGATCGTGTATCAGACCGAATCCCACCTGTACGGGTTTCATGATGCGCTCGCCAACGACACGGTGTTCGGCAAGAAGGCCGAGGTGTTCCGCGACTTCGTGCAGGCCCATGCGCTGAACCATGCGACGCTGGCCAAGTGCATCATTGGCGTGATTACCGCCACCGAGCGCTTCAGCGACGACCGTCAAGGCAGGGCCGCCTGGTCGACGCAACTGAAAACTGTGGCCACGCTGCTGGGCTTCAATGGCGCGATCTGGGGGGCGCGGGTGAAGGAGTTCATCAACAAGGGCGACTCGTCATACTTCCGCTTCGACTTCCACCAGGACCGGGCGAAGCGCTGCATGCTGAGCTACCAGACCTGGTCGCGCATGGAGTTCTCCAGCAACACGTTGCCGAAGGACACCAGCAAGCACGCCCTGCTGCGGCCCCAGAAGGTGGTGGCCGCCAGTTTCGACGAGCGCCCCTACGAGATGGTCGAACCGACCGAGGACAACCGGCCGGTCCAGATGAAGGGCCTGACGGGCGAGGGCGTGATGATCGTCGTCGACGACCACGAGTTCATCCGCCTGCGCTGAATGGCTCAGCCAAGGCGTGCGACCAGCACGTCGCAGGGCGGATCGTCGAGCAGGGCGGCGGCCACGCTGCCGAACAGCGCGCGCGCAATGCCGGTGCGGCCATGTGTGCCGATCGCCAGCAGGTCGGCGTTTGCCTCCGCGCAGGCGTCGCGCAGCACCTGGAACGGCGGGCCCTCGCGCACCAGGCGCGTGATCGCCTCCGGCGGAATGCCGCAGGTTCGGGCATGTTCCTCCAGCAGCGCCATCTCGTCGGCGAGGAAGGCGCGCAGCGCCTCGGCCTCGTCCGCCTCCAGCCCGGCCCGGTACTCCGCCGACGCGAGGTGCGTGCGGGGCGGCAGCTGATAGGCGTGCACCAGCCGGAACGCGGCGGCCGGCGCGACCGCGTGGGTCAGGCGCAGCGCGGCGCGGCCGTACGGGGAGAAATCCACGCCGATGACCGCCCGGGCATAGGGCGCCCCGGCCGGGCCGCCCGCCAGCAGCACCGGCAGGTGGCTCCGCTTCATGATCTGCCCGGCCGTGCTGTCGGCGAACACCGAGCGGAACTGGGAATCCTTGTCCGGCAGGCCAAGCACGATCAGCTCGGCGCCCAGCCGGTGGGCCTCGGCCACCACGTCCTCGCGCGGCCTGCCGGCCCGCACATGAATCCGCGTGGGCGTGCCCGTCTGTTCGCCCAGATCGCGCAACAGGCTCTCCCGCGCCCAGTCCAGCGTGTGCGCCCGAAGCGCGGTGGGCAGCGAACGGTCGACAACATGCACCACGTGCACCTCGGCCGCCATCTCGGCCCCCAGCGCCAGCCCGCGCGCCAGCGCCCGGTCGGAGCGCGCGGTCAGGTCGGTTGCCACCACGATGGTCTTCATCCCGTAGCCCTCCGGCCGTCATCATGCCTCGACCCCGCCGACGACAGGCGGCGGAACAGCGCCTTCTCGATCTCGACCACGGCGAACATCGCGATGCCGCAGGCGATGATCACCGCGCCTTCGAACAGGGGCACGGGGCGGCTGTCGAACACGGCCTGCATGAACGGCGCATAGGTGAACATCAGCTGGGCCGCAACCGTCACCGCAAGGCCGATCAGCACCGCCCTGGTGCCCAGAACGCCCCGCCAGGTCAGCGAGGCGCCGTGCACGTAACGCACGTTGAACAGGTGCGCGATCTCCAGCACGATGACCACGTTCACCACCATGGTGCGCGCCAGTTCCAGCGAATGTCCCTGCGCCTTCGCCCAGGTGAAGAGGCCGAACGCAGCGACGAGGAACAGCAGCGACACGAAGCCCACCCGCCAAAGCAGGCGGCCGTCCAGCAGGCTTGCGCCGGGCGGGCGCGGCGGGCGGCGCATCGCCCCCGGCTCGGTCGGCTCGAACGCCAGCGTCAGCCCCAGCGCCACCGCGGTCACCATGTTGATCCAGAGGATCTGCAGCGGCGTGATCGGCAGCGCCATGCCGATTGCCAGCGCCGCCAGGATGATGAAGGCCTCGCCGCCGTTGGTGGGCAGTGTCCAGCCGATGACCTTGACGATGTTGTCGTACACCGTGCGGCCTTCGCGCACCGCGGCGACGATGCTGGCAAAGTTGTCGTCGGCCAGCACCATGTCGGCGGCCTGCTTCGCCACCTCGGTGCCGCCGGCGCCCATCGCCACGCCGATGTCGGCCCGCTTCAGCGCCGGCGCGTCGTTCACGCCGTCGCCGGTCATCGCCACAAACAGGCCTTCGGCCTGCAGGGCCGAAACCAGCCGCAGCTTGTGTTCGGGCGTGGTGCGGGCGAAGACGTGCGCGGTGCGCGAAGGCCGCACGGTGTACGAC
>Ga0224723_1001847_pt1 | contig 12335 bp, 9 predicted proteins | sample Balambano_FR2_Me_FD_161647 | JGI IMG/M metagenome (GOLD analysis project Ga0224723, IMG submission 161647) | Freshwater sediment microbial communities from Lake Towuti, South Sulawesi, Indonesia - Balambano_FR2_MetaG | ecosystem: Environmental > Aquatic > Freshwater > Lake > Sediment | place...
GTGCCTCTGAACTGTGAACGAGGTAAGCAACGGCGGGAGTCGGACACAAGCCCAGATGCCAAACTTCCAGTCCGGCGGCGGTGAGTCCGGCTGACAGCGCCATCGCCAGCATATCGCTAGAATTGCGGGAATCTTGTCCCAAAACGATCGCTCCTGGGCGGGTGGCGTTTGCCTGTACCACCTGTCCTGCCCAGAATCCCACCTGTAGCGCCAGCGGTGCGGTGAGCAGATCGCCCACTTTGCCGCGAATGCCATCGGTGCCAAAAAGTTTAGAGGCTGGCAGAAAGTCATGCCAGCCCTGACTGCGAACTGCAACCGGGGCAGATAACGTTGCCAGTGAGTTGGCAAGCGTTGACGCAACAGCGCGATCGACGGGGACAGAAGATGAAACCATAGGAAGGATACTCCACACATCACACTCACAGTGGAGCATAACACCTTCATTTAGAAATGCTATATCTCTCTGATGACAGACGCTCGATAAAACAGACGCTCGATGAAGCGGTGCTGTGTGAGAAACTCCCGGCTGGGACGCTGACCAATCCAGCAGCTTCAAAACGATCGCCCTAAACCCCAATTTCCTTCAGGCGTGACTGCATTTCTGACCAGGTTAGCCCCTGCTGAATGTAGCGAGGCGTTGCCGGATTGAAGGGCGCTTTCAGCCGATCGACCGCCAAAATCCTCGCGGTTTCTGGCAGTACCGGAATATCGGGATCGAAGGCAGTGGGCTGCATCAGCGAACTGGAAAATCCCTTAAAAATCGCGACCTGATCCGAGATGCCGTCAATTTCTGCGGTTACGAGTAAGACCTCATCAGGACATTTAAGCGTGTATTGCTCTAGCCGATAGCCGATCGATCGCTCCATTGCGTTATGTTGCAGGTAGTGATGTTGTGGGTGAAAGGTGTCTGGAGTCTACTGCTCAATTGCCGATCGCCCTTGTTTTCCAAGCCGGAATAGCACAAAGTATCCCAAGCAGAGAATATAAAAGCCTAAAGCCAGAATGCCCAAAAATCCCAGAAACTGCGGCGTGGAGTTTGCGTGAAAATACTGTTTGTAGAGCAGCGGCGGGTCTGCCCACACCTGACAAAAAGCACTGTTGAAGGCTGCACGCGAAAAAGCACAGCGCAGAAATGAAATTGAGGCAAGCACGCCTAAACTGTTGTAGACCGACACTGCCCAACGCCAAGCCGTAAATGTCAGCTTTAAGGGACTGTTGGGCTGTTCAGCGATCTCTTCGTTCAGGTCTACCCAAAACCACAGGCTGATAGGAATCAGAATTCGCGCCAGTGGACCGGCGATAAAGCTAACCAGCGCTCCGCCAATCAGCAAATACACCGTGATCATCAGCAGGCTGGAAACACGCCAGTAGATCGTCAGCAGCCGCTGCATGGCTTCTGCCTTTTCCACAAATGACCACACCAGCAGCACCAGCGGCAGAATTACCGTAAACAATACGGCTAACCGAAAATCTAACCACACCAACGATCGCAACATTTCCTGTGACATACCCGATTAAAACCAAGGGAGCAATTCTAATCGTAATTGAAGTACGCATGAGGAATGAAACTGGATGGATTGGTTCAGGGGCAAGAAGGCTATTCGTCCTGGGCGATCGGTTCTAAATAAAGCTTGACAAAATCTTTGGCGGCGGCAGCGATTTTTGGCAGGGCTTCGATAATCTCCAGAAGCGCCTTAGCCGAAGGGTCTCTCATTTCATGAAACCAGTTATTGACGGTCGATCGCCCAACTCTCATTGCCACAGCTAACCGGGATTTGCCGAAGCAGGGTCGTGGTGTCCGCAGCAGCCCACTTCAAACCCCGAAGAGATGATCAGCATCCTGATGCGGCGGTGGCTTAAAGAGTGATTAGAGTAAAAGAATCTTGTTGATTTTCGGGAGTTGGTCATGTCGCAGCCCGTGCTTGAGCCAGTCCGCGTACCACCGATGGATCGGTACAACCAGATTTTGGTTGAAAATTTGCATCCGCCGGATTGGGTGAATCCTCAACCTGCACCCCGCTATAACCTGGTGGTGATTGGTGGCGGCACGGCTGGATTGGTGACCGCAGCAGGCGCAGCGATCGTCGGTGCCAAAGTCGCGTTGATTGAGAAACATTTGCTGGGCGGCGACTGCACTAACGTCGGCTGTGTGCCCTCAAAAAGTATGATTCGCTCGGCGCGATCGGCTGCTGATGTTCGCAGTGCTCAAGCCTATGGTGTTGAAGTGCCTGAGGGCACCCAGGTGAATTTTGCTGCCGTGATGGAACGACTGCGGCGCGTGCGGTCAGAAATCAGCAGCAATGATTCTGCCGATCGCTTTCGACAGGAGTTTGGAGTCGATGTGTTTCTGGGCGAAGCTCGTTTTTCGGAAGCGGATACCGTCAGCGTGGGCGATCAAACGCTGCGCTTTCAAAAAGCTGTGATTGCTACCGGCTCTCGTCCTGCTACGCTGTCGATCGACGGATTGGAGGAAGCCAAATACTTAACCAACGAAACGGTTTTTCAGTTGACCGATCGCCCTGGTCGTGTCGCAGTGATCGGCGGTGGCTATATTGGCTGTGAGCTGGCGCAGACGTTTTGCCGTCTCGGTTCTCAGGTGACGCTGCTGCAAAGCAAACCTCGTCTGCTCGATCGCGAAGACCCGGATGCAGCGGCGATCGTTGAGCAAACGCTGGCGCAAGAAGGCGTGCAGCTCGTGCTGTCGGCAAAAGTGCTGCGCGTTGAGCGGCAGGCAGATGAAAAAGTGCTGCACTACGAAGCAGACGGACAGTTAAACACCGTGACCGTGGATGAGATTCTCGTTGCAGCCGGACGCACGCCCAACACTGAAGGCTTAAATCTAGCGGCGATCGGCGTAACCTGTGACCCCAAAAGCGGAGTGATTGTCAACGACTACCTGCAAACCACAAATCCCCGTATCTATGCGGTAGGCGATGTCTGTATGCAGTGGAAGTTTACCCACGCCGCAGATGCTGCGGCTCGCATTGTCGTGCAAAACTCGCTGTTTGCCGTCTGGAGAATCGGTGCCCGCAGGCTCAGCAAATTGATTATGCCCTGGTGCACCTACACTGATCCAGAAGTAGCGCATGTCGGTATGGATGAACAGGCAGCCCAAGCCAAAGGCATTGCTGTAGAAACGCTGCATGTGCCGCTGCATGAAATCGATCGCGCGATCGTCGATGGCGAAACGGCTGGATTTGCGAAAATTCACGTCCGCGAGGGCACGGACCAAATCCTGGGAGCCACCGTTGTGGCGCGACACGCGGGCGACATGCTCAGCCAGATCACAACCGCGATGGTCGGCAAAATCGGTTTGAATACCCTGGCTAACGTGATTCATCCCTACCCCACCCAGGCGGAAGTCATTCGCAAAGCCGCCGATGCGTACAGCCTCAGACGATTGCACACGCCGCTGGTGAAAAAGCTATTTTCGACCTGGCTCACCTGGACGCGGTAAGCTCTTTTTTTATCAGTGAATCAGCCGGATAAAATTTAATCTTCATGGGTCAGCGGGTCGCCGACCCAGGGGCTTTGAGCAAGTTCAGCAAATGTGATGCAGCGCTGGCGATCGAGTTCTTCAATTCGCTTTTTCTCGGCATACATCTGCTTGTGATAGTACTTGCTGAGTTCGGGTGCTGCTGTCAGGTCGGTCTGCTGCCAGAGGTCGCTAAAGTGGCGATAGCGCTTTTCGCACATGACTCGCTCCAGACAGTCAGCGGCGGCTTTAATCACTAGCGCCGTTCGCACAATGTCTCGCTGCGTTTTCTCTTCCAGGTGAAACAGCGCGTAGACTTGATGGAGTTGACCGGGTTCAGCACACCGATCGCGGAGTGTTTCCAGCAGCGGGTCGTGAGACAAACGCAGCACCTGAGTTTCGGCAGGCGCTGGCGGCGGCACGGTAATGGCAACTCTGACGGTATCGGCACAGGGCTGTTGGGGCTGAGCCGATTTGAGCGATTCTTCAAGTTCTAAAATCTGTCGCCAGAGAAAGCGGTGATGCGACAAACTGAACTGCAAATCTCGCTCTTCCAGTGCATCAATCACCTGCTGCCGATAGACAGGTGCGTGCAGATAAATTCGCAGCAGCGTCGCTTCTGCCTGCTCTAAAGAGTCAATGGGCGACGGCTGAGCAGAAATCGTTATCTCGTTGCCTTGCGGAGTTGGGGCACGCCGCCGCTGTCGTCGCACCTGCGCCAGCAGATTCTCGGCAAGCAGAGGCACCAGCCGCGAATCGCTTTGGCTGAGCAACTCGGCACAGGTGCGGACGTAGTGAGTGCGGGTGTCGGCGTTGGCGATGTCTCCCAGCAGTTTGACAATTTCCTGAGTCGCTTGCTGAAACTGGTCGGCTTGCTTGAGGTTGCGACCCGCCAAAATCTGCTGAATCTGCCAGTCGAGCCACAGCGGGGCGTGCTCTAGCAGTGCCCGATAGTCTGCAGGTGTGTGAGTCTGCAAAAACTCATCAGGGTCTTTTCCCTGCGGGATGTTGAGAATGCGAAGCCGCACTTCCCCAGAGTAGGCTAAATCTGCGACTTCACCGATCGCCCGCTCCGCAGCTTTTGCCCCGGCAGCATCGGCATCAAAGTTCAAAATCACCTGCTTCGACTCGGTGTAGCGCAAAAGCTGCCTGACCTGCACCAGACTCAGAGCGGTTCCGAGTGAGGCGACGACGTTCTCAATCCCGGCAGCATGAAGGGCAATCGCGTCAAAATAGCCTTCGACCACTACGGCGCAGTCTTGTTTGGCAATTGCTGTGCGGGCTTTGTCGAGCGCAAACAGGGTTTTGCCTTTGTCAAACAGCTCGGTTTCCGGCGAGTTGAGATATTTGGGCTGCTCGTCGGTCAGCGTTCTGCCGCCAAAGCCAATCACGCGTCCTTGCAGGTCACTGATGGGAATAACCAGCCGATCGCGGAATCGATCGTAGTAGCCGCCGCCCGCCTGCCGGGGCACAATTAAGCCTGCCTGCTCCACCCGCTCGACTGGATAGCGTTTTTGCTCGACCAGATAGCCGTAGAGCGTTTGCCAGCCCGCTGGGGCGTATCCCAGTTGAAACTGCTGAATGGTTTCATCGCGCAAATGCCGCTCTGTTTTTAAGTAATCGAAAGCAGACTGTCCCGGCGGCTGGCGCAGCGCGTGTTCATAAAATTTTGTGGTCAGCGCCAGAATCTCATAAAGCTGTTCTCGCAGCGAAAGCTGCCGCTGAAATTCCTGCCGATCCTGGGGTTCCAGCGTTTGCACCGCAATTTGATAGCGGCGTGCCAGGTCGAGCACGACATCGCCGAACGAGCGCTTGCCCAGTTCCATGAGAAACTTAATGGCGTTGCCTCCCGCACCGCAGCCAAAGCAGTAGTAGAACTGTTTGCCCGGACTGACGCTAAAGCTGGGCGATTTGTCTTCGTGAAAGGGGCACAGCCCCGTAAAATCTTTGCCCCGCTTTCGCAGCACTACATGCTCGGAGACAACATCCACAATGTCAATGCGCTGTTTGACTTGCTCGATCGTGTCTGGGTGCAGACGAGGAATGTCCATAGCGTTACGGGCAGGGTGGGTCGATGGGTGGCTGAGCAAGTTGAAGCCGATCCTACTACGGAGTCAGCAATTTACAACCCTCGATCGGCTACCTTTCATCTTGGCTGCCTGTACATTAGCTGCCTGTTCGTCAATTAATTTCCATAAATCTGCGGTTTTCATTACCCCAAATCGATATTATGGCGTTCAGGATTAATGGAGCCGCCCTGATTGTTGAGTGGAGCGTATGCTGAGCGAGAGCCACGAGATGCTGCATCAAAGGGCTGCTACACACTGAGAGGATTTAGTGCAGATGGGACGAATCTTTATTTCAGCCGGTCATGGTGGCTATGAGCAAGGCGCGATCGATGAAGGGGTCATCGCAGGCGGCACAACCGAAGCTAGAGAAATGATTTTGACGCGAGACCTGGTCGTGCGGGAGCTACGATCGCGAAATCTAGAAGTTTTGTCGGTTCCCGATGACCTCAGTGCCACCGAAACCTATCTTTGGATCAACTCTCGCGCTCGCCTGGGAGATGTGGCGCTAGAGATCCAGGCTGATGGGTCAACTAATCCCACGGTGCGGGGTGCGAGCGTTTACTACATCGCCAACAATGACCAGCGCCGCGCGCACGCTGAGCTGCTGCTGTTAAATCTGCTGCGGCGGGTGCCCCAGTTGCCCAGTCGCGGTGCCAAACCCGATACGGCAACCGGAACCGGCAGCCTGGTGTTTTGTCGGCAGGTGGTTACGCCGTCGCTGCTGATGCAGATCGGGTTTCTGACGAACCCTGACGACCGCGCCATTCTGCAAAATCGCCGACAGGATGTGGCGATCGGCATTGCCGAAGGGCTGGCTGCCTGGAGTCGTGCCGTTTCAGGAATGACCCCGACCCCCACGCCGACTCCCACGCCCGCTACCAGCTATCCCTCGATCAACATCAATATCAATGGCGGTGCTTATGGCGAACAGGGCATTCTGGTCAACGGCAATGCGTTTATCCCGATCGATCTGGTCGATCGGCTAGGGGTCGATCTGACGAACGTGCCCGGTGTGCGGCGCATCACCTATCGCAGCGTCGTTTATGTGAAGGCGATCGACCTGCGGGAATACAACATTTCTATAAGCTGGGATTCAGCGACCCGGACGGTGATTCTGCGAACGGCGCTGGCGCTGTGTCCTGGGCAAATCGATCGCATCATCGGACATGGCAACACGTCAGAGGTGCAGCTAATGATGTTCCTCAAGTCCAACAATGAGGATGCGCTGACCACGTTTCCTGACCTGCCCCGGCTATATCGAGAAGAAGCGGCGATCGAAGGCGTAAACTATGACATCGCCTTTTCACAAATGTGTGTAGAAACAGGATTTTTGCGGTTTGGCGGCAATATCACGCCTGCTCAAAATAACTTCGCCAGTCTGGGCGCGGCGGGCGGCAGCGAAACTTCTGCTTCGTTCCCTAGTGCTCGCATCGGAGTCAGAGCACACATTCAGCATCTCAAAGCCTATGCTAGCACCGAGCCGCTGGTGCAAGAGCTGGTCGATCCTCGCTTTCGCTTTGTGACGCGGGGTGTGGCTCCGCTGATCGAGCAGCTCAGCGGACGTTGGGCTGCCGACCCGCAGTATGGCACTAAAATTTTGGCGGTTCTCAGACGACTCTATGAATCCGCTGGACTGCTATAGCGCTACGCGCTTGAATCCAAACTTGAATTTAAATTCGTGATTTTTTGAGAGCCGCGCGGAGTGCGGCTCTCAAAAAATCACTTGTCCTCACTCACCGCGTAATGCCATATAGCTAAACAAAAGTGTCAAGGGTGCGGTAACTCCTGCACCCTCAACGGCTGACGCTTACATTCCTGGGAAATCCTACATTCCTGGCAGATTTAGCCCACCTGTCAATTCTTCCATGCGCTCTCGCATCGTTGTGGTGGATTTGATGTAGGCATCTTTCATAGCTGCGGCAACGAGGTCAGACACCACTTCTGCGCCTTCACCCAGCACATCAGCAGAGATTTCAACGCGGCGCGGCTCCTGGTTGCCGCTCAATACGACCTTGACCAGACCACCGCCAGACTCACCCTGGATCTCCATCACGTCCAGCTCTTCTTGCAGTTTCCGGGCACCTTCTTGAACCTGCTGTGCTTTTTTGAAGGCTTCGGTCAATTCCTTCATCTTGCCCAGACCAAAGCCAAATCCTTGTCCTTGTCCTTTTGACATAATTCCTTGCTGTGAACAATTGCTGTGGAATGCTGAATGGTTCGCTGTCCGACATCAAACCTGTAGCGCCTCAAACACAGACCATATACCACACAGGCATAAAGCGTTGCTTGCTAGCGGCACTGATGCGATCGTCTCGCTCTAAAACCTTAACACTCCTACCAATTTATATCTCATCTTGACTAGAGTCGGCTGGCTCAGGCAGGATGAAACTCACCGAGCATCTTTACCTCTGGCTCTAGCCGCACCGACCAGCGCTGTTCGACCTGCTGCTGCACGTAGCGAATCAACTGAAAGATATCACTGGCAGTTGCACCCCCGCAGTTCAAAATAAAGTTGGCGTGGCGGTGTGCCACCTGAGCACCGCCAATCTGATAGCCCTTCAAGCCAGTCTGCTCAATCAGCCAGCCCGCAGCCCGCGCGTCGGGATTGCGAAAGACACTGCCGCAGCTTGGCAGATGATAAGGCTGGGTGGTGCGACGTTGCTCAAGATGAGCGGCGGTGGTTGCCAGTACCTGTTCTGGGTTAGCTCCCGGCTGAAGCTGAAAGGTGGCTTGTATGACGAGCCGACCACCGCTTTGCAGGATTGACGTGCGATAGCGATAGCCGAGCTGTTCTGGCGACAAAACCTCTAATTTGCCGTTGGCAGAGAGCACGTCAGCCTGAACCAGAATACCTGCTGTGTCCGATCGATGGGCACCCGCATTCATCACCACTGCGCCGCCGATCGTTCCCGGAATGCCTACTGCCCATTCCAAGCCCTGCCAGCCCCGCTCAGCGACCTGCCATGCCAGACGGGAGATCGGTTCGCCTGCCCCTGCGGTGACGCGCCCGGTTGCCGCATCAAACTCAATATGACGCAGATGGCGAGTGCACAGCACCAGACCCGGTAATCCTCGATCGCTAATTAATAGATTTGTCCCGGCTCCCAGCAGCGTGACAGACAGGCTCTGCTCGGCTGCCCAGGTCAAAATCGGCAGCAGATCGGCGGTGTGACGGGGCGCAGCATACCATTGTGCCGGTCCACCAACTCGCCACGAGGTCAAACTTGCCAGAGCCACCTGGGGTTTGATCACGCTCACTGCATCAGGCAGCCGAATGGCTGTTTCTGCTGATTCGCCTTTTACCTGGAGCTGGAAACTCCCTCCAGGAGCAAGCGAAACACTGGAGTGGTTGTCAAGGCTCATAGGCAATAAAGAACGAATGCGTGAAACGAAGTGAGGGCAGAACCGGTCTGCGACCCAGCAGCATCAGGGTAAATCAACCCACGCCCCGATCGCCAGCAGCGCCGCTCAAGCTGACTCAAGCTGTTGATAAAAAGCTGTCAGCTCAGGGATAATGCGGTTCAAATTTCCGGCTCCCAGAAATAGTACTAAATCACCCGGAGCCAGATTTTCTTGCAAGAAAGCGGCAACCGCAGGCAGCGTGGGTTGATAAACCACATGCGGATGGTAAGCCGCGATCGCCTCTGCCAACCGTTCGCCGCTGACTTGCTCTAGTCTGGCTTCGCCCGCACTATAAATGTCTGTTGTGACCACGAGATCGGCGTTGCCAAACGACTGCGAGAATTCCAAGAAAAACGCTTGCGTGCGGCTGTAGCGATGAGGCTGAAACACCACAACGACGCGACGACGCTGACGACCAGTGGTTTGAGTGGCTTGCAGCCGCGCTGCCGCCAGCGTTGCTCGAATCTCGCTGGGATGATGGGCGTAATCATCGATAAAGCGGATGTTGCTGTATTCCCCGCGATATTCAAAACGGCGACGGGCACCTTCAAACGTCGCGAGAATCAAAGCGATCATGGTAAACTCCAGTCCCACCAAGCGCCCGACTGCAACGGCTGCCAGAGCGTTTGCCAAATTATGTCGCCCCAAAAGCTTGAGGCTGAGCTGCCCCAGCGGTTGACCGCGCTCCCAAACCTGCGCCGTTGTGCCATCGGCGCGATACATCACCTGATCGATTGTATAGTCTGCCTGGATGTCAGACAGGCTGTAGCTGACATCAGGCTGCAAGTCACGCCTCACCGTCGCGCAATCAATACAACCGACCAGCGTGTGGCAGCGGCGGGCAAAGGTCTTAAACGTTGCCACAACTTCGTCAAGTGTGGCGTAATGGTCGGGGTGATCTAGCTCAATATTCGTGACCACGCCGATCGCCGCAGAGAGTTTTACAAGCGAGCCGTCTGATTCGTCAGCTTCTGCAACCAGATAGGGACCCTGCCCCAATCGAGCATTTCCTTCCCAGGCATTGACTTCGCCGCCAACGACGATCGTCGGGTCTAGCCCAGCTTTGAGCATCAGATAGCCAATCATGCTGCTGGTCGTTGTTTTACCGTGGGTTCCGGCGATCGCAATGCTCTGGTAATCTTCGATCAAGGCGGCTAACACATCCGATCGATGCAGAATGGGACAGCCCAACTCGATGGCTGCTCGGTATTCTGAGTTGGCAGGATTAATTGCGGTAGAACAAACGACCTGGGGCAATTGCTGGCTGGGCAGCAGCTCTGAGCGCGAATTCTGGGCTTTGGCTCCACCCGCCAGCGCTGCGACCGAAGAGAAGGTCTCTGGAAATCGCTCAGCCGGACGAAAAAATTCTAAATTTGCTGCGTCTTGGTTCCAGAAGATGTGTGCCCCCTGCTCCTGCAACCGCTGGGTGATGTGGCTGAGGCTAATGTCTGATCCAGAAACAGGCAGCTTACGTTTCGCTAGGATATAGGCGAGAGCCGACATTCCAATTCCACCAATCCCAATGAAATGAAATGGTCTCCCGCTGAAATCGACTGAATTCAGCATCATTGCTCCTTAAACACCACACCACACCAATTAACACGCGGATATCATAGCAAGAATTGCTTTTTCGCGATACAGCCCCCTGACAGATGGGTGAAATTTGCTGAGCAAGTCAGGATATTCTCAGTATTTACCCCAATATATTGAGTTGTTCTGACTTGGCATTGACAGAAGCTACCACAGCGGATGCAATCTCTAAACTACTTAATACAAATTTTTTGCGCTGGAATTCGGAATTTTCGCACCAGACTTTAAAAAATATCCAGGCGGCTGTCGTTTGCTCATGCAGAAATTGGGGATTTTTGGCGGCACGTTTAACCCAATTCACTGCGGACATTTGCGAATTGCCGAAACTGCCCTCAAGCAGGTGCAGCTCGATCGCGTCATTTGGGTTCCTGCCCACTTTCCACCCCACAAACCTCAGGCAGACCTCGCAGCGTTTCAGCACCGTCTAGCCATGGTGAAACAAGCCATCGCCTGCAATCCTGCTTTTGTTTGCTCTGAGATTGAGCAACGGCGTACCTCCGCATCTTACGCGATCGACACATTTCTCGATTTACAGGCGCAATACTCTGACTGCCGCTGGTTTTGGGTTCTGGGAATCGATGCGTTTCAGTCTTTGCCGCGCTGGCGGGGGCGGCAGAAACTTGCCGATTGCTGCCAGTGGCTGGTTGCTCCCCGCTCCAGCGGCGACGGCTCAGCGTCAGCCCCAGGCAAGCGGGTTGTTGAGCAGATGCAGGCTGAGGATATTGCCGTTGATTGGCAGCTTTTACAGATGCAGCCGCTCATGGTTTCGTCAAGCCTGGTGCGACAGCATTACCGCGATCGTCGCCCCATCTCAGGTCTCGTTCCTGATGTCGTTCAAACTTACATTGCTACTCACCAGCTCTACTCAAACAACGCCTGAACTCACTGCGATGCCGCAGCAAGCTCGCCCATAAAATATCAATAAGTATTTATTACTAACTATTGAGACGGGAACAGCTAAAGTGTATGATCTGGTTCAACACTAGACCTCCTACCAATTGGGATTTGTTCCTAACTCCGCAGCCAGTCGCAGGGCTGATGCTTTTGGGCAATGAGACGCGAACGGCTGAGGGTCTACGGAGGCACTTCATTTAGCATACAGAGGGCAAGACGCAGTGATTAGAGTAGCGATCAACGGGTTTGGACGCATCGGACGCAACTTCATGCGATGCTGGCTGGGACGAGAAAATAGCAATTTTCAAATCGTCGCCATCAACGATACCTCAGACCCCAGAACGAATGCACACTTGTTGAAATATGATTCGATGCTGGGAAAGCTGGATGCCGACATCAGCGCTGACGATAGCTCTATTACCGCGAACGGCAATGTTGTCAAATGCACCTCCGATCGCAACCCGTTGAATTTGCCCTGGAAAGCCTGGGAGATCGACCTGATTATCGAATCAACTGGCGTATTTACCAGCCGTGAAGGTGCCTCCAAACACCTGGAAGCAGGCGCAAAAAAGGTCTTGATTACTGCGCCTGGTAAAAACGATGACGGCACGTTTGTAGTTGGTGTCAACCACAACGACTACGAACACAACAAGCATCACATCATTAGCAACGCGAGTTGCACAACCAACTGTCTGGCACCGATCGCCAAAGTGATTCACGAAAACTTTGGCATCGTCAAAGGCACGATGACGACGACCCACAGCTACACGGGCGACCAGCGGCTATTGGATGCCAGCCACCGCGATCTGCGCCGCGCCCGGGCAGCCGCGCTCAACATCGTTCCCACCACGACCGGAGCCGCAAAAGCAGTGGCTTTGGTGCTCCCTGAGCTGAAGGGCAAGCTC
>Ga0224723_1001848_pt1 | contig 12333 bp, 11 predicted proteins | sample Balambano_FR2_Me_FD_161647 | JGI IMG/M metagenome (GOLD analysis project Ga0224723, IMG submission 161647) | Freshwater sediment microbial communities from Lake Towuti, South Sulawesi, Indonesia - Balambano_FR2_MetaG | ecosystem: Environmental > Aquatic > Freshwater > Lake > Sediment | place...
CGCGGCCTGGCTTTCCGGCCGAAGCGCGAAGTCGATGAAGGCCAGGGCGCCGCGGAGATGTGGCGCGCTGGCGGAAAGGCACAGCAGCAGCGGCCGCAGGATCGTGCCGTCGGCAGGGATCAGCACTGCGGGGCGATCGGCTTCGGCGGCGGCGCGGCGCGCCAGCTGCGCCTTGCTGTTCCACATCACCGCAACGCTGGCCGGAGCAGGCGCCCCGGCCGCCGCGCCATCGCCGGCGGCGAGCGCCAGCGTGTCGCCACGCAGGCTACGCAGCTGCCGCAGGCCCGCATCGGTCAGCCGCCAGTCACCCGTTTCGCGCCGTGCCAGCAGGGCGACCAGATAGGCACCCAGCGTTTCGGTGGGCGCCGGCAGCGCCAGCCGGTCGCGCAACGGCGCATCGGCCAGAATCTCCAGCCCGCGTGGCGCGGGCCTGATATTGGCCGGCAGGTAGCTCAGCGCCAACGCGTCGAACCCGATCGGCGCGCATACCCGGGCAGCCTCGCGCGCGAGCGGCGACAGATCGGCAAGGTTGGGGACCGTGTTGGCAGGCACCTGCACCACCAGTCCGCGGCTCGATCCCTGGTCGGCCATGTGCGCATCGAGCACCACAAGGTCGGCCGGCGCATGCTCGCGCAACACGGCAAGACTGCGCAGCGCCAGTCCTGGGGTTGCGGCGCCCGCGTAGCGCAATTGCCCGCCCCGGGCCAGCCATGGCGCCAGCAACGTGCGCTCGATCGCTGCGCCGGCCGCGCCGTCCGGACCGATCACCGAAACCGCGCCCATGGGTTGAGCCCGCCCGCCCTGCGCATACGCAGGGTTGGATGCCAGGGCAGACATCAGGAACGCGGCGGACAGACAAAAGCGGCGGATTGGCATGGCACCGACCATTCAGCGCGAGGCGTCTTTAACCAGGACACGCATCGGTTGTCCATAGCCGTTCTTCCCTTGGCCCATCAGGCCGGCCATAACTGCCGCCGGACGGGTTGCGCGCAGCGAACGACAACGGATGCACGGATGAGCGACACGCACGGCGCGGCCGGCACGACGGCTCCCTCGAACGGGCCTGCGACCGGGGCCTCGGACCAGCCCCGCCTTGCCGCCCTGGTGGGCGTGCTGGGCATTGTCTATGGCGATATCGGCACCAGCCCGCTCTACACGGTGAAGGCGAGCCTTTCGCACTTCACCGGCAACGGCCTGACCGATGCCGAGGTGATGGGCACCATCAGCCTGATCCTGTGGGCGCTGATCCTGATCGTCACCGTGAAATACGTGACCTTCGTGATGCGCGCCGACAACCGCGGCGAAGGCGGCATTCTGGCGCTGATGGCGCTGGCCTCGCGCGGGCTGACCGGCGAGCGCGCGCGCACCGCCGTGCTGATGATCGGCGTGGCAGGGGCTGCCCTGTTCTTCGGCGACGGCGTGATCACGCCGGCGATCTCGGTGCTGTCGGCCGTCGAGGGGCTGGAGGTGGTCGAACCCAAACTGCATGACGTGGTGGTGCCGATCAGCCTCGCGGTGCTGATTGCGCTGTTCGCCGTGCAGTATCGCGGCACCGGCCGCATCGGCGCGCTGTTCGGCCCGATCTGCGCGGCCTGGTTCATCGCGCTGGCGGCCTTGGGCGTCTGGGGCATCGTCTCGCGGCCGGAGATACTGCTGGCGTTTGATCCAACCTGGGCGATCACGCTGGTCGCCGATGAGCATCTGGAAGCGTTCTTCACCCTTGGCAGTGTGGTGCTGGCGGTCACCGGGGCCGAGGCGCTGTACGCCGACATGGGCCATTTCGGCCGCCAGCCGATCCGCCAGGCTTGGCTGTTCTTCGTGCTGCCCGCGCTCGGCCTCAACTATCTGGGTCAGGGCGCCCTGATGCTGTCCGACCCGGCGGCGATCGAAAACCCCTTCTACCTGCTGTGCCCGGAGCTGCTGCGCCTGCCGCTGGTGTTCCTGGCCACCGCGGCGACCGTGATCGCCAGCCAGGCGATGATCACCGGCGCCTATTCGATCGCGCGCCAGACCGCGCTGTTGAACCTGCTGCCCCGGCTGACCGTGCGCCATACGTCGCAGGAGGAGGAGGGGCAGGTGTACATGCCCCAGGTCAATTTCGCCCTGCTGATCGGGGTGGTGGCGCTGGTGGTCGCCTTTCGCAGCAGCGAGCGCCTGGCCGCGGCCTATGGCATCGCCGTGACCGGCACCTTCCTGTGCACCTCGCTGCTGGGCATGGTGGTCGCGCGCCGGCTTTGGCGCTGGCCGCGGCTGCTGGCGATCGCTGTGTTCGGCGCCTTTGCCACGGTCGATGTGTTCTTCTTCTCGTCCAACCTGCTGAAGTTCGTCGATGGCGGCTGGTTCCCGCTGGTGATGGGCGTGGTGATGTTCCTGATGATGACCACGTGGCGGCGCGGGCGGGATCTGCTGTTCGAGCGCTGGAAGGCCGACAGCCTGCCGCTTTCCATGTGGCTCTCCCGCCTGCCGCAGTCGCGCGTGATCCGCGTGCCGGGCACCGCCGTGTTCCTGACCGGCAATACCGACTATGTGCCCGGCGCGCTGCTGCACAACCTCAAGCACAACAAGGTCGTGCACGAACGCGTGGTGTTCCTGACCGTGACCATCGAGGACGAGCCGTCGGTGCCGCTGGCCGAGCGCGCGCATGTCGAGGAACTGTCGCCCGGCATCCACCGCGTGGTGCTGCGCTATGGCTTCATGGAAAGCCCGAACATCCCGCGCGCGCTGGAGGATTGCCGGGCCGCCGGGTTGGCGCTGGAGCCGATGCAGACCAGCTATTTCCTGGGCCGGGAAACGCTGGTCCCCGCGGCGCTGCCGAAAATGAGCCGCTGGCGGCACTGGCTGTTCATGCTGTTGGCGCGCAACGCGCAATCGGCCACGGAATTCTTCCGCATCCCGCCGGACCGTGTGGTGGAACTGGGAGTGCGGGTGGCGATCTGACCGGCGCCGTCCGATGAAACCGGGGGGCTTGATGCCGGTCAATCATCCGGGGCGCGTGCCGCGCCAGGATGCTGCCAGGAGGGTCAGGAATGTCTGTCGAGCATAGATTGTACGCTGTTCGCATGCTGCTGGCGCGCAACCCCGGCTTCCCTGACGGCTCGAACAGCCGTGGCTATGAGCTGCACGTGCCGCTGGGCGCCGACGGGCACCTCGACGAGGCGGGATATCGCGCGCGCAAGGCCGAGTGCACGGTGCGCCGCTTCTGGGAGAACGAACCCGACCAGCACGGCCGCCTGGTGCACGGCCGCCACGGCTGGCGGTTCGACTACGGCCCCGGCGAGGACGACGACGAGCCGTTGCACCGACTGGAAGCACACGTCTTCCGCCCGGGCGAGTATGTCTCGGTGCGCGAGGCGGATGGCGAGACGCTGACGTTCAGGATCGTCAGCGTACGCTGAAGGAGCGCGGCCCTAGGCAGGCCGGCCGAACGGCAGCTCTTTCGTCCAGCCGCCACCCCTCGTGCCCTGCGCATAGCCGTAGTCGAACAGGGCCCGCATGAAGCTCTGATCGAATGGCGCGGGAAGTTCCTTGGTGAAGTCGGCGCCGATATAGGCGAGGTTGAAGTCCACCCCGTCCTGACGCGTGCGTGCATGCATGCGGATCACATCGTTGGCGCCGCTGGCGAAGATCATGGTCGAGACCGCGCGGCCGACGATGCCCAGCGTGCGCCGCTCAGTCTGCGCCCAGTTGGGATCAAGCCGGGCATTGCGGATCACATAGGCGCGCACCTCGCGCACCCGCTCGCCGCGGCGGCGGCGCGCCAGCCGTGCCTCGCCGACCGCCGCCGGATACAGGAACGCCTGGGCGAAGGCGCCGCCATCCACGTGCAGCTCCTGGCGTCGCTCGCCATCCAGCGTCACGTCGATCATGACCGGCGGGAAGGCACCCGGCACCGAGGCGGAGGCCAGCAGCAGGCGGCGGATCAGGTCCAGCGCGCGGGGATCGCCGCTTTTCGCGATCGCGCCGATGTTCCAGACCACCGGCACTTGCGCATCCAGGTTCGTGGTGCCGATCAGCAGCAACCGACCCTGGTCGTAGGCCTCGGCCAGTTTCGCCAGCATCGCCTCGTCCAGGTAGCGCGAGATGGTCTTGAATAGTGGTGCCGTGTCGGCCAGTCCGTCGCCCAATACGCCGCTGATCAGGCCTCGTTGTTCCGCGATGTCGGCGAGTGTCACGTCGGTATAGACCGCGCGCATCGCGGGATCGTACTCGGGACCCAGGAAGGCGAATGGCGCGGTCAGGGCGCCCGTGGAAACCCCCGTCACCAAGTTGAACTGCGGCCGCTGCCCCGTGGTGCTCCAGCCATTCAGCAGGCCGGCGCCGAACGCCCCATCCTCGCCGCCGCCCGAGACGGCAAGCAGATTGACAAGTGGCATCGCGGCACCCGGCCTGATGCCGCGATGCGCCCGTTCCCGCTCGCCGGCGGCGCGGAATTCGGCGTCCACAGCCCCCGCATCGGCCAGGAAATAGAAGCGTTCGTTCGGCAGACCCAGCACCGTCGCCTCGCGCGTGCGGGCGCGGGGCACGGCGGCAAGCCGCTCCGGCGAGGCGCACGCCGACAGCGCCCCGGCGCCGGCAAGGGCGAACAGGCGGCGGCGGGAGAAGTGCTGCATGCGCGCTCAGCCGGCCGGGTGGCGGCGACGGAAGTCCGCGGCCATCTCCTCCAGGGGCACGAACCGCACGCCGGGATGCCTCAGCATGTGGGCGATCAGGCGTTCCAGCATCATCAGCACCTGCGGCCGGCCCGAGACATCGGGGTGGATGGTCATGGGAACCACCGCATAATCGTACTCGCGATGGACAAAATCGAAATGGTCGCGCCAGATCTGCTCGAGCTGGTGCGGTGAGACATAGCCATGGCTGTTCGGGAATTTCTTCACGAACATCATCGGCGGCAAGTCGTCGAGATACCAGGACGCGGGAATCTCGACAAGCGACGTCGGCTGCCCCTTGGTGAAGGGCTTCATCCAGCTCTCGGCCGGCTGTGTGTAGTCGATCCTGGTCCAGGCGTCGCCGGTGCGCACGTAGTACGGCAGGCAGTCGTGGTGCATCAGGCTGTGGTCATAGGCGATGCCGCGCTCGATCAGGATCTCGATGCTGGTGGCACTCACCTCCCACCAGGGCGCGACGTAGCCCACCGGCTTGCGGCCCCAGTGCTTCTCGATCAGCGCGATGCATCTGTCGAAGATCGCCTCCTCCTGCGTGCGGGAAAGGGCGAGGGGGTTCTCGTGGCTGTAGCCGTGCAGGCCGATCTCGTGCCCCGCACGCGCGACCAGGTCGGTCGCCTCGGGGAAACTCTCGATGGTGTGGCCGGGGATGAAGAAGGATTGCTTCAGGCCGAAGCGCCGGAACAATTCAACCAGGCGCGGCATGCCGATCTCGGCGGCGAAGACACCGCGCGAGATGTCGCCCGGGCTGTCCTCGCCCATGTAGCTGCCCAGCCAGCCGGCAACGGCATCGCAATGCACGCTGAATGCGCAGAGAATTTCCTTGGCCATCGCGCCCCTCGCTCTCGGATGTCGCCGGCCGGGCGACCGTAGCGGCACGGCCCGGGCGGTCAACCACGCCGACGATGACGGCCTGGCGCGCGATGTGCACAATACCTGCACAATCCGTTGCGCCGATGATGACGGTCTGGCCCGTGATGTGCATGATCCCGACACAAACCATGACCAGGGAGCAGAAGATGCATCGTCGCCGAGCGGTTGGCCTTGGCGCCAGCCTTGCCGCCTTCCCCACCATCCTGCGCGCCCAGGGTGCACCCTGGCCGACGCGTGGCCCGATCCGTATGGTGGCGCAATTCCCACCCGGCGGCCTGGTTGACACCATCGCGCGGCTGATGGCGCCGGTGATGGGTCAAGCGTTGAACCAGACCATGGTGGTCGAGAATCGGCCCGGCAATGCCGGCATCATCGGCACCGAGTTCGTCGCCCGCCAGCCGGCCGACGGCTATACGCTGCTGATGAGCCACGCGATCGTTCATGTCTACGCGCCGGCGGTGCGGCGGACGATGCCATTCGACCCGGTCGGCGACTTCACCCACATGGCGCTGCTGGTGGAAGCCCCGATGGTGCTGCTGGTGCGCGGCGACTCGCCCTTCACGACGCTGGATTCGTTGATGTCAGCGGCGCGGACCCGGCCGATCCGCTACGGCTCGTCCGGGATCGGCTCGGCCACCCACTTGGCCGGCGAACTGCTGAAGGGCGAGGCGAAGGCGCCCGAGTTCGAGCACGTGCCCTATGCCGGCACGGCGCCGGCGATGCAGGATCTGCTGGCCGGCACCATCGAGAGTTTCTTCGATCCCATCACCACCAACGTGCAGCAGATGCGCGATGGAGCGCTGCGGGCGCTGGCGGTGTCCTCGGCCCAGCGCCTGCCCGGCTTTCCGGCTCTGCCGACCTTCGCCGAGCTGGGCTTCCCCAGCATCACCTTGACGCAGTGGCTGGGGCTTTCCGCGCCCAAGGGCCTGCCCGCGCCGATCGCCGAGCGGCTGACCGGGCTGGTTCCCGCGATGCTGGAACGCCCCGACCTGATGGCGCGGTTCCAGGACCTGCAGACGCTGCCGCGCAGGCCGCTGCTGACGGGCGAGGCCTTCACCGCCGAGATCCGCAAGCAGATCGATGCATGGCGCACGGTGGCGCGCGCGGCCAACATTGAGGTCAGCTGAAGCGGCGGGCACACCCACGACGGCGGGATGGTGGAGCTGAGGGGAATCGAACCCCTGACCTCGTGAATGCCATTCACGCGCTCTCCCAACTGAGCTACAGCCCCGGCCTGACGGACAAATCCTTGGGAAGGGCGGACGGATAGCGCCCGGGAAAACTTCCCGCAAGAGCAACCGGGCACAAAGCCGGGCAGACGGGCCATTCCGCCGCCGCACGGCAATAGGCATCATGCGGCCCGACAGGGAGGACCCTTGATGCCCGAGATACTTTGGCGCCCGGATGCCGAGCGGATCGCCGCTACGAACCTCAATACCTTCCGCCTGGACCTGGTCTCGCGCGGGCATGCCTTGCCCGACTTCCCCGCCCTGTGGCGCTGGAGTGTCGCCGACCCCGGCACGTTCTGGTCGGAGATGTGGGATTTCGCGCGCCTGCCGGGCGAGAAGGGCAACGTGGCGCTGGAGAACGCCGAACGCATGCCGGGCGCGAAATTCTTTCCGCAGGCGCAGGTGAACTATGCCGAGGCGGTGCTGAACGCCCCCGGCCCGGGGCCCGCCATCATCTTCCGGGCCGAGCATGGCGCGCGGGTTGAACTGTCGTGGGCCGACCTCCGCGCCCGCGTCGCCGCCCTGGCCGCGGCGCTCGGCGAAGCGGGGGTGACCAAGGGCGACCGCGTGGCGGCCTGGCTGCCCAACATTCCCGAAGCCGTCATCGGCCTGCTGGCCACCGCCTCGCTCGGCGCGGTGTGGTCCTCGTGCAGCCCCGATTTCGGCGCGGCCGGCGTCCTGGACCGGTTCGGCCAGATCGCGCCGAAAGTGCTGCTGGCGGCCGACGGCTACTTCTATGGCGGCAAGCGATTCTCGAACGCGGCGAAGATTTTCGAGGTGATGGCCGGCTTCGAGACGCCGCCCAGACTGGTGATCGTGCCGTTCCTGGGCGAGGCGCGGCCGGCCGGGATCGACGATGCGATCAGCCTGGAGGCGTTCTGCGCGCCGCACCAGGGGGCGGTGCCGACCTTCCGCCGCGTGCCGTTCGATCATCCGCTCTACATCCTGTTCAGCAGCGGCACGACCGGCAAGCCGAAATGCATCGTGCACGGCCACGGCGGCATCCTGCTGAAGCATGCCAGCGAGCATCACCTGCATACCGACCTGAAGCCCGCCGACCGGCTGTTCTATTTCACCACGCTGGGCTGGATGATGTGGAACTGGCTGGTCTCGGGCCTGATGACCGGCGCCGGCCTGGTGCTGTTTGACGGCAACCCCTTCCACCCCGGCCCCAACGCCCTGTTCGACATTTCCGAGCAGGAGGGCATCACCGTGTTCGGCACATCCGCCAAGTACATCGACAGCCTGGCAAAGGCGGGTGCGAAACCGCGCGAGACGCACGACCTGTCGAAACTGAAGGCGATGACCAGCACCGGCAGCCCGCTGGCGCCGGAATCGTTCGACTATGTCTATGCCGACATCAAGCCCGACATGATGCTGGCAAGCATCTCCGGCGGCACCGACATCTGCGGCTGCTTCGCGCTGGGCAACCCGGTGGCGCCAGTGCGCCGGGGCGAACTCGCCACCCGCGCGCTGGGCTGCGCCGTCGAGGTGTTCGGCGACGACGCCCGCCCCGTGCGCGGGGAACGCGGCGAGCTCGTGTGCACGAAACCGTTCCCCAGCATGCCGGTGATGTTCTGGAACGATCCTGGAGGCGAAAAGTATCGCGCCGCCTATTTCTCGCGCTTCGACAACACCTGGTGCCACGGCGATTTCTGCGAGCTCTACGAGCACGAGGACGGCAATGTCGGCATGGCGATCTTCGGCCGCAGCGATGCTGTGCTGAACCCCGGCGGCGTGCGCATCGGCACCGCGGAAATCTATCGCCAGGTGGAAAAGCTTCCGGAAATCCTGGAAAGCCTGGTGATCGGCCAGGATTTCCAGAACGACGTGCGGGTGGTGCTGTTCGTGCGCCTGCGCGACGGCGTGGCGCTGGACGACGCGCTGGCCGCCCGCATCCGCAAGGTGATCCGCGACAACGCCTCGCCGCGGCATGTGCCGGCCAAGATTCTCCAGGTCAGCGACATTCCTCGCACGCGCAGCGGCAAGCTCGTGGAGCTGGCGGTGCGCGACGTGGTGCATGGGCGCACGCCGAAGAATCTTGAGGCGCTGGCCAACCCAGAGGCGCTGGAGCAGTTCCGGGCCATCGCCGAGCTCGCGGGATAGCCGCGCTTGCTTTAGCCGCCCGCCGCCAGCACGGCCAGCATCGCAAGCCCTACGGCGATGCGATACCAGCCGAACGGCGCCCAGCCGATGCGCGCGATCAGCGCCAGCACCGTCCGCACGACCGCAAGGGCGACCAGGAAGGCGACGACGAAGCCGACCACGATCAGCCAGAATCCCTGCCAATCCAGCTCGGCCCATTCGCGATAAAGGCTGTAGGCCGTCGCGGCCAGCATGGTCGGGATCGCCAGCACGAAACTGAACTCGGCGGCGGTGCGCCGATCCACCCCCATCGCCATCGCCCCGATGATGGTCGCGGCACTGCGGCTGGTGCCGGGGATCATCGCCAGTGCCTGTGCGAAGCCGATCACCAGGGCGGCGCGCAGCGGGATCGCCTCGACCGCCTGTACCCTGGCCGACTGGCCGAGCTTGTCCACCAGGATGATCACGATGCCGCCGGCAATCAGCGCGGCGCACACCACCCACGGGTCGCCCAGCAGCACCTGCACCTGCTTGTACAGCGTGGCCCCCAGCACCATCGCCGGCAGGAAGGCGATGATGATGTTGCGCGCGTAGAGCTGGGCGGCCCGCGTGCGCGGCAGGTCGATCACGATGCCCAGCAGTTTGCGGAAATAGACCACGCACACCGCCAGGATCGCGCCGAGCTGGATCACGATCTTGAACGCCCGTCCGCCCTCGTCGAAGCCCAGCAGGCGTTCGGCCAGGATCAGGTGGCCGGTCGAGCTGATCGGCAGGAACTCGGTCAGGCCCTCGATCGCGCCGAGCGCGATCGCCTGGCCAAGGGCAAGCGTGTCCATGTGCTGGAATCCGTCGGGCTGGGTTCGGGCGGCCGCACCATGCCGCGCCGCTCCGGCAATGACCAGCGGCCGGCGTTCCCGCGTCGATGCCGGGTCGCGGTGCCTTCAGGACCGCTTCAGCAGGCGACGCGCAGCGGCCGCGCCGATCTCGGCATAGCGGCGGTCACGGTGGATCAGCAGCATCAGCATCGTGCCTTCCATCACGACCCACACATCGTTTGCACAGGCCGCCGGATCGGCAACGCCTGCACCGGCGAGGATCTCGGCAAGACGGGTAACCATCGCCGCCTTGTGCCTGCTGGCGATCTCGCGCGCGGGGTGCCCCGGCAGGTCCGCGAGTTCATAGACGAAACGCGAAAAGCCGTTGCCCGCAAAGAACGGTTTTGCCGACCACTCCGCCATTTCCGCGAACAGGCCGACGACGATCGCATCGCCATCGCCGGAAATCCGCTTCATCATCGTCGCGAACCGCGCCAGTGCAAGATCATGCTGCGCGGCAAGCACGGCCGCCAGCAGGTCGTCCTTGCTGCGGAAGTGCTGATAAAGGGTGCGCTTGGTGATGCCGGCCGCCTCGGCAATCTCGTCCACGCCGGCGCGGCCGAAGCCGTTCCGCCAGAACAGCCTGTATGCCGCACTGAGGATCAGCTCGCGCGTACGCGCCGCGTTCCGTTCCTTCGTCAGCATGCGACAACCCGTCTGGTATACCCGCTAGTAACTTTACCGCCGATCGTCGCGTGTGTCCTTCTCGTTCCGCAACGCTTGCAGCAGGAGCGACCGATGCGCGCATCGCCCAGTCCTGGCCTTCTTGCGGCGCCACGGTTTGTGCGCGCTGCCGCGGCTTTTCTCGCGGCCGGCATGCTCCTTGGGTGGGCGACCACCCGGGCGGCCGAGTATGCCGTGATGCGTGCCGTCGCCGTGCCCGATGCCGAGGTCATGGCCGAGACCCTGCTCGTCACCGAACCCGCCAGCTGGCGATCCGGCGACGGCATGGTCATCCTGCTCGTCGGCGCCGCCGATCGCGGCGGGCTGCGTTCCCGGCTGCTTGCCGACTTGGTGCAGGAACGCTGGGCGGTCGCGGAACTGGTTTTCGCGGCCGACCTCGACGATCCGCCCGCGATCGCGCGCGACGCCAGGCGTGCGCTGGCGATGTTGCGGGCGACCATGGCGCCGGGCGACGTGCATTTGATCGGGGCCGCGTGGGACGCGGGCGGCCGGGCCGTCATGTTGCCGACCGATCTGGCGGTTCCGTCATGGGCCTTGCCTGCCGAACCGGCACGGTTCGCAACGCGGATCGCGTTCGACTCGGCCTGCTCGGTCACGGTGTTGACCGGGAGTCGCCATACCGCGGCGGCCGTCACTGCGACGGCGCCAGGCGGACCGGAGATGGCGGCGGAAGGTGTCGTTGCATGGTCCATCTTCGGGATGCATGCGCGCGCCAATGTCTGCGTCCCGGCCATGGCCAGACAGCCGTAGCGTCGGCGGTGCGTCAGCGCACCGCGCCTCACGCCATATCCACTCATGCTGAGGGCAGCCCCCTTTGCAGGAGTTCTGGCCATGACAACTGGCTTGGCCACATTGTTCGCTCTCGCCGCCGCTGGGGAACTCACCGCCAACGCGCTGGGCCTGCCGGTCGGCGGGGCGGTGATCGGGCTGGTGGCCCTGATCGCCTGGCTGGCGCCACGCCCCGAAATTCCCGCCGCCCTGTCCCGTGCCGCCGATGCGCTGCTGGCCGAACTCGGCCTGCTGTTCGTGCCGGCGGGCGCGGGTGTGCTGGCGCACTGGCCGATCCTGAAGGAACACGGCCTCGCCCTGGCCGTTGCCATGTGCGGCGGAACCCTGGCGGGGCTGGTGGTGGCGGCTGTGACCTTCGCCGCCTTCCGGCGCGCGCTGTCGGCGCGCCCCGCCACCGCGTGCGAGGAACCTGCCACATGATGCCCTTTCCCGTTCATGTCGCCGGCCTGGGCATTGCGCTGACCCTCGGCGCCTGGCTGCTGGCCAAGGCGATCACGCGCCGGGCGGGTATGCACCCGCTGGCCAACCCCAGCCTGATCGCCAGCCTGCTGGTGATCGCGGCGCTGGTCGGGCTCGACATTCCCTATGCGACCTATCTGTCCGATGCGCATGCGATCCAGCTGTTGCTGGCGCCGGCGGTGGTGGCGCTGGCGGTACCCTGCTGGCGGCAGCTGGCAGCCCTGCGTGCGTTCCTGCCCGCCTCGATCGGCGCGGCGCTGGCCGGGGTGCTGACCTGCCTTGGCGTGACGCTGGCGCTGTCGGTCGCGTTCGGCCTGCCGGAGTCGCTGACCGCCTCGCTGCTGCCGCATAGCGCCACGGCCGGCATCGCGCTGGCCTCGGCCGAGCGGATGGGCGGCGATGCGGGTTTGGCGGCGTGCCTTGCCGTGATCACCGGCTGCTTCGGCGCGGTCGTCGCGCAAGGTGCCCTGGCGCTTCTGCGGCTCAGGGCGCCCGACGCGGTGGGCGCCGCGGCCGGCACGGTGGCGCACGGCATCGCCACCGCGCGGATGCTGGCCTGGCACCCGGCGGCCGGCGCCTTCGCCGCGCTTGCCATGGTGCTGGCCGGCATTCTCACCGCCCTGCTGGCCCCACTGGCCATGGCGCTCGCATCCTGATCCGCGCCCGCCCCATCCG
>Ga0224723_1001849_pt1 | contig 12329 bp, 10 predicted proteins | sample Balambano_FR2_Me_FD_161647 | JGI IMG/M metagenome (GOLD analysis project Ga0224723, IMG submission 161647) | Freshwater sediment microbial communities from Lake Towuti, South Sulawesi, Indonesia - Balambano_FR2_MetaG | ecosystem: Environmental > Aquatic > Freshwater > Lake > Sediment | place...
GGGCGGTGCTGCCTGTTTAGTTTGGGGTGGGGCACCACACCAATCTTGCCAACTGGTTGGCGGGACAGAAGGATTCTGACAAATCACAGGCAGCCAACTGGCACAGGGATAGTAGCTCTCCAGCCCTTGTAAGCGTTCTCGCGCTTCTCGCACGGAACTATAGAGCGATCGCCCACTGGTAAACGCTGTTAAGAAATGCTTGAGGAACCGCTGGGCCACGATATCGGGTACGGGTTCGCGCATGACGATGACTTGGGGGATTTGCAAATCAGCCAGCGATCGCGCCAAACCCAAGCCATCACAGGAATTGAAAATTGCCAGTTGTAAGCCCTGGGCGATCGCCTGTCTCAATGCATAGCGCAGTTGCTCCAGCGTTAGTCGTGCTGTCGCATTGATGGCAATATGACCCAAGGGTGTCGCCTCGGCAGAGGAACCTTCAGCATCGGGTTCGGGTGCGATTGCTGCGGTAGAACTGGAGCTATGTCCAGCAAAAAATAACACATGCCAACGCTGTCTCAGGTGTGCATCCAACACTTCTCGGCTGGGTTGGACAAGGAACTGCACCGTTGCTTCAGTCGAGAGTTGTTCTAAATACCGTCGATCGGTTTCAATATCGATCGCCTCACTGTTGCCTAACACGGCTAGAATTCTGACTTCACCTGTGGTAATGAGTGGAGTAGTGAGTTGCGATCGGCGATAATTCGCCACGCTGAGCGCCACTTCCGCTTGTGGGAAGTCCTCAAAAAACTGCCACAGATGCCACGGCAACAGCCACAGTTGAGGCTGATTGGTTTCAATTAGGCAACGAATTTTGTCTGCTGGCGTTAACTGAGTCCGCAAGCGCTGATCAATATTCCGAAAAGTTGCTGCATTTAGCCAATCGTTCAATTGAACATGAACTGCTTGACATAAATGCGTAAATTCAACCTCAGACACGTTAGTAACATCGGCTAACTCAATATCAATCCGGGTATGTAAATCTAATCGATGATAGAGGGCTACGTAGAGTAAACGCCACTGTTGTAAGGCGATCGCCAGTTGGGGAGCTGCTGGTAAACTGCCCACTGCCTGCACAGAATGAGCGTGATCGGCTTCCCAGACCTGAGCCGTTACTGTAGCAAATCCCCTGGAAAAATCGCCCTCTGCAAACCTGAGAATCACCTGTTTCATTAGATCACAAATTTCTCCCTAATGCTGGCTTCACCCCATGTCAATTGAATATCAAAATGCTCCCCTGGGACACCGCGAAATCGTCGCAGTTGAATGTAATTATCCTGCATCCGGGATTGTACTTCTTGGAGGCGATCGCCTGTCTCGGTATACAGTCCAATCACCAGATCAGCGGGTAAAAAGTTTGCACCTCCCGTAGGGTGAACCTGAACCAGGATTTCAATACCAGTTTGGGTACTAGCAGGTGAGGGCTTTGTGGGTACAATTGCGACCAACAATGCCACTGTCTGGCGATCGAGTTGAATGCTCAAATCAATTAGCTTGGCCCGTTTCACGGTGGCAGCATCGGCTTCCGTTCTCAAACTAAGAGACAAGCCAGGTTGCGGGAATAGCAAGGTTTCTAACGTTTGCCAACTTGCTTCTACCCGATTTTGCAACCATTGGCTGAGACAAATTCGCTGAGTGAACTGTGAAGTTACAGTTGTTGAAACAGGATGAATGGCAGCAGTTGGAGGAGATTGGAGATGAATGAGCAACTCATCCAGCGATCGCAATTTTTCTAAGGGAAATATTTCGACTCCTGTGGTTTCTGTAAATCCTAAAATGGTAGCTGTTTGTAAAGACGGTTCTAACTGCACAGCAACGTAACCACAGCGATCGCTCCAGGTTTCTGGTGCAATTGTCATGACCGTAGCTTCGGGTAAAATCGGACGACATTCTAATCGGCCGCGATCGCAAATCCATAGATCTGCCACATCCATCGCCGCTTGCCAGACGGGGTCATAGCTCTGACTAACAGACCAATTCGTTTTCAGCCCCATGCATTGCAAATAGAACTCCACGGCTGAAACCGCCAGAGTATTGAGATAAACCTGCTGCGCTTTCAACGGTTGGCGGTGACGTTGGCGAAACTGTTCTGCTTGTTGATGAGCAGATGCACTTAAAAGGACAACAAAGTACTCCATCGATAAATCCATAGCTATTTCTCACCCATGTAACTTATAACTTCAATTAATCAACACAATAGTCTTTGAACTGAGTAGAGAATTTATCCAAACGGCGATAATAAAAACTACTCAACGTTGGAATTGCAATGCCAAATTCATTTGCAATGTCTTGCCAGGAGATACCCTGTAACCGTCGTTGCAACAGCACTTGAAAGTTAGCCGTGGGATGGTTTTTGATGTGTTCTTGTTTCAGATGATTATCGGGATCTCGCTCCACGAATTCTTGAATCGTGTCTGTTAGCGTTGGCTCCGCTGCGGGTGCAGATATGCGATCCAAATCCATCAGAGTCATGCGGGTCAGGTTTTGTTTACCCAACACTTTGGGAATCGCCTCACGGAAGAAGCGACGATCGAACAACATATTCACCCAGGCCATCACAGTGCCGCGATCGGGATCGTATCTGTCAATATTCTGGCAGATGAACAGCAAGAGTTCTTGCAACGCTTCATCATAGATATCCTGATAGTTGCCAGCAAACTGACCCAACTGAGGACGACAGAGCCGCCGCGATCGCAAGATGCCCGTCACCAATTGCCGCAAGGCAACCTGACGTTCCTGCGATAAGGGAGGATGACGTTGAGCCGTCAGAGCCAGATGGCTAAGTTGATTGTCCAGATCTAGAATTTCCGGCGAAGTCATACCACATTTACTTTTATACAAGCACCGCTTTTCTGAGGGCGTTGCTTAATAGAGGGATGTTTTAGACGTGAACCAAGGTTTCACGTCCAAAAACATGCTCAAGATCAGCCAGCCCGTTCTGCCTTGAGACTCAAGGAATCAAGCGTAGCCGGAGCCACGCCTGACTTCTGAATCAGCAACACCAGTTGCTCATCTGTTCTCAGGGATAAACCAGCCCGTTTTATGCAAATTTTGGTAAATTGTTCTGATTGGTCAAATTGTCGTGGCAGTTCCACTTCCAGGGTAACTGGGAAGCTGGAACTGCCACAGGCGGTTCCCAAGTTGGAGCTTGGGAACCAGGAAAACGATTGCTAGGCTTATCTGGCTTTGCCGATCCAGTTTAAGATAATAGGATTGTTATTTCTGAATAGGTTTGCTTTTTAGTTCGATGAATATTTTAGAGTTTATCCAGCAGAGTCAGGGGAAATGGTTTTCCCAGAGAACCTATCATGATCTTGCTCAAAATCAATCGAGTAGCGGTCGATCGAACCTTCAGATGGAATTGCTGACTCCGGAATCCCCAGAGGTCAGAGCACTCTGCGATCGCCATCAAGTCTACCCAGAGACCGTTTGGGGAATTCGGACACAATGGGAAGGCTCGATGGATCGAGAAACCAGGAAGCAACTTGGCTCTACCGTGTTAGTTTTGCTCCCCGACTCCAACCCTGACCAGGGCGAGGTGTTGTCTCAAGCAGGGGATAGCAAACAGGCACCAATGGTTGGTCGATTCATTTTAGGGGCTGATGAAGCCCTGACTTTGACCTTTGAGCAACCTGGGTTGAGTTCTGAAGAACGCCTTTGGTTCGCCAGTCCTAACCTCAGGCTGAGAACTAGCATCCTAAAACAGGCAGATGGTTCAAGTATTGCTGGGTTTTGTTCTGAAATCCGGATGCTGGCTGCCTGATGGAGGAATCACTCAAACACCATTGGTTGGTCTGGCTGCAATCAATAACTCTTCTCCTTCAGACCCGCCTCGGTGGCTAGCTGCTGGGCAGCATATTGCAAATACTCCAAAAATGTGGCGGCAACCACCGAAAGTTGCTTGCCAGCCAAATACACAACATACCACTGACGCTGAATCGGAAACCCTTCTACATCTAGGATACTCAGTTCACTGTTACTGCCTTCTAAAGCCACAGTATGGCGAGATAGCACAGACAGACCCAGTCCACCTGCGATCGCCTGTTTGATGGCCTCATTGCTGCCCAACTCCAGCCGCACCTTGACCATGAGATTGTGAGCATCCAACAAATTTTGAAAAGCGCGTCTGGTGCCCGATCCAGGTTCTCGCATAATGAAGGTTTCTTCAGCTAACCGCTTCAGTGAAATATTTTTCTCTTTGGTGAGCGGATGGTCACTGGGGGCCAGCACCACCAGAGGATTATCCAGAAATGGATGAGAGGTAATCTCTAGATGCTCTGGCAGTTGACTCATAACGTAGAGGTCATCTTGATTGTTAGCTAGACGGTCAATCACCCGCTCATGATTAGTGACAATTAGAGAAACATCGATACCGGGGTATTTTTGGCAGAAGGGACCCAGGAGTCGGGGCATAAAATATTTGGCAGTGGTAATCACTGCCAGTTTTAATTTGCCCTGTTTCATACCCTTCATGTCTGCGATCTTCATCTCAAACTGTTCTAGTTTGCCAAACACCTCCTGGCAGGTGGCAAATAGTTCTCGTCCGGCATCTGTCAGGTAAAGCCGCTTCCCAACTTGTTCAAACAACGGTAAGCCAACTGACTTAGTCAGTTGCTTGACCTGCATGGAGACGGTAGGCTGGGTAAGAAATAGCTCTTCTGCCGCTCTGGTAAAGCTACCGTGGCGAGCCGTTGCTTCAAAAACCTTGAGCTGGTGTAGGGTTGCGTGAATCACCAGAAGTACTCCTAAAGCGCAGGATTATAGAATTAAGTCTATCATATATATCCGAAATTGAGGTTTTTATCTATGGAATTCAGGGCTATGATAGTCAGCAATGGCAACCATACAAGTTCCCTTCCAGTAAACGTTGCGCGATCGCAAGTCAGTTTGGTGAATTCACTGAAAACCTCACATCACCCTGCTAGAAAACCGTTGATGGACATCTTGCCAAAGCGATCACTGCGCTTGCAGGTCATGAACGTCAACCCCGGTGTTAGGTTTCTCACGATGAATTGATTGACTGATTTTCCTTAGATCGCGCAGCTTCTTTTCTTGAAGAAATTAGTGGAGGAATCTGGGGGGATAAGCACTAAGGATTAAGGATTAAATAAAACCCAAAACTTTTTTGTGGGAAGCGCGGCTGCGCCGCGCTTCCCACAAAAAAGTTCGGTTTTATTTAATTCACGTCCCTAAGTAATTTTTCATCTAATGAAATTTTTTTGGGATTTTCGGGCCGCAAAAAATTTCAAAAAGACCCGTTCATCGAATTCACGTTATTGAAGTTTCCAGAGTTACGAGGACGACTATTTGAATTGGGAACACTGTAGCAATCCTATTGGGGTTGTGAGAGAGGAGCGGGCACAGTTCACTATCTCTTACAACCCGATCTCACAAATTATTCAGGATTGCCATATTTGTGAGTTGATAATAATGGCAACTCTTTTCCACTTTTGGAGAGTAAAGTGCATGGCAGATATTGTTGAAATTGCAGTTAGTGCTGGTTCATTTACAACCCTGGTTGCTGCGGTTCAAGCGGCTAACTTAGTTGATACCTTGAAAGGGCCAGGGCCCTTCACAGTGTTTGCACCGAATGATGAAGCCTTTGCCAAATTGCCCCCTGGAACTGTGCAAACCCTGGTACAAAATGTTCCCCAACTGACTCGAATTCTCTGTTTTCATGTTGTTTCAGGCAAGTTTATGAGAGAAGATCTGGCAAAAATGGGAACCGTAATTTCACTGGAAGGTTCCCCAATTCCGATTGACTGTTCAGACGGTTTTGAGGTAAAAAATGCAACCGTCATTGCCCCTGACATTGAAGCAGATAATGGTGTTATTCATGTACTTGACACAGTAATTTTGATGGGATAATCAATTACAAATTAGCTGAATTCTGAGCAGCACATCACTTTTGAAATTCTGTCTATCCTCTGATAAGGTGATTTTGTCTTCCATGATTGTTTATCCTCTGAGGAGATAAATATTTTTTTATTGATCATTCTTCTGGAGGATGGATCAATTTGGCAGAACGATGTATCTTAGATTTATAAACAGTTACTCCGATGCAACTGTAAAACCCGGCGGGGGGCTGCCGGGTTTTTCTTATAGCAAGCTTTTTCTTAGATCGATACGTCTCTACAAGTACGTGCATCAAGGAAATCACAATTTGATAGAGTTCAAGCGGCTCATTCAGGCTCCAACTGCGCTTAGCCCTCAAACAGCTATGATTAAACTCGCGTTCAACTAATTTGCCGCAAATTAAGCTGGCTGTTTCACCGAGTCGTTCTATGGCAAGTAGCAGCTAGAGACGGATTAAACCCATCTCTCTGAGTCATCAGAAGCTAAAAAAGACTTACACAACTGATTGACTGACGAAACTCGAACCGCCCTCACCCCAACCCCTCTCCCAGAGAGGGAGAGGGGCTTCAAACCAAGTTTTTAGCTCCGGCTCCCCTTCTCCCCTTGTGGGAGAAGGGGTTGGGGGATGAGGGGAAAAAGATTTGTCAGTCAATCGGCTTACACACTTTGGGCGAAAAACGAGGATAGTTATACCAATTCTAAGAAAACCAGAACCAGATAATTTTTTGAAACTCGCCCTGGGGGCGAGTTTCAAAAAATTATCTGTAGTGGGTTTTTAGAGAATTGGTATTAGAGGGTTGTGGGGCGCTTAGAACCCACAACTCCCTCAACTGCGTAAGTCCTATTAAATTTATACTTTAGCAACTGTCTGTGGACTCAATGACAAAGGATTCCCCCCGTTAGTCCCTTCACTCTGACCCAGAGATGCTTCGCCTGTAATTAACCGAGCACCCCGTTTGCGTGTGAAATAGTTCCAACCCCATTGCAGGAGGACAATCAGCTTATTGTCAAACTCAATCAGGTAATAGATGTGAGCAAAAATCCAAACGAACCAGGCAAGTACTCCAGAAAAGCGAACAAAGCCCAAATCTGCCACTGCGGCATTTTGGCCAATTACCGCCAGGCTGCCCCGGTTTTGGTAGACAAATTGACTGGCTGTTTTACCTTGTAACCGCTGCTTCAGCAACCGGGCGACATATTCACCTTGTTGAACTGCCACAGGTGCAACACCAGGCAGTGGTTTTTCTCCCTGGTGGGCAAAGTGGGCCAGATCTCCAATGACAAAAATATTGGGATGGTTGGGGATACTCAAATCAGGTTCAACCATGACGCGCCCAGAACGATCGAGTTGAGCCGCAGTTCGCATTTCCAAAACTTTACCCATTGCCGAGGCTTTCACTCCAGCAGCCCAAAGAACCGTTTTCGCCTGAATCTGCTCTGTGCGATCGCCCTGTCGCATCGTTACTACGTCATCTTGAATATCGGTCACCATTGTGCGAGTTTGCACGGTCACCCCCAACTCGACTAATTGTTCTTCAGCCTTAGCAGAAAGCTCAGGCAAGTAGGGTGGCAAAACTCGGTCAAGTCCTTCTAGCAAAATTACCTTAGCTTCAGTGGTGTTGATCTTGTGAAAGTCATTTTTCAGGGTATTGAAAGCCAACTCGGCGATCGCACCCGCCAGTTCCACTCCAGTCGGCCCACCCCCTACAATCACAAACGTTAACCACGCTTGCCGCTGTTCGGGATCAGTTTCCTTCTCGGCAGATTCAAATGCTATAAAAATCCGACGACGCATTTCTAAGGCATCCTCTACCGTTTTTAATCCCGGAGCAACTGTCTTCCAATGGTCATTGCCAAAGTAGTGATGACTTACCCCAGTTGCGACAATGAGCGTATCATAATCTATTTCCTGGCTCTGTAAAATTACTTTATTGGATTGGGGATCGACATCGATCGCTTCATCCATTAACACTTGAACATTCTTGTTTTGATTTAGAATCGCTCGTAACGGTGATGAAATATCAGCCGGAGAAAGAGTACCTGTTGCTACCTGATACAGTAAGGGTTGAAACAAATGAAAGTTGCGCTTGTCGATTAATGTGACCTCTACTGGAACACGCCCTAAAGCTTTGGCCGCATAGAGTCCACCAAATCCTCCACCTACAATAACAACACGATGTGGTGCTCTCTGGGGGTCAGTCGCTGTCATACAATCCTCCTGCGTTGGCTCTGCAATGGTCTACTGGAAAGGGACGAGAATGCGATCGTCACTTCGCAGATGGCTATTAAATCGACTACTATAGTCGAGATACGTTACGTTTCTTAAGAAGTCTGCTATAGCTTAGCTCAGACTGACTGTTTGGCTAAGTAGCAGTGATTACGGGTTTGTAAATCCTTTATATAGATTTTGTTAAATCTTGGGGGAGATGATGAGGAAAGATCCAGAGGAAGTGCCAATTTCCTACAAAGCAACGCAGTGCTGAATTTAACCAAATCTTGCCAGTCTTGCTAAAGAAATTGCTATAATTACGTGAATTGAGTTCAATTCAGATAAGCCGCTTGGTATCAGTGGAGAGATTCCTCAAACATTTCCTCAGTGGTTGCGAGATTAAGCCGTCAGGTGTGAGCTATCAGATGAATTGAGGTTAAACAGACCGAATGTAGACATTTAGTTTCGCCGATGTGGCTCAGTGGTAGAGCACTCGATTCGTAATCGAGCGGTCGCGGGTTCAAATCCCGCCATCGGCTTTAAGAGTAAAACCCTTGTAAAATAATGATTTCAAGGGCTTTAGGCTATTTGGATATAGCTTTTAAGGTCTTACTCAATAGTACAAACTTTCTATAAGTTGGTCATTTTGAGACCATGCAAGCCAGTTTTTTGGGGTAAATTTGGGGTAAATAAATTCCTCTTACCCCAAAAATCGTCATGACCTCCTCCAACTCCTCACCCCCCGGAAAACAGCGACGGAGCAAAGGCACCGTTCAAATCAAGGTTTCTAATAGTCGTCTTCAGCTTGTCTTTAGCTGGCAAGGACAAAGGTACTATCTGAGCATTGGACTGCCTGACACCCCACTCAACCGAAAGGGAGCCGAGCGGGTCGCGCGGCAAATTGAACTTGACTTCGTATCGGGAAACTTTGACCCATCCCTAGACAAATATCGGCCTCAATCTGTTCTGAGAGTTCAAGAGCCAGACATTACCCCAAAAGTTACCCCAAAATTGAAAACTCTGTGGGAACAGTACATGGATTACAAATCTCCCCATGTTTCCCCAAAAACTATAAACGGAACTTATGAGCCTGTCGTTGCTCATCTCAAACGGTGTAAGACAGATGGTCTCCAAGACCCTTTGAAGTTTCGGATGGAACTGCTCCAAGTCACAACCGAGTCACAAGCACGTCGTACATTGATGCAACTGTCTGCTGCTTGTAAGTGGGGGGCTAAACATTTCATGATTGATACAAATCCCTTTGATGGGATGTATAAGGATCTCACCCCGTCTAAACCAGCACCCCCCGTGGCATTCTCCATTGAGGAGCGCGATCGCATCATCAAAGCTTTTGAGAACGATACCCGACCTGGCATCAATTATCGGCATTATGCTCCCTTCGTGAAGTTTTTGTTCTGGACAGGGTGCCGCCCATGTGAAGCAATCGGCTTACGGTGGGGAAATGTCTCGCCCGATTGTAGCCGAGTCCACTTTTGCGAAAGTATCGTTGAGGTGTCAGGAAGGCTTGAGCGACGGTATGAGGACAAGACTGCGGTGAAGCGATGGTTTAGCTGTCCTCCACGACTCAAAGAGTTGTTACAGAAGATCAGACCTGAAAATTTCGGGCCTGATGACTTGGTTTTTCCTTCCCCTACAGGAAAAGCAATGGTCGAAAGCAACTTCTCTGATCGAGCATGGTCAAAGATCCTTGAAAAAGTAGGGCTTGCTAGTAAAGATGGCATCAAAATGACCCCTTACAACTGTCGGGACACCTTTATCACCCTTCAAGCAACACAAGGTAATTCTTCAACAACGATCGCGCGGTGGGTTGGCAATTCTAGCAAGGTGATTGAAGAGCGATATCTTGACAGAATGAAGCTAGATCATTTGAGACCCACTGATGTGTAGATACGGTTGTGCAAGTTACCCGACATGTGTCGGGTAACTTTTCCCAGCTCAAATTTCGGTTAAGGGTAATTATTTGTGCTCAAGTAACTGCTCCAGTGCGACTAAGAGATCTTCTAACTTTTTACTTCGTTGGGTACAGCTCCATACATCAGTTGTTTTCAATTTAGTAAGGACTTTTATGATCTTCTTTTGCAAAGGAGCGTCTTGAGAATGAGCTTCTACCTTATCTCCTTTTATCCGTGCCCTAATATCCTCGACTGATAGTTGATTTTGAATAGCTTCATTGAGAAGTGTATCCTGTCTTTTCTGGTCTTTAATTCGCTTGATTTCATTGGCATGTCGCACATCAATTTTGCCAGTTCTAACCGCATCAAGAATAACCTCTGGGGCATTTAGTAGGGGTAGTTCAAATCGCATAAAATGACTGAAACGAATTCCAAGAATTTCAAATACTCGGTCAACAATTATCCGAGCTTCATTACCCGACTCGTGTCGGGTAACTTTCCCCTTGTTCTCATTTTCAAGCCGATATAAAACTGACTTGGCTTCGGAGACAGAGCATCCAAATTTGAATGCTAATTCTTGCAAGACTGCATCGACCCTATCCACTACATTCAGATCTTGCCGCTGTATGTTTTCAAGCAATGCCAATTCCCAAGCTTGCTCATCAGTCAACACCCGAATAACAACTGGCACTATTTCGAGCTTAGCGAGCTTAGCGGCTCGATAGCGCCTTTCCCCAGCCACAAGGCTATATCGCTCATTAGCGATCGGTCTAACAATTAACGGTTCCAGGATGCCATGTTCTTGAATCGAGACTGCTAATTTCTCTAGCGCTGTCTCATCAAAATATCGTCTAGGTTGTTTTTCTGGTAAAGCGATCGCTGACCAAGGAATCTGCCGTGCTAATTCTTGTTCACCAACAGCTTCTTCCTGATTGTTAGTTTGAACAACTGAGAGAGACCTTTCTGGCTGAGATTTCAGTCCCTTTAGCCCCTCGAATGCACTCTTTTTACGTTGTACTCCTGCCACTCCATCTCCTGCATAATCTCTTGTCCTAGTGCTTGATAACTCAACCATGCTTTCTGAGCAATCGCTCCACCAAAATCTTGTACCAATGCTCCATGATCAGGTGCTTCCTCAAACACGGCTAGCTGTTGAATTTCTGTTTCAAAGACTGGAATCTTCTCTTGGTATAAAAATTCTCGTGCTGTCATTCTCTTTGTGTGTTTATCTGTTCGCTTAGGTGGACGCACCATTGTAAGCAGAACCTTATATGGAGCTTGTAACTGCTCTAATGTCCGCACAGTTTGTAATAAAGCGTGTAAGTCCAAGAAAGATGGCCTGGATGGTAAAACGAGGAGATCGCAGTTTTCTGCCAAAACTTGAATATCTTCTGGCTCAGGATGTGCTTTCGTATCAACAATTACGTAGTCGTACTGTTGCTCCTGTAAGTGAGTTTGAGCAACAGAGGAATCAATCGTCTTAAAGGGAAAAGACTCTCTGTTTGCCCAGATCAATGCTGAATCATTTGGATCTCCATCTACTAGCAAGGTAGAACCCAAAGTTTGAAAATAAGCCGCAAGATGTACTGCTGTTGTGGTTTTTCCAATTCCGCCCTTACGACCTGTAATTGTGATAACCACGATATCTCCTCACATAAAGCCTGTTTCATTTCCTGTTTTATGGCTGCTTCTCCTTATGAATGCAAGGGATAATTCTGGAAGGATGCAATGCCCATCCGGGAACTTTCGAGCGCCATCTTTATGAATCGGCATAGAGAGGTAGCCAATTTTAGGTGCAAGATGGGCAAGGGGCAATCTGGTTAGCCTTCAAAATGAAGAGCTAACAAACATGAAATATCTTAATAAAAGACTGAGAAGTAGTTATTTGGTCATAGGGAACTTTCGAGTTCTTCAAGCTTGAAACCGGGAACTTTCAAGGTCAACTTAAAGGTATTACCGGGAACTTTTGAGCGAAATTATATAGGATTTCCGGGAACTTTCGAGTTCTAATCCGGGAACTTTTAAGGTCAGAATCGGGAACTTTTAAGGTTGAAAAAGGGAACTTTCGAGTTCTAATTCGGGAACTTTCGAGGCCAAAAAATCAAATAACTCATTGATATCTGTATCGAAGTAGGCTAAAGACTCTTATGACTATTAAGACTATATAAGACTACGTAAGACTAGGATCGTTCGTTCTCTTTTATATTTTTAATCTATGTTTTAAGACCAATGGTTCGGACAGAATTAAATGGAGATGATGCCGTAGGAGCGCAGGTTTTGGTAGTTGGGATGGGATTGAATTGAGGTTGGGTCTAAATCTAACTGCGAAATAAAGCGTTGCAATAGATGGTCAT
>Ga0224723_1001850_pt1 | contig 12327 bp, 8 predicted proteins | sample Balambano_FR2_Me_FD_161647 | JGI IMG/M metagenome (GOLD analysis project Ga0224723, IMG submission 161647) | Freshwater sediment microbial communities from Lake Towuti, South Sulawesi, Indonesia - Balambano_FR2_MetaG | ecosystem: Environmental > Aquatic > Freshwater > Lake > Sediment | place...
CGGACGACGAGGTGATCGCCGCCGCGAAGGCCGCCGCGATCCACGAGTCGATCATGACCTTCCCGGACGGTTACAACACGCTGGTCGGTGAGCGCGGTGTGACGCTTTCCGGCGGTCAGAAGCAGCGAGTGGCGCTGGCACGCACCCTGCTTAAGAACCCGAAGATTCTGATCCTGGACGATGCCACATCCTCGGTCGATACCGAGACCGAGGCGGCCATCCGCGAGGCGCTGAAGACGCTGATGCAAAACCGCACCACCTTTATCATCGCCCACCGCATCCAGAGCGTGATGCTGGCCGACCTGATCCTGGTGCTGGACAAGGGCCAGATCGTGCAGATGGGCACGCACGGCGAACTGCTGCGCCAGGACGGCATCTACCGCCGCATCTACGACGTGCAGTCACGCATCGAGACCGAGTTGGAAACCGAACTCGAAAAGGAGATGGCCGGTGTCTGACGACATTCGCTTTGAGGAAGAAGATTACACTCAGCAGTTCAACGGCGGCACGCTGCTGCGGATCGCGGCGCAGCTTCGCCCGCATTGGCACTGGGCCGCCGGCTTTCTGATCTGTATCGCCATCGTCTCCGTGCTGGAGGCCTATTTCACCCGCCTGACCATGCGGATCATCGACGAAGGGATTCTGGCGGGTGATCGCGCCCGAATGCACGAACTGATCTTCCAGTATGGCGCGCTCCAGTTCATCTTCGTGCTGCTGATCCTGGCCTTCATCTACCTGTGCGGGGTGCTGGGGCATCGCGTTCAGTATGACATGCGCAGACAGATGTTCAACCATCTGCAAGGGCTGTCGTTTTCGTACTTCGACCGCACGCCGGTGGGCTGGATCATGTCGCGCGTCACGTCCGATTCCGGGCGCATCTCGGAACTGATCACCTGGGGGATGCTGGACGTCACCTGGGCGATCATCAACGTGGTGACGGCGGTCGTCTTCATGCTGACGATCAACTGGCAGCTGGCACTGATCGTGGTGCTGCTCCTGCCGATCCTGCTGCGGGTGGCGCTGTGGTTCAAAGCCAAGATCCTGGTCGAGTATCGTGAGACGCGCAAGACCAACTCCAAGATCACCGGCACGATGAACGAGAATATCGTCGGCGTGCGCGTGGTCAAGGCGATGCGGCGCGAACAGGCCAATCTGTCGGAGTTCGGAGAGCTGACCGATCGCATGTACAACTCCGCCTTCCGCGCGGCCTGGCTGTCTGCCCTGTTTCTGCCCGTGGTGCAGATTCTCTCCGCGCTGGCGGTAGGCGCGATCGTGTGGTACGGCGGCGTCAACATCAACCGCGACGTGCTGGTCGGCGGTCTGACGATCGGCGGCCTGCAAGCCTTTATCAGCTACATTACCTTCATGCTGTGGCCGGTTCAGGATATGGCGCGCGTCTATGCTGATATGCAGCAGTCGGTCGCCTCGGCAGAGCGTGTGTTCTCGCTGATCGACTCTCAGCCGGACATCGTGGATCGCCCTGGCGCAATCGACCCCGGCACGATCAAGGGCGATATTGAGTTCAGAAATGTGGTCTTTGACTACGACAAGAACAAACCCGTGCTGCGCAACTTCAGCCTGCATGTGAAGCAGGGGGAGACGATCGCGCTGGTCGGCCCGACCGGACACGGCAAGAGTACGATCGTGAACCTGGTGTGCCGCTTCTACGAACCGCGCGAGGGGCAGATCACGATCGGCGGGCGCGATTACACCACGCTGCCGCTGCACGCCATCCATTCGCGGATCGGCATGGTGCTGCAAACGCCGCATCTGTTCAGCGGCACGATTCGGGAAAACATCCGTTATGGGCGCTTGAACGCGACCGACGAGGAGATCATCGCTGCATCGAAGCTGGCGGGGGCGGATGAGTTTATCATGACGCTGGAGAAGAATTATGACGAACAGGTCGGTGAGGGGGGTGTGCTGCTCTCCGTCGGGCAGAAGCAGTTGATCAGCCTGGCGCGCGCGGTGCTGGCCGACCCGGAAATCTTCGTGATGGATGAGGCCACGTCATCGGTCGATACACTGACGGAGGCGCTGATCCAGCAGGGGATGGAAACGATGATGGAAAACCGCACCAGCTTCGTGATCGCGCATCGCCTCTCGACCATCCGCCGCGCCGATCGCATCGTGGTGATCGAACACGGCCAGATCGCGGAGATGGGCACACACGCCGAACTGCTGCGTCAGCGCGGCCACTACTATCAGCTTTATACCAACCAGTTCCGCCAGGAGCTTGAACAGAAGTACAAGGCACTGGAACCGGTGGACGCCGCAGCAGAGGCCCTTCCAGCCATCGGCGACTGATGCGGTCAATATGACGGCAGTCGGGGAGCGTGTAATGCGCTCCCTTTTTGATCATCACTCGGACGGCAGCAGCCGGTAGATCGCGCCGCTGGCCTCGCTGACCGATGTGAAGTACAGGCCGCCCTCCGGCCCCACCTCGATGTCGATGCGGCAGCGCGCCTCGCCTGTGTCCAGCTCGCGGGTTTCCTCTACGCCGGTGCGATCCTCATCCAGCGTCACCATCACGATCCGCCCGGTACTCCAGGTGCAGTAAAACAACTTCCCACGCCATTCAGGAATTGCACGATGGTCGTAAATCACGATCCCGGTTGGCGCTTCGGTCGGCGTGATGCTGATCAGCGGCGGAAAGTAGCGCCCCAAATCGACCCCTACCGCCGTGCGCCCACACTGGTAATTTTCCCCCTGCCCATAATGAAAGCCGGGCAGGATCAGGTTGATCTCATCGTCGCAGGCATCGCCGTTTTCGGTGGCAAATATGCGCCCGCTGATCGGGTCGAAGGCGAAATCGAATGGATTGCGCAGGCCGTAAGCGTAGATACTGCTGCCGTCGATCGGGTTGTCTTCCGGCACGGCCAGACCATCGTCGGTCACTTCAAAGCGGTGAATTTTGCCCTGAGCCACGGTTAAATCCTGGGCGTTGGCGGGCACATCATAATCGCCGATCGAGACGTACAGATAACCCTCATCGTCGAAGCGCAGGTTGCCGCCATTGTGGATCAGCGTGCCGGTCTCGATCGGAAATGTCATCATCGCTTCAGGATCACTGCCCACGCCGTCCGCTTCTCGAAAGCGCACGATGGTATTAGCCGGATAGTTGCGCGCATCGCCCGGCGCGGTGTGATAGACCCAGATTGAGCCTGTCTCTTCATAGGTGGGATCAAGCGCGATCCCCAGCAGGCCGCGTTCCACCAGCGCATCAACCGGCAGCGTGATCACCGGCTCGCGCTGGAGTGTTCCCTGCACATCGATCACGCGCACGCTGCCGGTCGTCTTCTCGGTATAAAACAGGCGGCCGTCCGGCGAGAAGGCCAGCGCCACCGGATAATTCGCCAGCGTAACCTGTTCGATCCTATAGCGCACACCGCTTTCGGGGTCTTCAAAAGTCTCCGTCGCCTCCTGACCGCGGATTTGGAAAGCCTGGAGGCCCAGCATCAGAGTCACCAGCACAAGCACCACAGCGGACAATCGTTTATTCATGCGGTTCCTGGTTAAAGTGTTCGGCAGTTTCACGGATGCGCCCTGGAGCCAGCGGCCCCCGCTCAATCGCGTCGATCAACACGTCGCGGGTCGTCAGCCCTGAGCTGTCGTGCTTCAGCGTGAAATAAATTGCTGCCGCAAGCTGGTGCATTCCGCCATCCGCCTGCTGCCAGCGCTGGCGAGCATCCGCATAGCGCGTGCCAACGCCCAATTTCTCACAGATGATCTGATCAAGCGCCTGCACGATGTTCTCTTCGACATACCCTTCAAATGAATTGTAGCCAAAGTTCGGATCATGGTTCTCAACGTGATCCATCACGAATGTATTTTCGCGCCAGCGATCGATCAGCGCGCGCAGTTCGTCGTCAGCAGCAAGATCATAAGGCGGATGCAGCAGTTCGTGGATCGCGTTATGAACGACGACTCGCAGCGGATAGTCGATAGCCGTCAGGAACCGCATCCCGGTGATTTTAATGCCGTGCGGTTTCACATAGTAGAGCAGATAGATCACAACCGGGTCCGACTCCAGGCGGCGGCCCAAGCGGGCCTCGATTTCACCCACAACGTCATAACCCGCTACCTCTGCGGCCAGTTCCGCGATGCGCCGCTCAACTTTGGGACGGATCGCCGCGTGCCATTCCGCCTCAAAGCCGATCGCTTGCAGCCATTGGAACACACAGCTCAATTCTCCGCGCAGCGTTTGATACTGCGCCCAGCCGGGTTCTGAATAATACGGCGAGGCGGCGTATCCCTGGCGCATGGGTTCATCGTTATCAAGCCGCGCGATCAGATCATCCAGCGTGCGATCATCCATCACCGAGAATAACAGCGTCAGCAGCGCGGAGACGATACTGCCATTCTCATCCTTGATCACGCGCCGAATCGTCGCCAGCGCTTCGATCACATCGGGGGTCATGCGTGGGGCAAAACGCTCGTATTCACCCGGATAACGTTCTGTGTAAAAATGATCATTGGTCAGGATATTGATCAGGCACAACAGGTCGAATTTGAACGAGGCTTCAAGCTGCCAGCGTGTGCGTGGGGTCATCGGTCATCCTCCTGTATTCAGATCGGCGTCATCCGATCCTACGCACCAGCCGGATCACGGGTTCAATTCATCCACTTTACGCGGCCAGCGGATCAGCGCGCCGAGGGTGTATAGGTTGGCCCCGGTCAGCATCAATATCTGGCCCATGCCCGCCACATGATCGAGCCGGGGCAGGGGGTTCAATGGAAAAAAACTGCTTATTTGTGAAGTTCGAAATGTGGGATTGTCGGCATGAAGCCCAAGTTCATATGAGAACAACGCCCACCCGCCGATCAGCCCACTCAGCCCGATGATCAGCGCGCCAAACGCTACACACCAGAACGGCAGCAAACCGGTGATCCGCCGCCCATCGAGGCGCTGCTCACTCCCGATCTGATTCACGCCGCCCAGTACAATGGCGAGCGCAGCGGTCGCAGCCAGCCAATCGGCGGTCGCTGCGAGAGTCGTTGCGCGGCGCTCTGGGGGGATTCCTGGAAGCGTGAGGATCGCGTCGATCCCCGCCCCAAGCAGCAGCAGGATCACACCCAGCCCGACCCAGTAGGCAGCCAGCGTCCGCGTCTCGCCCGGGTCGATCAATGCCCGGTGGATGTGGGAGGCGAAAATGGCGTGCGCCACCATAATTGCCGCCACGCCAACCCATCCGGGCGGCAGCCACACGGCGCAGGTCGCGGCCAGCGACAGCCAGTTCGCGCAGTTGAGGGCGCCAAACGCGACCCAATCGCGCCGGACACGGCTGAAGCGGCTCATCAGCCAGAATACCGACCCGACCATGCCGATCGCCAACGTGGGGCGCAGCAGCGCGGGAAAGATCAATGCCGCCAGCGTACCGATCCATCCGGCGGCCAGCACGATGACGATCCGGCTGCGCGAGGGTGAAATGCGCAGCAGCATCCCGGCCCAACCCACGAGGATCGCCAGATGTGTGAAGAACATCCCTTCGTCGCTGACGATGCGATCCGCGAGGTGGAAACCCTCGTTCACCCGTGTAAAATAAGCTTCTGGAGCGCGCGCCTGACCATCAACGGTCAGCGTGCTGCCAGCACTCAGCAGCCACAGGCCGATCGTGAGCATCAGGCACAGACGCAGCAGGCGGTTTGTGTTGTGTCTGTTCATCGCGCGGGCTTGCGACCCAGCAGACGCCCCAGCCCGGTGATCACAGGTTCAAGCGCGTTTTTCTTCAGATATCCGTTTTCGATGTACCATGCCACCGTGTCGGCCAGGCTGCGATCCATCGAGTATTCCGGCGCGCCGAATTCTTCCCAGGCTTTGGCGAACTCAAAGTAAACCCGTTTCGTCCCCAACCGGGTCTGGGCGGCATCAACCGGCGTCCTGATCCCGATCCGCCGCAGCAGGGTGATCATCGACGCGGCGGCGGGGACGATCGCGTCCGGTAGCCGGATCGCAGGCCGCGCTACCTTCAGCGCATCCGCGATCATGGCGAACCACTCCCGATAGGCATAATTGGCCGTGCCCAGGATGTAACGCTCTCCGCGCCGCCCGCACTGCGCCGCTTCGACATGCCAGCGCGCGACATCGCGCACATCGGTGACGGCCACGCCGCCAGAGGGGATCGGGGTCAGCCATTGATAACGCTTGATCTGCGCCACGAAACTGCCGGAAATCATGTTCAGGTCGCCCGGTCCCATGATGACGACCGGGTTCAGTGTCACCACATCCTGACCGGCGCGCACCGCCTCGGCGATGACCCCCTCCGCCAGATGTTTGGTGTGCCCATACGGAAACTGGCTTGGTGACAGATTAAAATCGTCGAACTCGTTCGCCAGGGTGTCATCCTCACGCAGGCCCAGTGCTGCCGCGCTGCTGGTAAAGATCACCCGTTCAACGCCGGTTTCCCGCGCCGCCGCCAGCACCCGCCGTGTCCCTTCGACGTTCGCCTCCCTCATGCGGTTCAGATCGGCACGCCAGTAATCGGCCACTGCCGCCACATGGAACACCCAGCGGCAGCCTTCACATGCCCGCCGCAGCGAGTCCGCGTCGAGAATATCACCCAGCGCGGACTCATAATTCAGGCCAGCCAGCGCATCGAGCCGGGAAGACGCCCGATGCAGCACGCGGACGCGCTGACCGCGCCCGACCCACTGACGCGCGATATGCGAGCCGACGAAGCCAGTCCCGCCCGTGATCAGTGCCAAAGGGGTATCGACCGCCATAGTCATGCACCCATGATGATATTCACATTCAAAGCCCCTGATTATAGCGGACGCGCGCTCCAGGAACCGCCAGATAATGCGCGGCGCGTCCTCGACAGCAGTTTCAAATCACCCTTGCCGCCTCCACCGGATTAAGGTACTTTTCACGATCGGAATCAAAAGGGGTAATTATGGCCGATCTGGCTGGACGACTCGACGACCTGCGCCGCAGACTGCAACATCTGACCACCCGCGCCACCCAGGGCGAAGACATCTCCCGCGAGGTGATCCAGGCCGAACGCGAGGCCCGCGACCTGCTCTCCGACGCCAAGAACACGGCGATGGAAGGCGCGGCGCAGGCGGTCTTCGCGGAGATCGCCCGGCTGAACAACCCAACCTCGCCGACAAGCGCTACCGTGCGCGGATTGCTGCGGCGGGCGCGCATTCGGATCGAGATCGCGGGCGACGATGAAGACATCGACGAGGCGATCGATATTCTGGCGCAGGCGATCGCGCTCAACCCCACGGACGAAGACACACTCAGCCTGCTTCAGGATGCCGCCTCACGCAACGCCCAGGCCGCCCAGCGCGTCAGCGATCTGTTTGCGCGCCACGGCGTCAGGCGTCAGGCGTCCCCGGCTGCACCCGCGCCGCGCTCGGTTGAACGCCGTGAATCCGAACCGTCCGCGCGCCCGCCATCACGCGATGAGCAGGACATTGACCCCCTGCCAGATGTGCCAGTGTATCCGACGTCCCCCGGCTACCCGCCCCCGGAACGTTCCCTTTTTCAGCGCGGCGACAGCGAAAGCGCGATCACCCCAACCGGCGCTGGGGCGCGCGCGGGACGACGAATGCCCGGCCTCGGCCCGCTCTATCAGGGCGCGGAGATCGACGACAGGGTCTCTGAGCTGACGGCGGCTTATTACGCCGGCGATTACCAGCAGACGGTCGAACTGGCGAACCGTATTCTCGCCCAGCAGCCAGGCAACCCAACCGCCCTGGAATATCGGGAAAAAGCCGAGGACAACCTGATTCGCGGCGTCGTGCCGGATCACCGCATCCCGTTCGATGCGCGCGTGAGCTACAACCGCGCCAATTCGCTGGTGCGCGCTGGCAATTACGAAGACGCCGAACGCCTGTATCGTGAGGCCCGCGAACTGGCCGAACGCTCTGGTATCCTGACCTGGAAGGATGTGGAACAGGCCCTGCTCGATATTCAGGATCTGGCGCTGGCCCGCGAACTGCTCAACGAGGGCGACCGGCTGATGGCGACCGATAACTGGTCAGACGCGCTGCGCAAATATGAAGGTGCGCTGCGTGTAGTCCCCAACGATCCTCAGGCGGAGGAACGGGTCGAGATCGTGCGCCGCGTGCAGCAGGAAGCCGATCAGGCCACCGTGCAGATCAGCACCCTTAGCGGCACGATCAGCGATCAGGTGCTTCAGCTTCAGAATATCCAGGCGCTGCTGACCCGCGCCCGTCAACTGCTCCCCAACAGCGGCCGCCTGGCAACGCTGCAAAACGAAGCCAACAATCGTCTGGCCGCGCTGAAAAATCAGATCAACGATCAGGCGCAGAACGCCCTCAGCCGCGCCCAGAATGCCCTGACGCTCGACGAGCGCCTGATGATGACCAACGAGGCGATCCGTCTGTTGGAACTGGGAACTGGTCTCGACCCGACCGATTCGCGGCTGGCAGAACTCATGATGCAGGGGCGGTCGGAATCGTCCGATATGGCCCGCGCGCGCCAGACCATCGAACGCGCCGCCTCGCTGGTCGCCCAAAACTTCGACACGGAACTGGCCCAGGCGCGCACCATGCTGGCGGGCCTGCGCGATTATGCCAAAGACGAACGTTACCGCGCGGTCGTGGACGATTTGCACAGCCGCTATATGGAACGCGCCGAGATCGCGCTGGAGGACGGCGCGGTCAGCGAGGCCGAAACCTGGCTGGAGGCGCTCAAGGAAGAACCGTTCCGCATTCTGGGCCGCCGGGCGGAAGTGCAGCGGCTGGAAAACCAGATCAGGCGCGAACGCAGTCAGGGCCGCCTGCTGATCATGGCGATGATCGGCGGTGTGATCCTGATCATCGCGGTTGCGCTGGCGCTGACCTACCCGCAGTGGATCAACCTGATCGACCCGCCGCCGACCGGCACAGCCACCGCGACGTATACGCCCAGCGCCACACACACACCGTCCAACACCCCCACAGCGACCACCACCGCCACGGTGACGATCACGCCGTCACTGACCATCACGCCGTCGTGGACGCCAACGCACACGCTCACACCAACACACACCTGGACGCCGACCGCCACGCCGACTGCGACCCAGACATCGACCTCCACGGCAACGGCCACTGCCACCCTCACGCCGACGATCACGCCCACCGCCGCGTATAGCTGCATCGTCCGGCCATCGACCACCAGCAATGCTGTGATCCGTGCGGAACCTGAGCTGACCAGCAATCGGGTCGGGTCATTGCCCGTGAATCAGACGGCGGAAGTATACAGAACGGTGGTGGATGACGACGGCACGCCCTGGTATCTGTTGGAATATTCCACGCCGTCGGGAGCCTTTATCCGTGGGTGGACAAGTTCCACAGCCGTTGAGGCCGTCGGCGATCCATGCCCGGAAACACCCTAGGGCGGACATGTCGTAAGACAGGCAGGCGCAAACCTGCCCGTTTCGCGCGGTAGCCAATCTGTCCTGTTTCGCCAACGTTACGGAGTTGGTAAAAATTCATGAAAAGATCAGTGCAATCCACGGGGTACGATCTATACTGGATATTATTATAGTTTGGAAAGCCGGGATTCACCGCCTATGACGGACGAATTTAACCGCGATCCAGAAGCGCTGTATAAACTGGCGCGTGCGCTGCACCGCCACAATCTGAACAGGCGCAAGCTGCTTTCGACCACGATCGCCGCCGCTGGCGAGATGACCGGCTGTCAGCACGGCTGCATCATCACCTTCCATCACGACGGCACGACCGAAGACGCCTATATCCTCGATCCGAACCGAGACGCGCCGCAGGTGCTGTGGGAGTCGCTGCTGGAACGCGGTCTGATCGGCTATGTGTATCATGGCGCGCGGGTGGTGACGCTGCGCGATCTCTCCAACGATCCGCGCTGGCCGCATCTCTCTTCGCTGCCTGTCTCTGGCTCGGCCATTGGTTTGCCCCTGGAAACCGGCCATCAGACCTTCGGCGTGCTGGTGCTGCTGCACCCGGCGATCGATTACTTTTCTGACGCGATTAGCGGAGTCCTCGGCGAAATCGCGGAACTGGCGTCGATGGCACTTGCCAGCGCGCGAGATTACACGGCGGCGCAGAGCGGCGAGGCGCGTTATCATCACCTGTTTACGGAAGCGGTCGTCCCGATGCTGTTGAGCGATCTGGACGGCGGAATCCTGGACATCAACCGCGAGGCCTGTGATTTCTTCAGCTATGATCAAAACGAGCTGGTCAAAGCCCCCGTCAGCACGGTGCATCCCACGCTGGAGCTTGACGAGGTGCGGGCGATCCAGCCAGGCGAGGAGCGCATCTTCCGCACGACGGCCTTCAGCGCAGAGGGGAGCGACCGCCCGGTGATCGTCCGGGTGCGGCGGGTGCGTTTGGGCGCTCACAACGCGCTGGAATGGGTGGAGCAGGACGCCACGCCACAGATGGAACTGGAGCAGCTCCGGCGCGATCTGACCGCGATGGTCTATCACGATCTGCGTGGGCCGCTGCATACGATCAACAGCGGGCTGCAAAAGCTGGCGCACGTACTCTCCAACCACGAGAATCCCGCCGTGCTGACACTGCTGCAAATGGGCACGCGCGCCACCCGTCAGCTTCGCCGCATGATCGACAGCCTGCTGGACATTCAGCGCATGGAAGAGGGCAACGCGATCCTCAATCTTCAGCCGGTGGAACTGCGCGTGGTGCTGGCGGACGCAGTACAGCTCGTTCAGCCGTTGGCGTGGGAAGCCGGGCAGGAATTGAAATTTGATCTGCCCACCCATCTGCCAGCGGTGCTGGTCGATAACGAAATGATGGTGCGGGTGGTGGTCAATCTGCTGGAGAACGCGGTCAAGTATACGCCCGGCGGCGGCATGATCCGCCTGAGCGCGCGGATTGCGGGCAACGCGGCCTTCATCAGCGTCAAGGACAGCGGCCCAGGCATTCCTGCTGAAATGCTGACCCGCATTTTCGATAAATTCAGCCGCGTGAAGTATCACGACGCGCCCAAAGGTCTGGGCCTCGGTCTCGCCTTCTGCCGCCTGGCGATCGCCGCGCATGGCGGCAGCATCTGGGTGGAAAGTGAAGTGGGCCGGGGATCGGAATTTTTGTTTACTCTGCCCTTGATGGCCGAAGCAGGCAGCGGCGGCGCAGAACCCGCGCTGGCGTCGGTATAGCAGCGGATCACCCTGACAGCCAAATTCATGACAATTTTATATCCGGTTGGGTGAGACCATTGTAGAATAGGCCTCAGAAAAAGGATGTTTATGATGGTCAAAAATAACCCGACACGCCTGTCTGCCGCTGCTGCGCTCGCCGTGCTTTTTGTCCTGCTCACCACCTTTGGATCAACAGCGCAGGAAGAGACGATCGGCGGTGATCCGGGCCTGAGCACGACCGCCGGGCCGGGCCTGAGTAGTTTCGCCTCCAGCGGCTGCGATGACGGGCTGAGAGCGGATGACGGCAGCGTGGAAGCCGGTTATCGCCGCTTCAATTTCGCCGGCCTTCAGGTCGGCCTGCTTCAGCAGTTTACACCGCCTTCCTATCCCTATGCGCTCAGCCTGGGGTGCATCTGCTTCACGCGAACGCTGAATGTGGCTTCACCGTCTGATCCGACCAACTTCGTGGCCGATGTAAATTACGATCTGGTGATCTATCAGGACGCTGGCGGTCAGCCCGGCGCAGAGCTGGCGCGCGTCAGCACCACGGCCACCAGTCTGCCGATTTTCCCCGCCGTACAGTTCTACGAGACCGGCCTGAGTGTAACCCTCAGCAGCGGCTCAGTCTGGATCGGCGCGATGTGGGTTCCCAGCAACAATCGCATGTATCTCTGCACCGATGAAAGCGACACCACCCCCGTTCAGCCCGGTCTGCACAGCGACGACAACGGGGCCACCTGGAACACCATGTCGTCGCACGCGCCATTCGCCAACTATAACGCTCTGATGATCCGGGCCGCAGGCGGGGCGGGTGTGGCCGGCAGCGTGCCTCATCTAGGCATGGTGCAGATTTCCACGGCGCAGTCACAGCCGTTTTACAGCACACCCGGCGGCACGATCGTCCGCGACGCCGACGCCAACGAAATCCGCCTCCCGCGCGATTTTGACGGCAGCGGCGCTGACACGTATATCGTCTCCGCCATCCGCGTGATCGACGAGCAGGTCTGGATCGGGATGTTCCTGGGTTCGGCACAATGGGCCTGGGTTCGGCTGGATGGAGTCACCGCGCTGACCGATCTGCCGATCCCGCAAATAGAGGAGTAACCGCTCGCGGAACATCCCGTTCCGAGCGGCTGGTTCTGGCAGTCCAGACCGACTTTATGGAACAGACGCTTGCCCTGCTTCGGGAAACAGCAGGTGATAATGGGCGTGCGGAGACCCGCTGAATTCAATCGTCGAGCCG
>Ga0224723_1001851_pt1 | contig 12321 bp, 10 predicted proteins | sample Balambano_FR2_Me_FD_161647 | JGI IMG/M metagenome (GOLD analysis project Ga0224723, IMG submission 161647) | Freshwater sediment microbial communities from Lake Towuti, South Sulawesi, Indonesia - Balambano_FR2_MetaG | ecosystem: Environmental > Aquatic > Freshwater > Lake > Sediment | place...
ACCCCCATCACCCCCATTACCGCAATTTTTTTGAGAAATGTAAAAATCTCATACTGATTAGCAGCTTAAATAGAGTAGATATATTTAGAAATTCGAGAAGCTTTTGCCCACACACGTTTTCGGTCTTACCTTGTCTTGTAAACTACACACTGTAAATACAAATGCCTGCTCAGATTTATCATCTGATAGCCTTCCTAATTGCTGCCGTAGTAGTCCTGTGGACTATTCCTGATGTTAGAAACATCGGTATCAAAAGTGGGCGTGTCGATCAACCAAATGAACGAAAAGTTCATCAACGTCCGATGGTTCGTCTAGGAGGAGTTTCAATTTTTGCAGGTGCTATAACCTCCCTACTAATAGTCTGGTGGTTAGGTGGATTTAGTAATTTGCCACCAGATAAAGAATGGCAAATCTGGGGTGTTACTCTAGGTGGCCTTGGTTTTTTTCTGATTGGTTTAACAGACGATTTATTAAGTTTGTCTCCGTTTGTGCGTTTGGTAATGCAAGTAATTGTCGCATCTGGCGCATGGAAAGCAGGTGTCAGCATAGACTTTATTACAATTCCTACTTTTGGCATAGTTCAACTTGAATGGTTGAGTTTACCAATTACAGTTATTTGGCTGGTAGGAATGGTAAACGCGATTAACTGGATTGACGGTTTAGATGGCTTAGCTGCTGGTGTATCTGGAATTGGTGCTGTGGTGATGCTCGTTGTAGCGTTGTTTATGAACCAACCAGAAGCAGCTTTAATAGCCGCAGCTCTGGCTGGCGCTGCATTGGGATTTCTCCGCTATAATTTCAATCCAGCCCAAATTTTTATGGGAGATGGTGGCTCTTATTTTATGGGTTTCACCTTAGCTGCGGTTGGTGTAATTGGTTTAGTTAAAATTCCTGCTGTCACAGCAGTATTACTACCTTATATTATTCTGGCAGTACCGATTGTAGATATGTCGGCAGTAATTTTAGCAAGATTGCGCCACGGTAAATCTCCTTTTAGTGCTGATAAACGTCATTTACATCACCGATTGCTCCAAGCTGGTTTATCCCATCGATGGGCAGTTTTGTTTATTTATTCTCTGACTTTATGGGTCGGAAGTTTAGCATTGGCTATTGCTGGTATTCCTAGTGGTGTTGCTTACGCTTGTGCTGCTACTTCTCTACTAAGTTATACTTCCTGGCGAGTGTGGAAACGCGCACAGCAAAGGTAAAAGGTAAAATAAAAAAGAAATATACTAAAATAAATTTCTTCTTATTTCTTTCTTCTACCTTCTACCTTCTCAAAATGAGTGCAGAAATAATTTGTGTTGGTACTGAACTGCTGCTAGGAGATATTCTTAATGGTAATGCTCAATATCTAGCTCAGCAGTTAGCTCGTTTGGGGATTCCCCACTACTATCAAACTGTGGTGGGGGACAACCCAGAAAGGATAGAGCAAGCTATGGACATTGCTTTTGAAAGAGCAGAAATTCTGATTTTTACTGGTGGTCTTGGTCCGACACCCGATGACCTTACCTGTGAAACCATAGCAAGTTATTTTAGCGTTCCCTTGGTAGAAAAACCAGAAATTATTGAAGATATTACCCAAAAATTTGCTAGTCGTGGTCGGGTAATGACTTCTAATAATCGCAAGCAAGCTTTAATTCCCCAAGGTGCAACTATTTTACCCAACCCTACAGGCACAGCACCTGGTATTATTTGGCAACCTGAAAAAAAAATGACAATCTTAACTTTCCCCGGTGTTCCTAGTGAAATGCACCGGATGTGGGAAGAAACCGCAGTACCTTTCCTTAAAAGTCAAGGTTGGGGTCAGGAAATTATTTACAGTCAGAGTTTAAGATTTTGGGGTATTGGTGAATCTGCTTTAGCAGAAAAAGTTGCTTCTTATTTTAACTTGCCTAACCCTACAGTAGCGCCATACGCAGGCAAGGGAGAAGTGAGGTTGCGAATTTCTGCCAAAGCTAATTCCGAAACTATGGCTCAGGAATTAATCGCGCCAATCAAGAAGCAATTGATTGAAATTGCTGGTTTAGATTATTACGGTGATGATAATGATACACTCGCCTCGGTAGTAGGTGATTTATTACGTCAGGCAGGAGAAACTATTTCTGTTGCTGAATCATGTACTGGTGGTGGTTTGGGACAAATGCTCACTGAGATTTCTGGCAGTTCCGATTACTTTTGGGGTGGTGTCATTTCTTACGATAACTCAGTAAAAGTTCGACTTTTAGGGGTAAATTCTGAAGATTTAGAGAAATTTGGAGCGGTAAGTGCTGCGATCGCAGAACAAATGGCTGTGGGAGTAAAATCTCGTCTTAACACTAGTTGGGGTCTTAGTATCACTGGAATTGCTGGGCCTGATGGTGGTACTGAAACTAAACCTGTAGGTTTGGTTTATATTGGTTTAGCAGCGCCAAATGGTGAAGTGGTAAGTTTTGAGAATCGCTTTGGAGTAGCGCGGGGTCGTTCTACAATACGTTACATCAGTGCTTGTACTGCTTTGGATATTCTTCGACGCAAGATGTTGACAATAGTAGAACCATCTTTAACAGCTAATTAATCATTATTTTCGGAGCTTGGGAGGGATTGTTGATATTAACAACCCACCTATTAAACAGCTCTTGTTTGACTTAAAATATTTATGGAGTAGGAGCCAGAAAAGTTCGTTTCAAAGATTTTTTGGAAATCGCTTACATATTGTTCTTTCTTGCGTTTCCCATTTCACTCAACAGTTCCAGCTTTAAAACTAGACTTATGCACCTTGCGGTATTCTTTACAATCTGTTACAAAAGTATATGAAACTTGTAAATTAAGCAATCCTTAAACGCAATGTTTGGCGGACTTACTGGATTAACAGACTTGAAAAATACAGATTGGGGAGAGCAACTACTAAATACAGTGGCTAGTCAGACCATTCGTCATCTGTTTACCCAGAGCGAGTCGGTAGACGTTTCTGTGCGTTGCTATCCCTCAAGCAAATTATTGCAAGGAAATATTGATAGTTTTAAGATGAGTGGCCGTGGTTTAGTTATCCGTCGAGACTTTGCTGTGGAGGAAATGTCTTTCCAGACGGATGCTGTGGCTATTGATTTCGGTTCTGTTTTAAGTGGAAAATTGGCGCTTAAGCAACCAACCCAAGCTGTTGCTCAAGTTGTCTTATCAGAAGCTGGTATCAATAAAGCTTTTGGCGCGGAATTAGTGAAAAAGCGTTTGATGAATTTGTCTTTACCCGCTTTAACACAGTTATCTGATGGTCATCCAGTTTCTTTTGCTCAAATTCAGGTAGAACTTTTGCCAGCTAACCGTTTAAAAATTGTTGCTCAGGCAGATTTAGGTAATAATCGGCTTGTACCGATATGCATGACTGTAGCGATCGCCATTGAAAAGCGTCGGCGAATTTCTTTTACTAATCCAGAGGTTGAGCTAGAAGCAATACCAGAAGAGCAAAGAGAGATTTCTCAAACCTTGAGTTTGGCGTTAGTGGAAATATTAGATAATATGGTTGACTTGGATAGGTTCGACTTGGATGGAGTAAAAATGCGTCTCAACCGATTAGAAACTGAAGGTAAATTGTTAATTTTCAGTGGCTATGCGGAGATTGAACGTATACCCAGGAACAAGTAGTTGATTATTCGTCGGGCTATTAGCTTTTGGCTAATAGCCCCACCTTACCAACTATAAATTTTAGTGGCGACCAATGCCTATGTATTGGAAACCTGCTCTTACCATTGTTTCAGGGTCGAGGAAGTTACGACCATCAATGACTACAGGATGAGTCATCAATTTAGCCATTTTGGCATAATCAAGAGTGCTGAATTGCTTCCACTCTGTAACAACTACTAAAGCGTCACAACCATCAGCTAATCTTTCAGCGTCGGTTTCTACTAAAACACCAGTTAAACCATGACGCATACCTGTTTGGGAAATGATTGGGTCGTATGCTTTAACTTTTGCTCCTAGTCGATTGAGTTGCTCGATTAAGTTAAGAGCAGGTGCATCACGCAAGTCATCGGTATCAGGTTTAAAGGTGAGACCGAGCAATCCAATTGTTTTACCTTTGAGAATTTTCAGAGCTTGTTGGAGTTTTTCCAAAGCAATCAAGCGCTGACGCTCATTGACGCTAACGGCTGATTTTAACAATTGAGCTTCATAACCGTAGTCATCAGCTGTGTGAATCAAAGCAGCAACATCTTTGGGGAAGCAAGAACCACCCCAACCAATACCAGCGTTTAAGAACTTGTTACCGATACGGGAATCAAGACCGATACCTTTTGCTACTTGAGTAACATCAGCACCAACGCGATCGCAAATATTTGCAACTTCGTTAATAAAGCTAATTTTTGTTGCTAAGAAAGCATTAGCGGCATATTTAATCATTTCCGCAGAACTCAAGTCAGTTGTTAAAACTGGCACTGGAGGTAATGATTTATCTTCAGCAAATTGCCGTTCTACAATTGGAGAGTAGAGCTTTTTCATCATTTCCAATGCTCTGGGAGAATTGCCACCCACTACAATCCGATCAGGGTTGAAGGTGTCATAAACTGCCGAACCTTCGCGCAAAAATTCAGGATTGCTAACTACATCAAATTCAGCAGTAATTTCTGGTAATTTTTCACTACTACCACCACCAGCAGGTACTAATGTTTTCTGACGTTCAGCAATACCATCTAGAACAATCATCCGTACCCAGTCACCAGAACCGATGGGAACTGTAGATTTATTGACAATTACTTTGTATCCACCATCAAGATTAGCACCGATACCACGGGCTACAGCTTCTACATAGCGAGTATCGCTTTCACCAGTTGGTAAAGGTGGTGTTCCCACCGCAATAAATAAAATTTCGCCGTGAGCGACTCCTGCTGCGATATCTGTAGAGAACTGGATTCTTCCTGCTTGGATAGCAGATTGCATGATATCTGAAAGTCCAGGTTCAAAAATTGGTGATTGACCGGACTTCATCAACTTGACTTTTTCTTCGTTATTGTCTATGCAAACAACATCATGTCCAATATGAGCCAAGCAAGCACCTGTTACTAAACCAACGTAACCAGTACCAATTACACAAACTCGCATTTAATTTAATTCCTCGATTCAAAGGGTTGCTATTTGTAAAAGTTTTCAGCGTGAAATGAAGACACTCACGGGATATCCCGCTTCCATAGTAGGAGCTACTGATATCGTCATCGTGCCAATTCGGCATTTTTCATGCGATCGCGGAAATCCTCTATTGTCAGTTTTAACCCCTCTTGAAGAGGAACGGTAGGTTCCCAATTTAACAATGTTTTGGCTTTAGTAATATCGGGACGACGACGACGAGGATCATCAGAAGGAAGTGGCTCAAATTTGATCTTCGCATCGGGATTAATCAGGTTTTGCACTGTTTGTGCCAACTCAAAAATCGTGTATTCACCAGGGTTCCCGATATTTACAGGCCCAACATAATCGCTATTCATCAATCTGATAAACCCTTCAATTAAATCGGAAGCATAGCAAAAACTACGGGTTTGGGATCCATCACCGTACACAGTTAGGGGTTGTCCTCGTAAAGCTTGAACAATGAAATTACTGACTACCCGACCATCATTTTCTAACATCCTTGGCCCATAGGTGTTGAAAATACGTACTACTCTAACATCAACTTTATTTTGTCTGTAATAATCAAAAGTCAAAGTCTCGGCAATTCTCTTGCCTTCGTCATAACAAGAACGTATACCAATCGGATTAACACTTCCTCTATATTCTTCGGTTTGAGGATGAACTTCTGGATCCCCATACACTTCACTCGTTGAAGCTAAGAAAAATCTTGCTTTTACACGTTTAGCTAACCCTAGCATATTCAACGTACCCATAACGTTGGTTTTCACCGTTTTCACGGGATTAAACTGATAATGCACAGGGGAAGCAGGGCAAGCTAAGTGATATATTTGATCTACTTCTAACCGAATTGGTTCAGTAATATCGTGGCGGATGAGTTCAAAATATGGATGGTTAATCCATTTTAGGATGTTGCGCTTGTGACCTGTGTAGAAATTATCCAAGCAAATGACTTCATGCCCACCTTCCATCAATCGGTCAATTAGATGGGAACCAAGAAATCCAGCTCCGCCCGTCACCAATATTCTCATAATTTCCCAGTTACTTACAAATTTTTTCCAGTAGCAATTGCGCTTGTGTTTAGAATACCCAGTACTGGCATAAAAATTCAGTACGCCTAGCCTTAAGGTGATCAAAAAAACTGTACTTTAGTAGACAAATTTACCCCTGTATATTCACTGTATACAAGTTTGTAGCCATCGTACCCGGTCGCTTCACAATTCCTCTTGCAAAATAGCAAATAATCATTAGAAATTGTTAAAAATTAAAATAGATTTTACTAAATCTTTAAAAAGAATGAAGAATTTTGAAGAGTGCGGGGACACTCCGCAATCCCTACACTGTTGCTGTACTAGTAGAAGGAACTACTGTTGGTAAATCTTCTACTTGAGCGCGTGGAGGTTCTCCAAGCATGATGATAGAACAGGTGAGCTGTCTGGCTAACTGGTTAGTAACGTCACTCATCGCTAAGCCCCCTGGACTGGTACGATTACGGATAAATGGTAAAACTACTAAATCGTACAATCGAGCCGCTTGCAAGATGGCTTGTGCCACATTTTCGTGAGCGATGATTTGAATTTCTGGCGGATTTTGAAGAGCTAACTTTGAAACTATTAATCCAAGTTGCGATCGCATTCTCGCTATTTTACTGGAACTAGTACGACGTTCACAAACGCTAAGTACTGTGACTTGTGCTTGGTTAGCTTCTCCTAAAATCTGAGCAAATTGCACTGGTTGCAATGCAGGTGATGTTAAATTTTCTATGGGTACTAAAATACGCTGAATTTTTCGCGGTGATTCTACTAACCGTGCTACTGCTACTGGGCAATGAGATGCCCATAAAACACTATCAATCACATTACCGAATAAACGCGCTCGTAAGCCAGTACGTTTACCCCACCCCATGACAATTAAACTCGCTTTTTGTTCTCGTGCCGCTCTGCTAATTCCTGAAGCAAAAGCATCATCGATTCTTAACAAAGGTTCTGCTTTCACATCCAAGACACGACTGAATGCTGTAGCTCTATTCAGTAAGAGATCGCTACGTCTAATGGTAGTTTCTAACTGGGGTGCATCCATATGAGCGCAAGCTGTGGCGATCGCTAGTGGTACAATTCTACCTTCTGCTTGACGCGCTAATAATGCTGCGATCTCAATTAGATATTGCTGTGTTTGGGGATTGTACACAGGTACTACTATAGTGTAAGGGCTATCCATTGCCTCTACACTTTCACCAGAAAAATTTGTACCTTGATGTTCTTTAGTTACAGAAGAAGCTAAACCAACAGCAACTCTGCTAGTAATCATTGGTCCGAGAGTGGCAGTTACTAGCATCAAAAGAATCACAATATTAAGTACAACTTGTGGAAGTAATCCAGCCCGATATCCAACTAAAGTTGCTGCTAAAGTTGCACCAACTTGAGGAACAGATAGCGACCACATTGTCAACATTTCTTGCCAGTTGTAGTGATAAACCAGTTTTGCTAAAAAAGCAGCAAGTAATTTACTAGCTATCAAACCAACTACAATTAAAAATGCAATTTTTAAAGTACCAATATTTTTAAAAAAAGCAGGTAAATTGATTAGCAAGCCTAAATCCACAAAGAAAATTGGGATAAATAAGACACTACCAACAAACGTCACCTTTTCTTTAACTGGACCGTCACCGACAACTTCATTAACTGCCAAACCTGCTAAAAATGCGCCAATAATTTTCTCAACCCCAATTAATTGAGCGCCAGCAACAGAGAGAAATACTACCAATAACACAAACAAAAACTGATTTTTTTGATCTTCTCCCGAACGTCGGAAAAATTCTTTACCTGCCCAATCAAACCCAGAAAGAACTACTACTGAGTATATAATTAACCAACCTAGTAGAGTTAGTAGTTTGGCAAAACTGAACGCCCAATCATGTGTTGCAACGCACAAAGCTAATATTAATAGTACGCCAATATCAGTAAATATTCTGGCACCCATAGTGACAGTCACCGCTTCATTATTTACTACTCCTAAGCGATTAACAATCGGATAAGCTAAAAGACTATGGGAAGCAAATAAAGAGCCGATTAATATGGCAGCGTTCCAATCAAAGCCAAGAGTTCGACCGATTAAGGTTCCTGCTACTAAAGGAACACCAAAAGTGAAGCTACCAAATCCCAAAGAACGATTTTTACGGCGACGGAACTGGTGAATATCTACTTCTAAACCTGCAACAAATATCAAATAAACCAGTCCGATGTCCGCTAATAAGTTCATCATCGGCGATTCTGCTTGGAAAATATTCCAACCGCTAGAACCAAGTAACACCCCAGATAAAACTAACCCTACTAGTGCTGGTAGTCGTAACCTTTCAAACAAAATAGGTACAACCAAAATAACTACTAGGAGAATGGCGAAGGGAACAATTGGCTCCTTGCCGAGAACTTGGGTGGTTGGTTCTTGGGCAAGAACTTGAAATATTAGTTCCATAAGTCGGAATTATTAGGCGTTCTGGGGGCAAAGGCAGGGATTTACTGGCTTACCATGCTGATATATACTTCAATGCCTAGGGGTGGATTTGACTCAAGATAAACCGCAAGCGATCATAATCGTCTTTGAGTAATACACTTAAGGTACGTCCCGCTTTGATTAGCCATTGACGGTCAGCTTTACGTAACTGGTATACCTCTCGAATGGCAGCTGCGGTCAAAGATTCTACTGGCGCACCATTGACAGAAAGCAATGTCCGCAAAAAGTCCATTTCTTGAGTGAATTTAACTATCGTTTCTGGTTCGCATTTATAAACCGCTTGATGAATTTGCGGTGGGCGAGGAGGCAGATATTGATACACCCTATTGTTACCTACCATGATATCCGACTGTTGCTCAAATCCCACTATGGCCGCTTGAAATTCCGTCTTAAGCATAGCGAATATCTGGGGTTGTTCTTCCCGTAAGTCGGAGAGTGACAAGCCCAATGCCCTTGCCCGATGTACAGAATCAATAGGTGTCGTAGTAGCATAATACACCACTGCATAAATTTGATTACCAGATTCTTCATCTATGGAACGTACCCAACTACCGAAAGGAGGCATGGGTGGAAAATTCAAGTCTTCTGGTTCTAAACATTGGGCTAAAAATTCGCAGCTAGAAGTTTGGATGACCTCCGCAAAGTGGTTTGGGTGGCGATCGCTATGGGCAAATTGTGGTAAAGGAAGGCGCATGGTAAGAAGGTATAACGAAAAAGGAAAAAGGAAAAAGGTAGAAGTAAGAGTCATAGTACTCGTTCCTTCTACCTTTTTACTTCTTACTTCTTACTTCCTTTCCGACCTGCGGTAGTTTCCACTGCTTCTAATTCCGAAAGGCGGAAGGTAATTAATTTATCCCAGTTCCCACCTTCAAACAGTACGGCGACCTTACCATCGCTAACCCGTTGTACAAGTCCTTCAAAGCGATAATAAGTGTCTGCGGGGTTTTTAACGCGAACAGTTGCTCCAGGTAGGATCATAAACTTTATCCTCTAGCTTTCTAATTACTAGCTTAATATTTGTAACTTAATATTGGTAAATAAATCCACTTGCCTAGAGTAACCGTGTGTTAGACACTATGACAATTTATAGTTACTTTACGGTACTCCCTCTCTCCCCCATACTCTAATACCTCTGCTTCTGCCGGAAATTTGCTACAGATTCTACGATTCCTAAAGCAATAAAGTTTTTTAGCATTGCAAAACGTCCGTAACTCATCCAAGGCAAAGGAATTCCGGCTACAGGTGCTAAGCCAACGTTCATCCCAATATTGACGATCACTTGGAATACGATCATTGATAAAACACCGATGGCTAATAAAGAACCGAAGTTATCTTTAGCTGTTTGGGCTACGTGTAACAGTCGCATACAAATGACCAGGAAAACGCAAAGTAATATTACGCAACCAATTAAACCGAATTCTTCTCCAACAGCGGAAAAAATAAAGTCTGTATGTTGTTCGGGAACAAAGTTTAATTGAGTCATTGGTCCATTAAATAAACCTTGTCCATCAATTCCACCAGCACCAATCGCAGTCCGCGATTGAATCAGGTGATATCCAGCTCCCAAGGGATCGTTTTCGGGATTGATAAATGTTGTGAGTCGGTCTTTTTGGTATTCTCTAAGGACATGATTCCAAGCAAAGGCTCCAAGTTCACCACCTAGTAAATTGAGAGCCAGACCAGCGATCGCACTGATGCCAAATTTTCGCCAAGGTAGACAAGTCCACGCTAATAAGCCCATCAGAATTGACCAGACTATCCATCCGGGCTTATAAAGATTATCTAAAATCGCAGCAATAACTGGGGAAATCAACAATATTAGCCAACCTGGATTAGCGTTCGCCCAGTACAACATCCCAATCAGAATTGCGCCAAATACTAAGGATGTTGCCAAATCTGGCTGTAAAAATACTAATGCCCAAGGAATTGCAGTAATTGCTAAAGCTCTAAATACGCTGGGAAGAGTTGAGGCGGTAGTTTTGTGTAATAAAGCCGCTAAGGTAATAATCATCGCTACTTTAGCAAATTCTGAAGGTTGGACATTTAAACCAGCGATTGGAATCCACCGTTGTGCCCCTTTAGCACTACTACCAACTATCATTACCGCAATTAGACTGATGTTTGTTAACCCGTATATAAACCAGTGCCATTGCAATAGGTTCTCATAACGAATACGGGCTAAAAACAGTGTGATTAATGCCCCAAAACCAGCTAGAAACCAGTGCCACCACCAATCGGTGACAGGCTGTCTTAATTCGGTACTCAGGATCATTAATCCACCAAACGCACTGACAACTACAGGCAAAAAAAATAGTAGCCAGTCTACTTTTTCCCAAGGCTTGAACCAATATTTCCAACGAATTTTGGGGAGTGGTGAGCGTGACCTTTTTAACAACATGGAGCGCTTTTAAACTTAAGTTTTTAGATTTTAAATTTACTGACTTCTATAAATCTGTATTCTCCGTACGTAGTTCAAAAACCTGATGAAAATCAAATTTTCCTAGGTCATTGTCTATAGATGGGCAAGAAAATCTTCAAGAGGCTTATGTTAGCACTGCGACGGACACCTTACCCGCTATGTTGAGGGCGATCGCTCTTAATGCTTTTGCACTAGCTGAGTTGGGATCGGCTACAACTATTGGGATTCCGTTATCACTTCCTAGTCTAGTGGAAATTTCTAGAGGTACACACCCCAATAAAGGTACTCCTAATTCCTTCGCTGTTTTTTCTCCACCGCCAGAACCAAAAATATCATACTGTTTTTCTGGCATATCTGGAGGTATAAAGTAACTCATATTCTCTACAATCCCCAAGACTGGTACTTTCATTTGTTGGAACATCTTGAGACCTTTACGAGAATCTAAAAGAGCTACATTCTGTGGAGTTGTAACTATTACTGCTCCTACCATGGGAACTGATTGTGTCAAAGTTAACTGGGCATCTCCAGTTCCTGGTGGCATATCTACAATCAGATAATCCAATTCTCCCCATTCTACTTGGTACAAAAATTGCCGAATCACTCCATTGAGCATCGGTCCTCGCCAGATGACTGGTTGGTCACGGTCAATTAAAAACCCCATGGAAACTAGTTTAACACCGTGATTAAAAGCTGGCTCTAAAATATCTCCTTTTTCTCCTTGACGGACAATCATTTCCACATCGGCAAGTCCAAGCATTGTTGGGTCATTGGGACCATAAATATCAGCATCAAGTAAGCCAACTTTTGCCCCTGTCTGTGCCAAAGCAACAGCAACATTTACAGCTACAGTACTTTTACCGACTCCGCCTTTACCACTAGATATAGCAATAATATTTTTTACCCCAGGAACGCCAGTACGGTCAGGTAAACTTTTTTGTTGGGGTGTTTCTGCTGTTACTTCTACAGCTACGTCAGTAACTCCTGGCAATTTTTTTACAGCTTTTTGACAATCCTCAACAATAAATTCACGTAAAGGACAAGCGGGTGTTGTCAACACTAATGTAAAACTTACTTTACCGTCATCAATTTTAACGTTACGAATCATATTCAGTTCTACCAGACTTTTGCGGAGTTCTGGGTCTTGCACTGGCCGCAGGACTTCTAGAACTGAACCAGAATTGAGGACATCATACATAGTTTCACCGCAGCAAAAATAATTTCTTATCCTCTTACATATTAGAGGAAGAGTGCGGGGTGCGGAGTGCTGGGTGCTGGGTGCTGGGTGCTGGGTGCTGGGT
>Ga0224723_1001852_pt1 | contig 12316 bp, 14 predicted proteins | sample Balambano_FR2_Me_FD_161647 | JGI IMG/M metagenome (GOLD analysis project Ga0224723, IMG submission 161647) | Freshwater sediment microbial communities from Lake Towuti, South Sulawesi, Indonesia - Balambano_FR2_MetaG | ecosystem: Environmental > Aquatic > Freshwater > Lake > Sediment | place...
GGCCTGACGCTGCTCTGCGGCCGGTTCGAGGGCGTGGACCAGCGGGTGCTGGACGCCTTCGCGGTCGAGGAGGTCAGCCTCGGCGATTTCGTCCTGACCGGCGGCGAGATCGCCGCGCAGGCCTTGATCGACGCGACCGTGCGGCTTATACCGCGCGTGCTCGGGAATCAGACGTCCACCGAAGAGGAAAGCTTTTCGGAGGGGCTTCTGGAATTTCCGCAGTACACCAGACCCACGCTCTGGGACGGGCGCGCGATCCCCGACATTCTTCTGTCGGGCCATCACGCGAGGATCGCCGACTGGCGGCGGGGCATGGCCGAAAGGCTGACGAAGGAACGCAGGCCTGATCTCTGGCGGGCCTACTGTGCGGCGCATGGTAGGGACCCGGACGAAGACCGAGAGCTCTGAGGCGGCATCACCATCGCGGGCTGAACCGCGAGCAACGCAAAGGACCGCGCATGAACCTCATCGCGCAGCTGGAGGCCGAGCAGATCGCGGCGCTCGGCAAGACCATCCCGGACTTCAAGGCCGGGGACACCATCCGCGTCGGCTACAAGGTGACCGAGGGCACCCGCAGCCGCGTGCAGGCCTACGAGGGCGTGTGCATCGGCCGCAAGGGCGGCAGCACGATCTCGGCCAGCTTCACGGTGCGCAAGATCAGCTTCGGCGAGGGGGTGGAGCGGGTGTTCCCGCTCTATTCGACCAACATCGACTCGATCGAGGTGGTCCGGCGCGGCCGGGTCCGCCGCGCGAAGCTGTACTATCTCCGCGACCGCCGCGGCAAGTCGGCCCGGATCTCGGAGGACGCGGGCTACAAGGCCAAGGACGAGCAAGGAGCGGGAGCATGAAGAAGGGCATCCACCCCGACTATCACTTCATCGAGGTGAAGATGACCGACGGCACCGTGTTCCGCACCCGGTCCACCTGGGCGAAGGAGGGCGAGACGATGGCGCTCGACATCGATCCCCTCGCACATCCTGCCTGGACGGGCGGCTCGGCCAAGCTGATGGATACCGGCGGCCGCGTGTCGAAGTTCAAGAACAAGTACGCCGGTCTGGGCTTCTGAGCCGGCGTGCGTCCCGCGGTCACACCGCCGGGCCGAGCCGGGACAGGATCGGCGCCGGGTCGCCCAGCGGCGCCGCCCCGGCGGTGCGCACCGGCCCGCCGGCCAGACGGGTCGCGGCATAGGCCGCGCCGACCGGCCCCGGCGCATGGCGCAACAGCAGCGATGCCGTCAACAGCGTGGCCGTGACCTCGGCGAAGGCGCGCGCCTCGGCCTCGGGCACGTCGGCGCCCCAGCGGTCGTGCTGCGCCGCCAGGGCGGCGTCGTAGTGCCGGTCGGCACCGCGCGCCGCCGCAAGTTCGGCCGCGAGCGCCTCGCGGGCCAGAGGATCCCTGGCGCGGCTGCGCAGGACGTCGAGCGCGATGACATTGCCCGTGCCCTCCCAGATGCCGTTCAGCGGCGACTCGCGGAACAGCATCGGCAGCGGGCTGTCCTCGATGTAGCCGGACCCGCCGAGCACCTCCAACGCCTCGTGGATCACCCAGGGGCAGCGGCGGTTCGACAGGTACTTGGCCAGCGCCACGGCAATGCGGGCGAAGGCGCGGGCCTCGGCCGTATCCTCGCCGAAGGCGCGTGCGACCCTGAGGCCGAGCGTCAGCGCGCCCTCCCATTCCAGCGTCAGGTCGGCCAGCACCGCCTGCATCAGCGGCTGGTCGATCAACCGCCGGCCGAAGGCGCCGCGATGGGCGACCCAGTGATGCGCCTCGGCCAGAGCCCCGCGCATCAGCCCGGCGGGTCCCATCGCGGCGTCGAGCCGTGTGTGATGCACCATGGTCAGGATGGTGCGCAGGCCGTCGCCTTCCGGCCCGACGGCATGGGCGAAGGCGCCGTGATACTCGATCTCGGCCGAGGCATTGGAGCGGTTGCCGAGCTTGTCCTTCAGCCGCAGCAGACGGATCGCGTTCGCCCCGTCGGGCAGCCAGCGCGGCACGAGGAAGCAGCCGAGCCCCTGCGGCGTCTGCGCCAGCGTCAGGAACCCGTCCGACATCGGTGCCGAGCAGAACCACTTGTGCCCCCAGATCCGCCAGTCGTCGCCGTCCCGTTCGGCGCGCGTCGTGTTGGCGCGCACGTCGGAGCCGCCCTGCCGCTCGGTCATCGTCATGCCGAGCGTCGCGCCGGCCTTGGCCTCGACCGGTGCCTCCGCCGTGTCGTAGCGGCGCGACAACAGCTTCGGCCGCCAGACGGCGGCCAGCCCGGGCGCGGCGGCGATCGCGGGCACGGCGGCCGAGGTCATCGTCATCGGGCAGCAGTGGCCGCACTCGATCTGGCTGGCCAGATAGACCATCGCAGCATGCGTCACATGGCCGCCCGGGCCACTGTCCCAGGAGGCCGCCGCGTAGCCCGCGCCGAGCCCGAGCGCGAGCAGGTCGTGATAGGCGGGATGGAACCGCACCGCATCGCGCCGTCGCCCGTAGCGGTCGAGCGCCTCGAGTTCGGGCGGGTGACGGTTGGCGTCGCGCGCGGCTGCGCGCGTCGTCGCGGTGCCGAGCGCCCGTGCGTAGCCGGTCAGCAGCGCGCCGTGGCCGCCCTCGCGCGCGACCGCCTCTGCAAGCACTGGATCGCCGCCCCAGAGGTCGACGTCGCCGCGCGCCGGCGGCTGGTTCAGGACGGCATCATCGACGAAGGCTTCGGGCGAAGACATCGCGGGATCCTCCTCATCGCAGTATAGGGCAGGCACGCGCCTTGTGGAAGCGTCGCAAGGGCAGGATCGGATCAGGCTGAAGCGACGGAGCAGCGGGCGGAAAAGGCGCGGGAAGCGTCTTGCGTTGCCGGTCAGCCGAAAGGGGCACGGCTTCGCAAGACGCGCACTCGGGCGGATCGACGCCCCGTGTCCACGGGATATGATCTTGCTTTGATCGGCCGCGGCAGACGTCCCCGCGGCTGCCTCCTTGGAACCTCGGTCGGTGGGGCTGTCCAGCGGTCCCGGCCCGGGCGCGGCAAGGGTGTGTCGAAACCCATCCTTCATTGAATCGCGACAAGGTTGGAGCCCGTGCCAGCCCTTGCGCCCTTCCCGCGCAGATTGTAGCGCCAAGGCACGCAAACCATGAGGGGCGGGCCTTGGCGCACATCATCGTCGTGGGCAATGAGAAGGGCGGCTCGGGCAAGTCCACAACCTGCATGCATGTGGCGACCGCGCTGGCGCGGATGGGGCACCGCGTCGGCGCGCTCGATCTCGACCTGCGGCAGAAGAGTTTCGCCCGCTACATCGAGAACCGCCGCGCCTATCTGGACCTGACCGGCCTCGACCTGCCGACGCCCGCCTGCCGCGAACTGCCCGAGGCGGACCCCGACACGCTGGCGCCGAACGAGAACGCCTTCGACCACCGCCTCGCCACCGCCATGTCGGCGCTGGAGCCCGAGGCCGACTTCATCGTGATCGACTGCCCCGGCTCGCATACCCGCCTAAGCCAGATCGCCCATTCGCTGGCCGACACGCTGATCACGCCGATGAACGACAGCTTCATCGACTTCGACCTTCTGGCCCGGCTCGACCCCGAGACCGGCAAGGTGAAGGGCCCCTCGATTTATTCCGAGATGGTCTGGAACGCGCGACAGCTGCGCGCCCGCGCCGGGCTGAAGCCGATCGACTGGATCGTGCTGCGCAACCGGCTCGGCGCGCAGCAGATGCACAACAAGAAGAAGGTCGGCGCGGCGCTGGAGGAGTTGTCGCGCCGGATCGGCTTTCGCGTCGCGCCGGGGTTCTCGGAACGCGTGGTGTTCCGCGAACTGTTCCCGCGCGGGCTGACGCTGCTCGACCTCAAGGACACCGGGGTGGACCAGCTCAACATCTCGAACATCGCCGCCCGGCAGGAAATGCGCGACCTGATCGCCGAACTGCGCCTGCCCGGCGTTACCGCGGCCTTCTGAGCGCGCGGCGCGCGGGGCTTGAGCGGCGCCCCCGCCGCGTGCGATCAGGGGCCTGCCGGTCAAGCTGCGCGAGGGGCCATGTCCAATCCGCTGTTCGATGCCCTGTTCGCGCCGCTGGCCGGTCGGCCGGAGCCGCTCCTGATCCTGCCTTCGGGCGAGACGATCGGCGGAGACGCTTTCCTGCGGATGGTGGCGCGGCTCGCCCATGTGTTCCGCGAGGCCGGCGTCCGGCCCGGCGACCGGATCGCGGCGCAGGTCGCGAAGTCGCCGCAGGCGCTCGCCGCCTATGGCGCGGCGCTGGCCGCCGGCGCGGTGTTCGTCCCGCTCAACACCGCCTATCGCGCGGGCGAGCTCGGCCATTTCCTCGGCGATGCCGAGCCGCGGCTGGTCCTGTGCGACGGCGCCTTTGCGGCGGCGCTGGCGCCGCTCGCCGCCCGCCACGGCGCGGCGCTTCTGACGCTGAACGCCGACGGGTCGGGCGATCTGGCCGACCGCGCCGCCGCCGCCCCCGACCGGATCGACCCCGCGCCGCGCGGGCCGGGCGACCTGGCCGCGATCCTCTACACCTCGGGCACGACGGGACGCTCGAAGGGGGCGATGCTGACGCAGGAAAACCTTCACTCGAATGCCGCCGCGCTGGCGAAGATCTGGCGCTTCACGGCCGCGGACGTGCTGTTGCACGCGCTGCCGATCTACCACACGCATGGCCTGTTCGTGGCCACGAACGTCGCACTCCTGTCCGGGGCGGCGATGATCTTTCTGCCAGGCTTCGACGCGGCCGAGGTGATGCGGCTGATGCCGCAGGCGACCGCGATGATGGGCGTGCCGACCTTCTACACCCGCCTGCTGGACGAACCTGCGCTGACCCGCGATGCGACCGCGCACATGCGGCTCTTCGTCTCGGGCTCGGCGCCGCTTCTGGCCGAGACGCATGCCGCCTTCGCCGCCCGCACCCGCCACGTGATCCTGGAACGTTACGGCATGACCGAGACCGGCATGAACACCTCGAACCCCTATGACGGCGAGCGGCGGGCGGGCACGGTCGGCTTTCCCTTGCCCGGGGTCGACGTGCGGATCGTGGCCGAGGGCGCGGAGGTCCGCTCCGGCCAAATCGGCGGGATCGAGGTGCGCGGCCCCAATGTCTTCGCCGGCTACTGGCGGATGCCCGACAAGACCGCCGAAGAGATGACCGCGGACGGCTTCTTCCGCACCGGCGATCTGGGGCGGTTCGACGCCGACGGCTACCTCCACATTGTCGGGCGGCAGAAGGATCTGGTGATAACCGGCGGCCTGAACGTCTATCCCAAGGAGGTGGAGCTTTTGCTCGACGCGCTCCCCGGCGTGCGCGAAAGCGCGGTGATCGGCCTGCCGCACCCCGATCTGGGCGAGGCGGTGTTTGCCGTCCTGGCGGCGGAAGCAACCCTCGACGCCGAGGCCGCACTGGCCGCGATCCGCGACAGCCTGGCCAGGTTCAAGCAGCCGAAGGCGGCGGTGGTGGTGGAGGCGCTGCCGCGCAACGCCATGGGCAAGGTGCAGAAGGCCGAGCTGCGTGCCCGCTACGCCGGCTGGTTCGCCGGCGCCTGAGGCGGCTCCTGCCGGGCAGCGTCGCGCGGCCGCAGCGTCTGAGCGTTCGACAGCAAGAGGTCGCGCCCGGCGGTGAGGCCTTCGGCGAACTGCAGCGCCATGCGCTGCGCGTCGCGCTTGCGGGTCTGCTCGATGACTTCGGCCACCGTGTCGGGGTCCTCGCCCAGCACGTCCAGCGCCATCCCGCCCAGTGCAATGGCCGATTCGAACGTCTCGCGGATCACCTCGTCGGCCCCGGCCCGCCTCAGCGCCATCAGATGCGCGCGGTCGAAGGCGCGGGCCAGGACCGGCACCAGCGGAAACTCGGCCTTCATCAGTTCGACGATTCGGGTCGCGGCCTCGGGTTTGTCGACGCCGACGATCACCACCCGCGCCTCGGCCGCGCCCGCCGCGTGCAGGATGTCAAGCCGCGTGCCGTCGCCGTAATAGACCTTGAAGCCGAAATTGCCGGCGGCGCGGACCATCTCGGGGTCGTTGTCGATCGTGGCGATGGTGTAGCCGCGCGCCAGCAGCGGCTGGCTGACGATCTGGCTGAACCGGCCGAAGCCGATCAGGAGCACATTGCCGCTGAGCCCGTCGGGCCGCTCCACCCCGTCCTCGGACACCGTCTCGGGCGGCACCAGCCGGTCATGCGCCAGCACCATCAGCGGCGTGAGCAGCATCGAGACGATGATGATCGCGGTCAGGACCGCATTGGCGGTGGCGTCGATCAGCCCGACCGACAGCGCCGCGGCGTAAAGGACAAAGGCGAACTCTCCCCCTTGCGTCATCAGTGCCGTCCGCTCCAGCGCCTCGCGCGGGCCTGCGCGGAACAGCCGCGCGATGGCGTAGATCGCGATCGCCTTCAGCACCATGAAGGCAAGGACGCTGATCGCCACCAGCCGCCAGTTCTCGGCGATCACGGTCAGGTTCAGGGACATGCCGACGGCGAGGAAGAACAGCCCCAGAAGGATGCCCCGGAACGGCTCCACCTCGGTTTCCAGCTGGTGGCGGAAGCTCGATTCCGACAGCAGCACACCGGCGAGGAAAGCCCCCATCGCCGCCGAAAGCCCGCCGGTCTGCATCGCCAGCGCCGCCCCGAGCACGACCAGAAGTGCCGCGGCCGTCATCACCTCGCGCGCCCGCGCCTGCGCGAGGATGCGAAACAGCGGGTCGAGCAGGTAGCGCCCGGCCAGCACCACGCCGGCGATGGCGGCAAGGCCGATCGCCACCCCGGTCAGCCGGTCCGCCGGCGTCACCTCGCCGCCGCCGGGCGCGAGGAATGCCACCAGCGCCAGGAGGGGAACAATCGACAGATCCTCGAGCAGCAGGATCGAGATGATCCGGCCGCCCTTGGCGGTGGACAACTCGCCCCGCTCCTCGAGCGACTGCATCACGATCGCGGTCGAGGTCAGCACGAAGCCCGCCCCGGCGATCAGCGACTGCGACCAGGGAAAGCCGAGCGCCACGCCCACCCAGGACAACAGCGCCATGCCCGCCAGCACCTGCGTCAGCCCCAGCCCGAAGATGTCGCGCCGCATCGACCACAATCGCGACGGCTGCATCTCGAGCCCGATCAGGAACAGGAACATCACGACGCCCAGTTCTGCGACGTGCAGGATGGTCTCGGGGTCGTCGAAGAACCTGAGGCCGAAGGGGCCGATCACCAGCCCGGCCGCGAGGTAGCCCAGGACCGAACCGAGCCCGATCCGCCTGAACACCGGCACGGCGACCACAGCGGCACCGAGCAGCACCACAACCGGAAGCAGTTCGACGCTTTGGGATTCCGTCGCCATCGCCGCTCTTCCCTTCTGCCGGTCGGGGCCGAGCAAAGCGGATCGCGGGCGGCACCGCAAGGCCGGATCCGGGCGCCACGCCCGGCGCGGGTCCCGGCGCGGGTCCGGTCAGCCGGTCTCGGGCGGAAGCTGCAGTTCGACGGCGAGGAAGCGTTCGAATGCGTCGAGGTCGATCGGCTCGAACTGGCCGAACCCCTGCATCCAGACGCTCGCCCTGCGCAGCGCGTCGGGCTCCAGCCGGCACCATTTCACCCGGCCGCGCTTCTCCTGCGTGATGAGACCGGCCTCGGCCAGCACGATCAGGTGCTTGGAGATCGAGGCGAGCGAGGTCGCGAAGGGCTGCGCCACGTCGGTCACCGCCATGTCGTCCTCGAGCAGCATCGACAGGATCGCCCGCCGGGTCGGGTCGGACAGGGCGGCGAAGACGAGCGACAGCGGGTCGGACATGGCTCCGGTTGTGGCCGCCGCCGCCGCCATCGTCAACCGCCCGGTTGAATGACGGGGCGCGCCGCCGGCCGCCGCTCGGGCCCGCCGGGCACCTGCGCCGTCTTGGAATCGTGACGCTTTTCCAATGTGTTGCAAGACTGGCCCCGGGCCAGTTCCCGGCTTGACTCGTGCCTGCCCCCTCCGTACGTTCCCGACACCTGTCGAAGGTGTGGCGGCATGGCCGACGACCCCGATCCCGACCGTCTGCGCGCGCTCGAAGCGCGGCTGCAGCAGGTGAAGGATCAGGCTAGGCCGAGCGTGCGCGCCTCGACGGGCAAGGGTTTCTCGCAGGGCGAGGTGGCCTGGAGGATGGTGATCGAACTCGTGACCGGTATGATGATCGGCATGGGGATCGGTTACGGGATCGACGTGCTGGCCGGCACCCTGCCGGTGTTTCTCGCGATCTTCACCCTCCTCGGCTTCGCGGCCGGCGTGAAGACCATGCTGGGCACGGCGGCGCAGTTGAACCGGACGGCGGCCGGGCAGGGCGGGGCGGACGAAGGGGACGACGGACGTGGCGACTGAAGGCGAAGACGAAGGCAGCGGTTTCGCGATCCACCCGATGGATCAATTCGTCGTCAAGCCGCTGTTCGGCGGCGACTCGGTCCATTGGTACACGATCACCAATGTGACGCTGTGGATGGCGCTCGCGGTCGGGGCGGTGGCACTCCTTCTCGTGGTCGGCACGCGCCGGCGCGAAATGGTGCCGACCCGGGTCCAGTCGGTGGCCGAACTGATCTACGGCTTCATCCACAACATGGTCGAGGACGTGACCGGGCACGAGGGGGTGAAATACTTCCCCTACATCCTGACGCTGTTTCTGTTCATCCTGATGGCCAACCTGCTCGGGCTCCTGCCGATGAGCTTTGCCACCACCAGCCATGTCGCGGTGACGGTGGTGCTGGCGCTCGCCGTGTTCGTGGCGGTGACCGTGCTCGGCTTCCTGCGCAAGGGGCCGGGCTTTCTGTCGATGTTCTGGGTCAGTTCGGCGCCGCTGCCGCTGCGGCCGGTGCTGGCGGTGATCGAGGTGATCTCGTACTTCGTCCGCCCGGTCAGCCATTCCATCCGACTTGCCGGCAACATCCTGGCCGGCCATGCAGTCATCAAGGTGATCGCGGGCTTTGCGACGCTCGCCATCGCCTCGCCCTTCGTGATCGGCGCAGTGGCGGCGATCTACGGGCTCGAACTGCTCGTGGCCTGCGTGCAGGCCTATGTCTTCACCATCCTGACCTGCGTGTATCTGCGCGATGCACTGGGCGAGGCGCATCACTGACGCGCCGGCCGGACGGTCAGCCGATCCCCATCACCATTCCAGAGATCCAGAGGAGCACGACAATGGAAGGCGACATCGCAGAAATGGGCAAGTTCATCGGAGCGGGTCTCGCGACGATGGGTCTGGGCGGCGCCGGCATCGGCGTCGGCCACATTGCCGGCAACTTCCTCGCCGGCGCGCTGCGCAACCCCTCGGCCGCCCCCGGGCAGATGGCGAACCTGTTCGTCGGCATCGCCTTCGCCGAGGCGCTCGGCATCTTCTCGTTCCTGATCGCGCTTCTGCTGATGTTCGCCGTCTGATCGCGCCTCACGTCACCGTACGGCCGGCGGGGCCCGCGTGCTCGCCGGCCGGCTGGCCGGAGCGACCGGCAAGACCTATCGGGAGGGCGGCATGGCGACCGGAACCGAAGACGCGACCGCGGCGGCAGCCAGCGCGGGCGAGACTGCCGTCGGCATGCCGCAGCTGGATTTCTCGACCTGGCCGAACCAGATTTTCTGGTTGGTGGTCACGCTCGCGGCGATCTATTTCGTGCTGACGCGGCTGGCGCTGCCGCGGATCGGCGGCGTCCTGGCGGAACGCAACGGCTTCATCACCAACCACATCGCCGAGGCGGACGAGCTGAAGCAGAAGGCGCTGAAGGCCGAGCGTGCCTACGGCGAGGCGCTGGCGCAGGCCCGCGCCAATGCCGCCCGCATCGCGGCCGAAGCGCGCGCCGCGATCCAGAAGGACCTCGACGCGGCGATCGCCCGGGCCGACGCGCAGATCGCCGCGAAGGCGGCCGAGGCCGAGGCCGGGATCGCCGAGATCCGCGCCGGTGCGGCCGAGGCCGTGGCCGAGGTGGCCAAGGCGACGGCTGTCGAGCTTGTGGCGGCGCTCGGCGGCACGGCCGACGCGGCCAGCGTCACCGCCGCCGTCGATACAAGGCTGAAGGGGTGAACGCCATGATCCGCACTGCGCCATTGTTTGCCCTCGCCGCCGCGCCGGCGGCGGCGGCCACCGGGCCCTTCATCTCGCTCGGCAACACCGACTTCATCGTGCTTCTGGGCTTCCTGATCTTCGTCGGCATCCTGATCTACGCCAAGGTGCCCGCCCGGATCACCGGAATGCTCGATGCCCGGGCGGCGCAGATCAGGACCGAGATCGACGAGGCGCGGGCGCTGCGTGACGAGGCGCAGACCATCCTCGCCTCCTACGAGCGCAAGCAGAAGGAAGTGCAGGCGCAAGCCGACCGCATCGTGGCCAATGCCAAGGACGAGGCGATGGCGGCCGCCGAGCAGGCCAAGGCCGACCTCGCGCAGTCGATCAACCGCCGCCTCAAGGCCGCGGAGGACCAGATCGCCTCGGCCGAGGCGGCCGCGATCCGCGAGGTGCGCGAGCGCGCGGTGCAGGTGGCGGTCGCCGCCGCGGGCGACGTGCTGGCCCGCCAGATGACGCCCGAGGCCGCGAACGCGATGATCGACACCGCGATCCGCCAGGTCTCCGAACGCATGCACTGAGCCTGCGCGCGCTGCCGCCGGGTCTCAGGCCGCCGGCCGGTCCGCATCGGCGCGCGCCGCTTCCCAGGCCAGCATCGCGCGCTTGACCGGCAGGCCCCAGTGGTAGCCGCCAAGGCCGCCCGACTTGCGCAGCGCGCGGTGGCAGGGGATCAGCCAGGAGATCGGGTTGCGCCCGACCGCGGTGCCGACCGCCCGCACCGCCTGCGGATGCCCAATCGCGCCGGCGATGTCGGAATAGGTCGTGACATGGCCCGAGGGGATGCGCAGCAGCGCCTCCCAGACCTTGATCTGGAACGGCGCGCCGATCAGGTAGAGCGGGGCGGCATCGGACCCCCGACCGACAGCGCCGAACGCCGCGTGCGCCCAGGGGCGCAGCATCTGCGGATCCTCCACGAAATCCGCCTTGGGCCAGCGCCCCAGAAGATCGCGCATCACCGCCTCGGCGCCGGTCTCGGCGGCAAAGCCGATGCCGCAGATCCCCTTCGCGGTGCCCATCACCAGGGCCGGGCCGAACGGGCTTTCGAACCATCCCCAGAAGATCCGCAAGCCCGCGCCGCCTCGCGCGAAATCGCCCGGCGTCATCGCCTCCCACCGCAGGAACAGGTCGTGCAGGCGCCCGCCGCCCGATAGGCCGGCGGCGAGCGAGGTGTCGAGCACCGAATGGCGCTCGATCAGCAGGCGCCGCGCCAGATCGAGCGTCAGGTACTGCTGATAGCGCTTCGGCGATACCCCGACCCAGCGCGAGAACACCCGCTGGAAATGCGCGGCACTCATCCCCATCCGCGACGCCAGATGATCGAGCGTCATACCCGGCCCGCCGCGGTCGATCTCCTCCAGCGCGCGGTCGATGACGGCGTAATGGTAGGCGGGGCGATCCTCTGCCGCGGCGGTGCCGGCGGCTGGGCGGTCGAACAGCGCGGCCGGCGCGGTATGGGGGTGCGGCTCTGTCATCTCTCTTGCTCCTTTGCGCCCAAGCTAGCGGCAGGCCCGGCCCGCCGCGACCCGGATTCTGCGGCTTCGGCGTTCGGGCGGCGCGCGCCGGCCTTGCCGCATCGCCCGGCCTTTGGCAGAAGGCTGGGCATGGGCCGCCCGCTTTCCTATGCGACGACGCGCGAGATCTTCTCCCGGTTCCGGGCGCGCGACCCGGCGCCGCAGGGCGAACTCGAGCATCGCAACGCCTACACGCTGCTGGTGGCGGTCGCGCTGTCGGCGCAGGCGACCGATGCCAGCGTCAACCGGGCCACGCGCGAGCTGTTTGCCTGTGCCGACACGCCCGAGAAGATGCTGGGCCTCGGCGAGGCGGCGCTGACCGAACACATCCGCACGATCGGGCTCTACCGCACCAAGGCCAGACACGTGATGCGCCTGTCGCGCATCCTGGCCGAGGACTTCGGCGGCGAGGTGCCGTCCTCGCGCGCCGCCTTGCAGTCGCTGCCGGGGGTCGGGCGCAAGACCGCGAACGTCGTCCTGAACATGTGGTTCCGCCTGCCGGCGCAGGCCGTCGATACCCATGTGTTCCGCGTCGCCAACCGCACCGGCATCGCGCCGGGGCGCGACGAGGGCGCGGTCGAGCGCGCCATCGAGGATCAGGTTCCGGCGGAATTCCAGCTTCACGCCCATCACTGGCTGATCCTGCACGGCCGTTACACCTGCACCGCGCGCAAGCCGAAATGCGGGGTCTGCCTGATCGCGGACCTCTGCCCCTACGAGGAAAAGACGCCATGAAACGCTTCCAGATCGTCGGCATCGGCAATGCGCTGGTGGACGTGAT
>Ga0224723_1001853_pt1 | contig 12308 bp, 10 predicted proteins | sample Balambano_FR2_Me_FD_161647 | JGI IMG/M metagenome (GOLD analysis project Ga0224723, IMG submission 161647) | Freshwater sediment microbial communities from Lake Towuti, South Sulawesi, Indonesia - Balambano_FR2_MetaG | ecosystem: Environmental > Aquatic > Freshwater > Lake > Sediment | place...
GGGTATCAGCATTATTAAAGGCACTTTTTAGATTGGAGGTTCGTCCGATAAGAATGGGCGTGAATTTTCCGGTTGGTGTTTCTGCTTATTTAGTGTGGAAAAAAGCATGAGGCTAAAAAGCCTGGATTTTCTCAGGGGTATTGTAATTCTGGTTTTATTCCGTCATTCAGATGTTGTTGAAATTCTTACACAGATTGGCTGGATTGGTGTCGACCTTTTTTTGTGTTAAGCGGATTTTTGGTTTCTGGCTTACTTTTTAAGGAGTATATTACTTACGGTAGTATTAACGCAAAATTGTTCTTTATAAGGCGCGGTGTAAAAATTTATCCGTTGTTCTATTTTGCAATACTCCTAACTGTGGCTTTTAATTTAGTGCTTCTCAAAACGTAAAATGAGGTTGTTTTACTATTTGGCTTTGTTTATTATTTTACTCCAATTATCGCTTATTTTATATCATACTTCTATCAATGACTATTATGGCTTGTATAACCGTGATGTCTTTTCTTATTTTATTCAGGTCAAAGCAGCTTCGGTAGACTATAATCCATTTAACGAACCGGTATTATGGGATGGTAGTGCGGATATCATTCGCATACCTTTTTCATTCCCTCATCTGGTAACCGGCTTAGTTAGCAGTGTTACCGATCCTGTTTTTGCGTACCTGTGTTTTTGTATACTGGGGGCTGGTGTTTATTTTAGTAGCTTGTTTTTACTGGGCCGATCGTTTGGATTTAAGCCTCAGGTAGCAGCAACTGCTGCATTTGTTCATTATGTGCTGTTTCAAGTTTTATCTCAATTACCGCCATTGTCACTCAACCAGTTAGGGTATGTAGTCCGGTATTTCACATTTGCTGATCAGACCTTGCTTCATAACGGCCCTCGGCAATACCCACACGATATGTTTTTTTATCCACTACTTTACACCCTGCTTGCGCTTACTATTTATGGGGTCCGAAAAATCATTAGCCGTGAGCATATCACTTTTTGGGCAATAGGTTTGTGGGTTGTATTGTGTATGCTGCTTCCTTTTAACTATTTCTATCATTGGTTCGAATTCATGTTTATTTTGTCGGCAACGGCATTACTTGGCTTAATAATAAAATGGTCTACTATTATTGAGTTGTCTACTAAATACCGGGTGGTAGTGATTGGTGTTATCGGTGTTTATATTTTTTGGATTGCAGTTGTGTTATTTCAAAGTTTTCAGTTCGCAAGTGAGGAAGGGTATTTGTTTTCGCTTATGAGCGGTCTTACTGAAGCAAGATTTGGTTTGTTTCCGCAAGGAGCCTTCATTCGCCTGTTTTTATGGGTCAGTATTGCCCTTTTTATTTTCAGATTTCAGGTTCATGCGGTTATACTATGCATCTACTTGGTAGCATGTATTGTGCTAGTAAATATGCAGTTGGTAGTTGGTAAAACTATTCAGCCCGGTCATTGGCTTTTTGGAACAGATCGTGTTTTTGCCTGGTTACTCATCTTGGTGATTGTTAACCTTGCTTCTCGATGGTTGGCTGTCCGGTATCGGAAGGTCGTCATGGTGAGTGTTTTGGTTTTAACTTCAGTTTTTTTTGTAATACAAAATACTTACTCGTGGGCTAACTTCTTTGAGAATTCCAGGTGGCCAAAAGAGCGTGCGGAACTGGTTCAATTTCTCAATCAGCAAAAGCCGGGAGTATTGCTGGTGCCTGAGCTTTGGTTAGAGACGGATTTACTCATTTCAACTCATCACTACGCTTACCTTCCGCGCGGTGCACAATCAGTTGTTTCTTTGAACGAACTCTGGCAAAGGTTAACCAGTGCAGCATTTATTTTGGGTTACTCTAAAGAAGGTCTTACAAGTTGGGTGCACACCCGTGCGGTACGTTTTTTCGGTTTTCTGTATAGTAGTGATATTGAATTTTCATCATCATTATTTTTTAATCCGAAGACACGGGATGATGTTTTATCATTTGAGTCTGGTAATATAATTGAATCCGATTGGCAACGCATCGACCAATATGTAAAAGATACAACTCAGCTTGTTGGAAAGCTGGATTATGTTGTACTTCATCGCGATGAGACAATACCTGACGCTTTGGGTGATGTCTTGTTTAAAAATGCAGATTTTGTTGTGCTAAAAGCCCCGGTTATAGTGGAGAAAAAATGGGGAACGGGAGTACCCGTTGATGAAAAGCCATATCCTCTGGTACGAAAAGGTTTAACCAGCTCGGAATGAAACCGCTAATTTGGTTGTGTGTTCTTGTTACCAGTTACTTTTATTGCCTACCGCTTGGTCGATTCACATTGGGTGGAATTGCTTCTGATTTTCGGATTTTCGATTTTGTTATTCTGGCTTTTTGGTTGGTGAATTGGAATTATTTGACATCTCGTTTGCAGTTTATTAATAGTAAGAAACAATTAGCAACGCATTATGTCAAGTATCTGACGATCATCATTCTCATTAGTTTAATTTTCAATTTTATTTTCAGAGGAGCTTCATACCTGGGCCCTACGCTTATTCGTACCTATAGATTCATGGCGTATTTGTCAACACTGGCGGCAGTAGTTGCTATCGTAGATAACAGACAGAAATTCAAGCTATTAACAGGGGTATTTTTTCTCAACATTCTTCTACAGGCAGGCTTGGCGTTTTTGCAAGGAATTGGCGTGTTGGATTCTTTCTGGCCGGATTATTGGCGCGAAATGTACTCATTCATGGATTCCCCGGTGGCCACCCTCTCTCCGCACCATAAGCATATTGCGATCGTCATGCTGATGGGATTCGCGCTGGCTGTTGGGTTGCTTTATGTGAATCGGAACCTGCTCGCCAAGTTATTCTTTGCGGTTTGTGCCTTGCTTATGGTAGTTGTTCCCCTGATGTCAGGCACGCGCACATTCATGCTCGGAATGTCCGGTGTGGTACTTGCATTGTTGTGGATAACAAAAGGGAGGAGCCTGGGTATTGCTCTTTTTTTGGGCATCGGCCTGTTGGTGGTTTCACGAAATCTGCCGGAGCAAGTAAGTGAAGTAACAGTTGAGCGAATAAACACAAAGTATGAGGAACGGGTGTTGCGTGGTTACGAACGCGGAGGGGTTGAACGTCTGGCGGTAGAGCGTACTGTTATTTACGAATCTGTTTTTCGGGCTATTGCCAACTATCCCTACTTGCTAGTCACCGGTTCGGGCTTTCAGGCGGCCGCTGTCTTTATCTATGGAAACGGGGCGCATAATAATTTTCTTCAGTTCCTAATCGAGACCGGGGTTATTGGATTAAGTGTCTTTTTGCTGTTTCTCTTTACTATGAGCAAGAATTTATTGTTGGCCGGTAAGCATGTGCACTATCCCTTTGAGAATTCGATTGCACGGTTTGTGTGGATGGGATTGATTGGGTTGATTTTTACCATGTTTGTAGGAGAGACATTCTATGCCCAGGCGGCTATGTTTACTTTAGCTGGTCAAATTATGGTTTTTCTCGGGCTGGGTATTGCCCCTTTTTTCTGGCAATCGATTATAAAAGATGGAGTACCTGTTTACAGATAAACCCGAATCACTCGATTGGCAGACGACACAAGACCTCAATAAAAACGATGATTTGTGTATTGCAAAATCTGATCTTCGCAATCACCTAAACCTGCCCCTGATAGCGAATGGTTTTGCAGAAGATCTGGTACATGCAGGATTGTTTTTTTATGAAACTTCTTCCTTTCAAAAACTTTCCCTGGCAGCATTAAACTGGTTTTTCTTGTTCCCGCAATCGGACGCGCAATCGACATCATGGATGGCATCCATGCATGTGCTGATTTTGAAAAAGGGATTGCTTCAAAAACTTGATTTAGGTGTGCAATACAATACAACCGATTTACTGGCGGCTGATTTGGCCTTTCAGGTGCTGCGTAGTGGTGGTTGGGCGGCACATCGACCTGACCTGGTAATGAACACTGACGCTTTACCGCACCATCAACAACAAATTGCATCTGATGATCTTGGAACTTTTATTTTACGCTTTTTTGGTAGGCGTGAGGCGTTACTTGCTTTTCCGTTTAAAACTTATTCGATTGTAAATTCGGCTACTCCTAAAATTCAGTTAAGAAAGGTTTTTGATCATCGTCACTTGCTTTCGCCTGAAAAGCAAAAAACGATTGACGCCTATTCAGCAGTCATTCCCACCATTAATCGGTACGCTTATTTGAAAAAAGCTATCTATTCCCTTTTGCAGAATGACCATCCGCCTGCTGAAGTAATAGTAGTAGATCAAACACCTGAACCTGACCGCATTCGCGGGTATTATGATGAGTTTTCAGAAAAACCAGTAAAGGTCTTTTTTCTAACGACAGCTGGCCAAAGTACGGCTCGTAATCATGCGGTTAAACAAGCCACCTGTGAATGGATTTTGTTTTTTGACGATGATTCGGAAGCATGGCCAGATATGATTCGGGAGCATTGCGATCTGCTGGAGCACTCACAGGCGGATGTGTCAACAGGCATATCGCTGGCACCCTGGAAGGATAGGTCCTTTATCCCTGACTCTATTAATTTTTATCATATCGCCTCGGTATTGGATACCGGAAACTGCATGATGCGTAAGCGCCTCGTGGAGGAAGCAGGATGGTTTGATTTGGCTTTTGATAAGGGTTCGGGTGCTGACGATAATCTGGGGAAGCGATTGTACTTAAGAGGGGCAAAGATTGTATTCAACCCAAAAGCTATCCGCACGCACCATAAGGCTCCTATGGGCGGATTGCGCACCCATGGGGCATGGTGGAAGAACAAAGGCACTTATTTTGGTCCTTTTCCACTACCTACCGAATCTTATGATTTTTTGAGATTTTATCCGCGTGAGTTTTATACCCGTTTGTGTTTATACAGACTGGTTACCTCTTACAGAAGGTCAGGGTTCGCCATGAATATGATCAACACCATTTTGTTTCCGGTGAAGGTTATGGCTTCTTATCGAAAAGCAAAGACTTTATTGGCCATGGGATTGAACAGGTAAGTGAAAGTTTTACAGGTTATAGATCAGCTGAATGTAGGCGGGGCCGAGCGGGTGTTGGTCGATTTATCCAATATTTTGCACCAGCACGGCGAAGAAGTCACGGTATTGACGTTGGTTCGCCCCGGCAAACTCGCATCACAGCTAAGCCCGGATATTCAGGTCATTGATTTAAAACGTCAATTTCGGTTTAGTTTATATAAAATGTTTCAGTTAAACCGAATATGCCGTCAGTTCGATGTTGTTCATGTTCATCTTCGTTACAATTTCAGGTATGTAGCGCTGGCAAAATATTTTTTCGGAGGCAAGTTCAAACTTTTACTTCATGACCATTTTGGAGATATCGAAAATGATAAGTCTATACCTTTTGGATTAAAGTTTTTTTTGCATCGTAACCCATGGTTTACTGGTGTAAGTCAGCCGCTGGTTGACTGGGCTGTTCAATATGTGGGGCTTGGCTCGGAACGTGTATTTTTATTGCCCAACATAATTGTCCGGAAGGAACTTAATCATCATAGAAAGCCTGAAACATCAATAGTAAGGATAGTATTGGTTTCAAATTTTCGTGAAGCAAAGAATCATGTATTTGCTTGCCGCTTGCTAGCCACGCTGAGAGGTAGCCTGAATTTTACGGCAACATTTATCGGGCAGGTAATTGATCAGAAATTTATGAAGAGGGTTTATGAAGAGATTAGCAATAGTGACCTGGATGATGTTGTTACCGTAATTAATGACTGTACAGATGTTCAGTCTGAAATTGGAACTTTTGATCTAGCCATTCACACGGCTTATCAGGAGAGTGGCCCTTTGGTTTTAATTGAATATCTGGCTCAACAGCTACCTTTTGTGGCCTATAAAACAGGCGAAGTTTCAACCCAGATCGAGTCGATCATTCCTGAATTTTTCTTGAATAATTTCCAGGTTGAACAGTGGGTTGAAAGAATAAAAACTGTATTGCATCAACCTCGTCAGTATACCAAGTCAATGCAAGAAGCATTTGACTCTCTTTATTCAGATAAGGTCTACTATACCAAGAGTATAAGTATCTATTCTCAAATGGTGGTCAATGGATAAACGAGTACATTCCTTTTTTAATGTAACGAATAATTACCTCCACCAATCATTCGGCATTCGAATTCGATCAGAAATTGTAAAAGATTTATTGGGCAGTCCTGTTGGGAAAAAAATGCTGGATGTGGGTTGTGGTAATGGCACAATCTCAAGCCAATTCATTAATGAAAATCACATTACTTTTCTTGATATATCTGAAAACATGATTGATCTGGTGAGACAATCAATAGATCCAAGGTTTTCGAGTAATGCGGACTTTATCGTGGGCTCCTTCACTGACATACCGGTTAGAAATTCCTTTGACTATGTTTTTGCCATTGGGTTATTAGCTCACGTGCCTTCCGTTGTTGAGTGTTTAAAAAAGATTAATACATCGTTAACAGCAGATGGTTATGCTATTGTCCAGTTTTCGGACTACGATAACTGGTTGACAAGAGTAAACATCCGGAAGGCCACCGGCTATGGTTACCCCATCAATCGATTGTCGTTTGGATCAATGCAGCATGCCGTTTCTACCAGTGGTTTTCGAATTGTAAAAGAAATCAGGTTTTCATTACTATTGCCGGGCATGGGTAGGCTTCCCGAGGACGTTCTCTATCGTTACACGAGGTTTTCCTGGAAAAACAAAGCGATGGCGAGGTTAGGTACAGATGTTATTTGGCTTCTGCAACGGCAGCATTAGAATGAAGCTGGCAATCATTTCAGCCACCCCAATGTATGGCATGCCGGGGGAACCATTGGAAGTTTATGAGCCTACATTGCGCGAGATAGAGTCCATCAGCGGCTTGTTTGAGGAGATTACGTGGTTAGGATATCTTAAGGGGGGCAATCCGGGCAATGCTAGGAAGCCGGCCAGCAGAGTTATTCGCCTGGGTTCATTACCGGTGGCAGAAGGCGGAGAAAGTTTATTTGCCAAGTTTCGAATACTGCCGAAGCTTCCGCGGCTGGTTTTAACGGTATTCAGGACGATTCAATATCATGATGTCATTCATTCCCGTGGGCCCGCAGTTCCGGCATTCGTCTGTATTGTTCTGTCATTCTTTTTTCCGAGAAAGAAATTCTGGCATAAGTATGCCGGCAATTGGATGGAACCGAAGCCACCCTTTATGTACAAAGTACAGAAATGGCTGTTAACGCGTGCTGGCCATACCCACGTTACAGTAAACGGCAACTGGCCAGATCAGGCTGCGCATGTGGTTTCGCTTGAGAATCCTGGGTTTACGGAGCAGGAACGCGATAAAGCTTTACGGGTCAGCAGTGACAAGAAGTTTGAGCTTCCAATAACGTTTTGCTTTGCCGGATTGATGGACGAGTCCAAAGGCGTACCGGCCTTAGTTCGGGCTTTCAGTCGCCTGAAAAATCCGGAGCAGTTCATTCAAAAGCTGATTTTGGCAGGCCAGGGCCCCGGCATGGATGAAATAAGAAAATTGGCTGCGGATATATCAGTTCCGGTGGAGTTTACCGGATACATTCAGCGCGATCGCCTGAATGAGATTTATCGGATTAGTCATGTCTTGGTATTGCCAAGTCGTACGGAAGGGTTTCCCAAGGTTGTTGCCGAGGCCGCTTCGTTTGGCTGCATTCCGATAGTTACCAATGTCTCATCCATCGGCCAATACGTACGAGACGGGGTAAATGGCTTTTTGTTGGACGATGGACGACCGGAGACCATTGCCTCAGCTCTGGAGCGATTGAAGCACCACGAGAACCTGTCGGGTGTTTCTGAGGCGGCTAAAGAAATGGCAGCATTGTTTACCTATGAGCGTTTTCGGAACGCTATAGCGAATCAGATTCTTGCCGACATACCAGCATCCTGATTGATAGTATACGTTGGCAATATCCTTTCTGTTAATGGTGGCAGCGTTGGCTTTATTGAAACTATTACCCCTCGGCTGGCCAGTCGGTATGCCGTCAAAGCCGTATCATCGGTTCGATCAAGGCTTTTGCGGTTGGCCCATATGCTTTTTACGGTTTGGCACCACCGCCACAGCTGTGAGGTGGTACTGGTTGATACCTTCAGTACCCAGGCGTTCTGGTTCGCCTATGCCGTGGCAAAACTTTGCGAGCTCCTCAAAATACCGTTTATCCCCGTGGTGCGCGGGGGCGACTTTTTGAACCGCCTGGCCGCTAGTAAAAAGAAATGCGATTTCCTGTTTACAAAAAGTCACGAAAACATTGTACCCTCCAAATTCCTGGAGTTTCATTTCAGGCAAGCCGGGTACCCCGTTACATATATTCCCAACTTCATTGAGCTTCAGAAGTATCCGTTCAGGCAACGGGAACAACTTCATCCCAAGTTGTTATGGGTCAGGGCTTTTCATAGCATATACAACCCACTGCTCGCAGTTGAAGTGGCCCATCGGTTGACTTGGCCGGAAGCCAGTTTATGTATGGTGGGTGGTGATACAGACGGCTCCCGTGCACGTGTTGACGAGCGAATCCGGGCACTGGGCCTGGGCGACAAGGTGGTCTTGCCCGGGCGCTTGCTGAAGAAAGATTGGATCAGCCTGGCCAGTCAGTACGATATCTTTATCAATACCACCACGATCGATAACATGCCGGTTAGTGTTATTGAGGCGATGGCCCTTGGCCTGCCGGTGGTCTCTACCAATGTAGGTGGTATTCAATTTTTAATTGACCATGGAGTTACCGGGTTGTTGGTGCCATCTAACGATCCGGATGCCATGGTGGAGGCGATTCAAAAATTGCTGGCGAACCCTGCGGAGGCCAGGCAAATGGTTCTCAATGCCAGAAAGATGGTGGAGCAATTCGATTGGGAGAACGTGAAGCTGATGTGGTTTGAAACATTGGACAGCATCGCAACGAAACGAAACCGATAAATTGGGTCTGTCCGCCAGATTGTATAGAGTACTTCCCGCCCGGTTACAAAACGTAGCAGTTTCAGCATATGGACTTGGCTGGAAGAGGCGAAGATTTGGTGGAGTTTTCGAAGAGGAGCTGAACAGATTTAAGGAAAGGGAACGTTACACCCACCCGCAATGGGAGGAGTACACGACAGCCGCTTTACGAAGGATATTGAAGCATGCGTTTCAGACCGTTTCATTTTACCGGATTGCTTTTCAGGAAGCTGGAATTGTACCAGCAGATTTGGAACACTTCAATTTGACCGACCTCAAGCGGCTTCCGTTTTTGACGAAAAATCATTTGCGGGCGTTTGGCAAAAGTACGTTGGTGTCCACGGAACGTGAGTCAAACGGAGAGTTCTTTTCCAGCAGCGGCAGTACCGGCACGCCCACCCAAATCTTGTTTTCGCATGGTATGCACCAGCGCTGGAGTGCGGCCTTTGAGGCCCGGATCAGGCATTGGGCCGGAGTTGACCGTGGTACACCCCGCGGTATGATTGGCGGCCGAAGAGTTGTGCCGGAGGGATCGGGCAAAGCGCCCTACTACCGGTATAACTATTTTGAACGTCAAACGTACTTTTCGGCATACCACATTTCGGCAGCTACAACTCGCGACTATGTCGAGGGCATGAAGCGCAACCGCGTGCAGTACATGACTGGTTATGCGATGAGTAACTTTTTCCTCGCTCGGTTTATCAAAGAATGCGGCCTCACGGCACCGGTAATGAAAGCCGTGATTACGTCAAGCGAAAAACTAACACCGGAAATGCGCGGCTTGTTTCATGAGGTGTATGGGTGCAAAACGTTTGATAGCTGGAGCGGTGTGGAGGCCTGCGCACTGGTGTCGGAATGTGAACACGGAACGCTGCACGTTAGCCCGGATGTTGGCATTCTGGAGATTCTGGATGACGGGGGCAAGCCGGTAAAGCCTGGTGAAGTGGGGGAAGTGTATTGTACGGGGTTGCTGAATTTTGATCAACCGTTAATCCGTTACCAGATTGGTGATCGTATGCGACTGGGGAAAGAACCTTGTTCGTGTGGTCGACATATGCCGGTGATCGAAGAGATCATGGGAAGAGTGGAGGACACGGTTATCGGTCCGGATGGGCGCGAGTTGGTTCGGTTTCATGGTATTTTTGTTGACCTTCCCCATGTGCTCGAAGCCCAGGTGATTCAATGGGAACGAGACCGTTTCGAAGTTAAGGTGGTGCCGGCAGGAGAATTAACCCATGAAGAGCAGGAGTTGATTCAAACCCGCATGGCGAGCCAACTGGGCGCGATCCAAGTCGCTATCACATCGGTCGCGGCTATACAGCGTACACAAAATGGAAAATTTCAGGCCGTGATTTCGCATGTGAGACGGGGAGCCTGATGAGCGTGGCCAGCATTGCCATTTTAACGCAGTACTACCCACCCGAGACCGGGGCACCGCAAAATCGCCTGCACAGCCTCACTCGTTTTATGGTCAGTCAGGGATTTGATGTTCGCGTGTACACAGCAATGCCAAATTACCCCACCAACCGGGTAAACGAAAACTACCGGGGCAAATGGGTGTATGATGAAATCCTGGATGATGTCAAAGTGTTTCGTTCCTGGATTTTTGTACCCAAGTCGCGGGGCATCGTAGCGCGTTTATTGAATTATTTCTCCTTTGTCATTACCTCTTTTTTTCGTCTGCTGTTTGGTACTCGTGCCGATTTTTTATTGTGCGAATCGCCTCCGTTGTTTCTGGGGCTTACTGCGGTAACTATTGCACGGCTCAAGGGTTCGAAGTTAATCTTCAACGTTTCCGACTTGTGGCCAGAGTCGGCAGAGAAACTGGGGCTGGTAACGAATAAAACCGCACTCCGGCTTTCGTACGTGCTCGAGGGATGGATTTATAAGAAATCATGGTTCATCAGCGGACAAACCCAGGGCATCGTGGCGAATATCCGGGCGCGTTTTCCGGACCTGCGCGTAGCGTGGCTTCCGAACGGGATCGATCTTGAGTTTCAGAACAACGGGAGTACAACCGACTGGCGAATGCGTTGGGGTATTCAGCATGATGAGTTTGTGGTATTGTATGCCGGGATCATCGGTTATGCGCAAGGCCTGGAGGTTATTCTCGAAGCAGCCGTACGAATGATGCCGGAGCCGGTTCGGTTTGTGCTGGCAGGTGACGGCCCGGAAAAGGAGCGATTGAAAAGCCGGGCTCAGGAATTAAATCTGACTAATGTTTATTTTCAAGATAACGTACCCAAGCAAGAGATGGCGGGAATGATACGGGCCTGTTCGGTGTTTGTCGTTCCGCTTCGCAAATTGGAACTGTTCAAGGGGGCTATACCGTCTAAGATTTTTGAACCTCTGGTGCTGGCCAAACCAATAGCGCTGGGTGTAGAAGGAGAGGCCCGGGAGTTGTTTATTGATCAGGGCCATGCTGGACTGGCATTTGAGCCTGGTAATGCAGAAGATTTAGCTGAGAAGCTTAGATGGTTGCATCAAAACCCGGACAAAGCGGCACGACTCGGTGAAAATGGAAAGCAATATGTGTTTGACCATTTCAATCGGTCAAAAATTTTCCAGACGTTTGTTGATCAGTTGGCCGTAGCCGAATGATTATCGATAAACCAGAGGCTGCACACTTGCCTGCCATTGCAGCATGTCACCGCAAGGCATTTCCGAGGGCGCTGTCTTCGGCCATGGGGCAAGCCTATGTGGAAAAGATGTTGGAGTGGTATCTGGTAGATAAAAGAGCTTTTTTGTTTTTCAGTGAAGAAAACGGTACCTGTACTGGCTACTGTGGCGGACTGGTAGCAGATGGCAAGGTTGTGGTCGGATCGGCCAGTTCTATGATTCAGCACAGCTTCCGGGCAGCAGTGAACGCGATTTTGTTTCGCCCCTGGCTGCTCTTCCACATTGAGTTCGGAAGAAAATACCGACTGATAATCAAAAATATTTGGCGCAGACTGCGCAAGCAAATGGACATGCCGGGTGTCAAGTCATCGCCTTCCGGAAAAGTTGTGCCCCGCACAGGCCTTATCGTAATTGGAGTAGATCCAGCTTACCGGGGGAGAGGAATAGCCACTGAGCTGTTGAAGGAGTTTGAACGCCAATCCCGGTTAAGGGGATATCAAAACATGATGCTCACCGTCCGTAGCGATAACTTCGCAGCTATTCGTGCCTACGAGCGGAGTGGATGGTACAAGACCGTTGAACATCATGGTTCTATCACGATGGAAAAGAAGTCCACTTCATGAAAATCCCCTTCTCCCCACCGTACATTGATGACGATGTAAAGCGCGAGGTGCTCGATACGCTCCAGAGCGGTTGGATTACCTCGGGTCCGAAGGTGCTGGCATTAGAAAAACTGGTGGCGCAGCAAAATGACCTCGCATACGTGGCATGCTGCAACTCGGCAACTTCAG
>Ga0224723_1001854_pt1 | contig 12305 bp, 10 predicted proteins | sample Balambano_FR2_Me_FD_161647 | JGI IMG/M metagenome (GOLD analysis project Ga0224723, IMG submission 161647) | Freshwater sediment microbial communities from Lake Towuti, South Sulawesi, Indonesia - Balambano_FR2_MetaG | ecosystem: Environmental > Aquatic > Freshwater > Lake > Sediment | place...
GCTCATGCCCGGCCATGTAAAAGCCGGAGGCGGCAACATATTGACGCACCTGTTTTAGAAACCCTTCCACATCCAACAGGTGATGCAAAAAAGCATTGGTAACTACAAGGTTGAAGGGTTGCTGATTCTCCAGTTCTTGCCGACCCGAAACATCGGCCAAAAAAGTAAAGGTTACGTCAGGGTATGAGTTCATCTTTTCACTACAAATCTTGATCATGGCCGGGGAGAGATCAAAACATACCACCTCGCTGATGAATGGGCCAAGGCTGGAATTCAATACCTGTAACGTGGCAAACCCGGTTCCTGCGCCATAGTCCAACAATCGCAGTTTTCCTGGTAGTTCAGGTTGAATGGCATGAAGTGCTTTCTGCCAGGATTTTTCAGAATCACGCAACGACACCTGGGAGGCATCATAAACATCAGATTCAAACCGATGGTAAACATTGCTCACCGATTCGATAAACTCCGGAACCGATCCCTTGACAGTATACGGTTGAAGTCTTTCCGCTATTTTTCCCTGCGTGGTCATGATCAGGAGTTTTTGTCAGCGAAGTTAAAAGAACCGGATACCTCAGGGAAAAGCTTTGACGACAGCGGGCCGACAGTTACAACCCCACCCGCACGTGGTACTTTTTATTTCCGCTATAGTCCAGAGTGGCCAGGCAGCGGGCGCAATCCTGCGGGCCGGGCTCATCCACCAGCGTCACCATAAAGGGGCCTTCCTGTAACTTCTCAATGTCCACGGTGCAGTCGAAAACAGTAAAAAATACGTGGTCATGTCCGTTCCAGGTTTCTCCATATGCGTAGTGGGCCGAATCCTGTATTTGCAAAACTGCCTCACCGCACGTGGTGGTTACCAGTTCTACCTCAAAGCGCACCGGTTCTGACGCAGAACACGCCAGCGAAAAGCAACATAAGAAAACGAAAGGTCTCATCATCAGCTTATGGTTCATAGAACGAACACGGGTGGAAATGATTGCTTCGAGTGCTAAATTTAGCTTTTCCATGGAAGAAATAACAGAGTTGCTGTGGCGGGCGTCAGAACAGCGGTTGGCATGCCGCCTGCAGATGGCACGCGAGCCGCTGGTACGGGTGGTTCACCCCTATGGCATCTGCCGCACTTCGCGCAATCAGATCATGCTGGTTTGCTGGCAAGCCCTCGGTTTCACCAACGCCAAAGGCCAGCCGGGCTACCGACTGTTAAAACTAGAGGATTGCGAAACGGTGGAAGTGATGGACACGCGGTTTCAGCCGCGCGATGACTTTAACCCTGCTGATACGCAATACAAGGAATGGGTTTATCACATCTAAAAGGTGCCGGTGCTTTTTTATCTAACCGGCCCTTGAAACTCATCTAGATCATTGCGCCAAATTCAAATCCCATATCCTGATTTGAACATTAGCACGCTGATGTGCGCTGGCTCGTGAGCACTGCGTAGAGCGGGTGTAGGCGCACACATTCTTCAAACCAATGATTGCGCCAGCCGCGCAACGAGGTACGGCTTTCTCAAAAAGAACAACCTACCAATCAAAAAATCTGCAGGGGTTTCTATTGCAAGTTCACTTTCCTTGCAGATTCCATCGAGGCACACCTGCTCTTAGCTGCCGTTCTAAGTATCAAAAACCCGTTTTTAAGTAACGAATATTTAATTCCTACTTTCTTACTGTAGTTGTTACCAGGGCGTCAAGACCGCCAAAGCGATCTTAACGCCTAGTATTTGTTCTATCGCAAGAACAACAACTCCCGGTACTTTACCAGCGGCCAATCTTCATCATCTACGAGTAACTCCAGTTCGTCTACCGCATCGCGGATGGTGTCGAAGTACTTCTCTTTGATATCATCGCAATAGGCCAGCGCGCGCTTGTGCGTGTCGGCAATCTTATTTACGCGCTTGCGCTCTTCAATCATTTGCCGCACCCCGTTCTTGATGATCGCGATGAGCTCGGATATTTCCTTGATCGTCTGGATAACTGCTTTATTATCCACGCTCAACCCCTTCAAACCATTGGCGTTGGTAATCAGTTTATTTTGATAGGCAATGGCGGTGGGAATGATGTGGTTCATGGCCAAATCGCCCATCACGCGGGCTTCAATCTGCACGCGCTTGATGTAGGCCTCCAGCCTGATCTCATTGCGCGCCTCCACTTCTTTATGACTCAGCACACCATGCTTTTCAAACAACTCCAGCGACTTCTTCGACAGGTAGGCATCCAGGGCACGTGGCGTATTCTTCACGTTGCCCAGCTTGCGTCTCGCAGCCTCTTTCACCCACTCGTCAGAATAGCCGTCACCTTCAAAACGAATATCTTTCGACTCTTTGATATACTTGCGCAACACATTTACGATGGAGATGCGCTTGTCGGTGCCCTTTTCCATCTCTGCTGTTACCGCTACGTGAAACTTCTCTAACTGGTCGGCCACAATCAGGTTGAGCACCGTCATGGCCGTGGCACTGTTGTCGCTTGAGCCCACGGCACGGAACTCAAATTTATTTCCGGTAAAGGCAAAAGGCGAGGTGCGGTTGCGGTCAGTAGCGTCCAGAATAATCTCGGGTATCTGGTCAATACCGAGTTTCATATACATGTTGTCGCCCTTTTCGATTTTTACATTTCCTTTTTTCTCGAGTTCATCCAGCACGGCCGTCATCTGCGAGCCGATAAATACCGACATGATGGCGGGCGGAGCCTCATTGGCCCCGAGGCGGAAGTCGTTGGCAGAGGTGGCTATGCTGGCGCGCAGCAAATCGGCATGCTCGTGTACAGCCTTAATGGTATTAACAAAAAAGGTTAAGAACATCAGGTTATCGCGAGCGCTGCTGGTGGGCGCATACAGGTTTACGCCCGTATCGGTAATGAGCGACCAGTTATTGTGCTTGCCACTGCCGTTCAATCCCGCAAAGGGCTTCTCGTGAAACAGCACGCGCAGGTTGTGCTTCTCGGCCACACGCGCCATGATGTCCATCAGCAGCTGGTTGTGGTCGTTGGCCACATTCACTTCTTCAAACAGGGGCGCTACTTCAAACTGACTCGGTGCCACCTCGTTGTGGCGGGTGCGCACCGGTATACCCGACTTCCAGCACTCGATCTCAAATTCTTTCATGAAATCATATACACGCGAAGGAATAGAGCCAAAGTAGTGGTCTTCCATCTGCTGGCCGCGGGCGGGGGCGTGGCCGAATACTGAGCGGCCGGCCATTACCAAATCGGGGCGGGCCATATACAAGGCTTCGTCTACAATAAAGTACTCCTGCTCTATGCCCAGCGAGGCTACCACATGCTGAATGTCTTTGTCGAACAACTGGCATACCTTGGTAGCGTTGAGGTCTACCGCCTTCAGGGCTTTCAGCAGTGGCGACTTAGTGTCGAGCGTTTCGCCTGTGTACGATACAAATACCGTGGGGATGCAAAGTGTTTTTCCGTATAAGAACATGGGCGAGGTGGGATCCCAGGCGGTGTAGCCGCGCGCTTCGAAAGTGCTGCGAATACCGCCACTGGGAAATGACGAGGCATCGGGCTCCTGCTGCACCAACTCACTCCCCTTGAATCGCTCAATGCCAGCGTTAGCGTCAAAAAATGCATCGTGCTTCTCGGCTGTGCCGCCCGTCATGGGTTGAAACCAGTGTGTAAAATGGGTGGCGCCTTTGTTGATGGCCCAACTCTTGGCGGCCGAGGCAACCGCATCGGCTGTGGCGTCATCAATCTTTTCATGATTTTGGATGGCCTGGCTCACTTTTTTGAACACGGCCGGGGCCAGACTGGCGCGCATTTGTTCCATACCAAACACATTCTCTCCAAAAAAATCGGAGGCTTTGGGCGAGGGCATGTCCACCGCCACGCGCGGGCGGTCGTTTAGTTTTTTCAGGGCTTCGAATCGTAAATGGGCCATAGTGGTTGTTTTTTGGATAAAAATCGCTCAAAAGTATACGATTTTATGAACAGATGGGTCTTTTTAGACCCACACTTAAAAAATTTTTAGTTTTTCTGACATTCTGGATCTTCCGGCTCTGCTTCCGCCAGGCAGCGCTTTTTAACGCTGCGTTTCCTCTGATTTACGGCCATAACAACCCGGTTACGATTTGCTAACGGCTGGTTCATGCCCACCTGACATTGCGGTCGCATGTTTCGCCCACCTTTCAGAAATCTGTTCGTGCGTGAAAGAAAAACTGAGATCATTCATCTTTCCGGGGTTTGAATGGCCCCTGCTGTTGTTGTTCATGGCAAGCTTGCTGTTGCCCTACGGGCGCGATGTTATCACCATCAACGGTGCGCATCATCCCGCTCTGGACTTCCTTTTCGGCACTATTACCCAACTGGGCGATGGGTTGATTTTTTTACCGCTCATCATGATATTGTTATTTGTGCGACTTGGCTATGCGCTGCTGGCTACGGTGGTGTGGGCAGGTCATGGCCTCATATGTCTGTTATTAAAACGTGTTTTCTTTTTCGGCTGGCCGCGACCTATCGAGGTGGTAGATAGCAACCTGTTGCATTTCGTGCCAAACATCACCGTCCATCATTTTCACAGTTTCCCCTCCGGCCACACCGCAACAGCGTTCTGCTTTGCAGTATTGGCCGCCATGCTATTGCGCCATAAGGGCGTGGCGATACTTCTGGCTATGCTGGCACTACTGGTGGGCTATTCGCGCGTTTATCTCTTGCAACATTTTCTGTGGGATGTTGCCGCTGGGGCGTTTATTGGCGTTGTATCCACCTCAGTCGCCTGGCGAGCCTACCATCAACGACAGTGGCCTGCCTGGATGAGTTCATTTATTCAAGTTAAGCTGGGCCGCAAACGGTGGAAGTCGTCTAAGGTGTAGCTTAGGGATACTCCAACACTACCGTCAACGGGATTTCGAACAGATCCTGTCCTCGAAAAATTTCGCGCAGATGCAGGTGCGCAAGTTCTTCCGCATTTTTGGCGCGACTAAGAACACGACAAGGCCCGTGCGCCTGGCGGAAGGCGCTCAACTCTTCGGGAGTGTAAAGCACCGGCAGCGTGCGTTGCAGGTGAAACAGGTACGCGGGCTGCGCAATCTGATAAATCACGATGGGTGTGGATGCTGTTCGCAGCAACGGCAACGAGCGCGCCACCGGGTTGTAATCCGTTACAACGGGTAAGCCCACACAAAACAACAGCAGCGCAGCGGCCATAAAGCCGACCGCATAACAGTGAAAGGCAGCGAGGACCTTCCACCTCAATAAAAATAAAAATCCAGCAACGCCACCGGCCACGCAGGGCAACAAGCACGCAGCAACGGGCGCAGCTTCGCGCAGCAGCACATCTTGCCGCAACGCTAACCACGCAGCTACCGGCAGTGCAACGCAAACAATAACAGTCAAAATGCCTTCAGGCCAATACCTGCTGGTTGAGTGTGTGCGCGCTCTGCTAACCCAAAAGCCTATCACAACTGCTACAAAAGGAAGTGCCGGGCCTATGTACGTGGGTAATAATGTCTTCGAAAGGCTGAAAAATAAAATGATGACCAATGTATATATGACAGACAGCCGGAGTAAGGGCTGCTGCCGCTGGTGTAACCAGAAAAATGCCAGGGAGCGGGGCAGAAAAAAACTGAATGGAAGCAGGGCTGCGAACACCAACAACACACTTAAGCCGGGAAAGCCTTTGTGCCCCTCCATGGTGTTGGTAAACCGGTTGATGTTGTGGTCGAACAGAAACCCCTTGACCCAGGCACCCTGCGTTTCGATGCCAACCGCTACCCACCACGGCAGCACCACCGCCAAAAAGATGATGATACCCCACCCCAATTGAATTTGGCGCAAGGTGGCCCAATGAAACTTTCCCTCCCACAATAAAAACAACAAAGCTGCCGCACCCGGCAACACTACCGCGATAGGCCCCTTCGCCATAAAGCCCAGCGCGAAACACAGGTATGCCAACAGAAAATATTTTCGCTTACCGAGTACATGGCCCTGCGTAAAACAAAGCAAACCCGTGGTGACGAAAAATATGAGGTAGGGATCGGGCACGGCCAGCCTAAACTGCACGGCCACCTGCAGAGAGGCGATAAAACAAAGCGCGGTGCACCAGGCTGCTCGCTCATCTAACAGTCTTCGCACAAAAGCAAAGAGTACCCATACTGTGGCCAGGCCTGCCACGGCAGAAAAGAGCCTTGCAGCAAGAGATGTAACGCCCAGCAGTGCGTAGCCGGCTCTCATAAAATAGTAGTGCAGTACTGGCTTATCGGTGCGCAGCATACCATTAAACGTAGGCACTACCCAGTCGCCACGCTGCCACATCTCGGCAGCGCAGGTGGCATTTTTGGCCTCATCCAAAATGTAAATGGGATACCCCCCCAGGTTGGCGCCAAAAATCAGTAAGCCTATGGCAAGTACCCAAAACCCCTTTTTAGGCATGTTCATAAGCGGCAAAGGTGCGCAGGCCCGGCCTGCTGGTCGTTACCAAATTGTGAATCTTAGTTTACAAAAGATTAACAGCAGCATCGCGGTGAGTACACACAGCACCCCGTGCTTTGTATGATGGAATTGTCAGTGGTTGTTACACTTTTTAACGAAGAAGAAAACGTAGCGCCTCTGCTGGCGGCAATACGCAAAGCTCTTGCGGCTGTCGACTACGAGTTGATCCTGGTAGATGATGGTTCTACAGATGCCACTGTGCGCGAGGTGAAACACCTGGCCGATGAGCGCACCAAGCTGGTTGTATTCAGTAAAAATTTTGGCCAGACGCCCGCGATGGCAGCGGGCATCGACATGGCGCGCGGCACCTACATCGCCACCCTGGATGGCGATTTGCAAAACGACCCTGAAGATATTTTGCCCATGTTGCAGCAACTGAAAGCCGGCCAATGGGATGTGGTGGCAGGCTTTCGCAAAAACCGGCAAGATGGTACGCTGCTTCGCAAAATTCCCAGCAAAATTGCCAACTACTTTATCCGCCAGCTCTCTGGCGTGCGCATCCGCGACTATGGCTGCACGTTAAAGGTATTTACCCGACAGGCTGCCAAGAGCCTCGACCTGTATGGCGAGTTGCACCGGTTCATTCCCATACTGGCCGTGCTGCACGGTGCCAAAATAACCGACATGGAAGTGCGGCATCACCCCCGCCTGCACGGTTCCTCAAAGTATGGCTTAGGTCGCACCCTAAAGGTGATGAGCGATTTGTTTCTCATGGCATTTTTTCAAAAATACTTTCGCAGGCCTATTCACTTTTTCGGACCCCTGGGGTTTGGCACGCTGCTGTTGGGTAGCGCCATCAGTTTCTACCTGCTTATTGTAAAATTGATGGGGCAGGATATCTGGGGCCGCCCGCTGCTTATTTTAGGCGTATCATTGGTGCTGGCCGGCATTCAATTTCTCACGTTCGGCCTCATTGCCGAGTTGGTGATGCGCATCTACTACGAGTCGCAAAACAAGAAAACCTACACAGTAAAAGAAGTGTTCATCGCCACGCGCAAATCCAAAGCCGAAGATTGGGAAGTGGCAGTGGTTTAAAGGTAGTCTGTCAGCAAGTTTAGCCCCGCAGCAAAAACCAGTACGGCTGTTACACGCCTTACCCACAACGGCTGAAACAACTGAATGCCCATGCGCGACCCGACCTGCCCCCCGGCAAAGACAGCGATGAGCAAGGGCAACACAAAACCCCACTCAATATTCGTGGCATGAGCCAGTTGCCCGGCCAGCCCGCTCATAGAGTTGGCCAAGATAAAAAAACAAGCGGTAGCAGCGATAACATGCGCTTGTTGCCATCGCATGAAGTGCAGCACAGGCGCCAGAAAAATTCCGCCCCCGATGCCCACCAGGCCAGAGAGAAAACCAATGGCCGCGCTTACGGCAGGCAAAATATACTCCGGGTATCTACGGCCACCATTCGCTGCGGGCTGCCACCACAATGCCACGCCTGCACACAGTAATGTGAAGGCCAGCAATAAAAAAAAAACGCCTGCGGGCAGCCGCCAGTATCCACCCAGAAAGGCAAAGGGTACGCTCACGAGGATGATGCGCAGCATGTCGCGCCACGGCACCATACCCCTGCGGTAAAACAAGTAAGCCCCGCCTGCCACCACCACCACGTTGCACAACAAAGCCGTTGGCCTGAGCACTTCAAATGACACTGCCGCTACCGAAAGCAGCGCCAGATAGCTGGAGCCACCGCCAAAACCAACTGAGGCATATATCATCGCCACCAGGAAAAAGAAAAACACAAGCAACCAGTAATTCATATCTGTTCACGCGGGGGTTCCCCGCTTTTTTTCTCATAAGCATTGATGATATCGCGCACCAATTTGTGGCGTACCACATCGCGTTCGTTCAACTCAACGATGCCGATGCCGGGCACCCCGCTCAGAATGGCAATGGCCTCCTTCAGTCCTGACCGCTGGTTGCGTGGCAAATCGATCTGCGAAACATCGCCCGTCACGATCATCTTCGACTCGGGACCCATACGGGTGAGAAACATCTTCATTTGCATGGGTGTGGTGTTTTGCGCCTCGTCCAGCAGAATAAATGCGTTGTTGAGGGTGCGCCCGCGCATATAGGCCAGCGGTGCGATTTCGATGATCTCGCGCTCCATAAAATACTTCAACCTCTCGAAGGGCACCATGTCGCCCAGGGCATCGTAGATGGGCCGCAGGTAGGGGTCAATTTTCTCTTTCAGATCGCCCGGCAAAAAGCCCAGGTTCTCGCCCGCCTCCACAGCCGGCCGTGTGATGATTATTTTTTTTACCTGCTTGTCTTTAAGTGCACGCACGGCCATCGCTACCGACACATACGTTTTACCAGTGCCGGCCGGGCCGAGGGCAAACACCAGGTCATGATCGCGTGCGGCTTGCACCAGCCGCTGCTGGTTAGCAGTTTTTATTTTAATGGGATTGCCCCGTGTGCCGAACATCAAAATACCGTCAGCGGTATCTTCCGACACAAACTCATGGCGCTCCTGCGATATGTACCCCCTCACGTGCTCTTCAGTCACGCGGCCGAATTGATGAAAGTGATCGATGAGCCCATTCAGAATATCGGTAATTTGAACTACCTCTGCCGACTCGCCCTTCACCAAGATCTCGTTGCCGCGCGAGATGATTTTGCTTTTGGGAAAAGCGTGCGATAACTCGTTGATGTTTCGGTTTTCGATACCCAGAAAATCGAGCAGCGAGATGTTGTCGAGGGTGACGGTTTTTTCGATCAATGCGATAAAAAATGATTTACTTTGAGATGGTAAAAATAAGAAAGCCGCTGCAATAGCAGCCCCGCAGCACGCAAATAAAACCCGGATGGCGATCGTCACCCTCCTCACCGACTCAGGCGAATCCGACTTCTACGTGGCTGCCATCAAGGCCAAAATGCTCAGCATCAACCCAGGCCTGACGCTGGTGGACATTAGCCACCATATCAACTTATGCGATATCGCCCACGGTGCCTTTGTGCTGCGCCATGTGTTTCGCGAATTTCCCAAAGGTACGGTACACCTGGCAGGGGTGCACGCTGCCGGCAACCGCGATGATGGCTATATAGCCCTGCAACTGGAAGATCACTTTTTTGTGGGTGTAGACAATGGCTTGTTTGGCCTGATCAGCGATAAAACACATCAAACGCTGGTTGAGCTGAACAAAATCAATCCCATACAAACCTCGTTTCCGGAAAAAGATATTTTTGCGCCTGCTGCAGCCAGGCTGGCAAGTGGTGTGGCCATCACCAGCCTGGGGGTGGCGCTGCCCGGTTACAAGAAGATGATCGACCGCCACATCAAAGCCAACAAGAAACTAATCTCCGGTCATGTCATCCGCGTGGATACACAAGGCAACCTGATCACCAACATTCCAAAAGACGCCTTCGACACACTGAGCAAAGGCAAAACTTTTACCGTGCAGTTTGGAGGTGAAAAATTCAGGCGCATCCACACCCAGTACCACCAGGCCGAACACGGGGGCGATTGCTTTTTACTGTTCAACAGCCTGAATTTACTGGAGATAGGCATCTACAAAGGCAACGCCAGCACCCTACTTGGCCTTACCTACGACAGCCCGGTAACCATTACCTTTGACGACTAACCCCGTATGCTGATTAGAATTGTTCGCATGCACTTTACCGAAGCCGGAGTGGAAGAATTTCTGACCATCTTCCATGCCAACAAGGAGGCTATCCGCAACTTTCCGGGGTGCACACACCTGCAATTGTTGAAAGATGCCCATGACGATACCGTCTACACTACGCTAAGCCACTGGACGGACGAAGCCAGCCTTGAGGCTTATCGCAAAAGCGAATTGTTTGCCCGTGTTTGGGGCCGCGTCAAAACACTCTTCGCCCAACGTACCATAGCATTGTCGCTTCGCCAGTACATTGAGTTATAAACGGGGTGGCGTTGCCCCGTGGTGCTGGCAAATTTTTCGCGATGCAGTATTGCCCCCATTTCAGTAATACATTTACCTTAATGGCGAAATGAATCGCGGGCTGATCGTTGTGTTAATTGTTTTAGGAGCGCATGGCAATCTCCAGGCGCAAACCCGGGCGATCGACAGCCTGAAAAGGCGGCTCACCAGCAGCGACCCCGACACCCAAAAAGTACGCCTGCTGAACGAACTGGCCAGCCGTCACCTGGCGTTTCAGCCCGATCCCGCCAAGGCCTATGCCGAACAGGCGCTGGTGCTGGCGCAGGCACTAAAAGACCACCGGGGTGAGCTGGCGGCTTTGCTCAACTTGTGCGACTACTACTTCAGGCAAAGTCAATATGCCCGCGCGGTGGAGTTGGGTACACTGGCCCTTCGCGAGGCTACCCGCCAGCAAGATTCGCTGGCCATGGGCGCAGCCTACCGGTTTTTGGGCAACACGCACAATTTCGGCCTAAAAGAATATGCCGTTGCACTGGACTATCAGAAAAAAGCGCTGGCTCTGTGGGAAAAGAAAAGAGATACCGCCCGCCTGGCCGCTCTCTACGGCAGCCTCACGTGGATTTACGCCATCACCGGCCAGGAACTGGCACTGGCACATGAGTATACTAATAAAGGCCTCGCATTAAGTAAACAAATTGGCAGTGATCAACTGCTATCCTACAACCTCAATTCGAAAGCCATGATTTACATGGCGGAAAACAAGCTAGACTCTGCCTATTGGTGCTTCGAGCAGAGCAATGCCGCGGCCGCCCGGGCAGTCGACCTTACCGTGATTGCCTACAACAAAAGCATGATGGGCAACATTTTACTCGGCCAAAAACAATACGATCGCGCCCTGGCACTTTTTGCTGAAGCGGAAGCTGAAAGCCGCAGGCAGAATGCGCGCGAGGTACTGAAAGATGTCTATCTGGGCAGGTCGAAAGTCCACCAGGCCAGAAGAGAATTTGAACAGGCCTTGCGGGCATTTCAGCGATATACGCAATTAAAAGACTCGCTGCTAAACTGGGAAACCACGCAGAAATCGCTTACGCTGATCAACAGCTACGAGCAGGAAAAAAAAGAGGCACGGATTGTGCAACTACAGCAGGAAAACGCGCTGGCCAGGGCGGAAAAAAGGTTGTACCTGATGTTGTTGGTAGCCGGAGTAGGCACGCTGCTGATCATTACCGCGCTGGTGATGCACAACGCGCGCCAGCGCAAAAGGGCAAACGAGATATTGAAGGAGAAAAACGAAGAGATTGAAGCACAAAATGAAGAATTGCTGCAAAGCCAGCAAGAGTTGGCTGCCCAGCGCGATATAGTGCAGGAGCAGAACAAAAAACTGCTAATGGCCAACCAAACCAAATCTAAACTCTTCTCCATTATCAGTCATGATTTACGCGGCCCCATCGGCAACTTAAAAACGCTGTTGCAAATGCTAACCGGTGGCACCATTACGCCCGAAGAGTTTCAAAGCATACTGCCAAACCTGAGCCACAACGTTACCCACCTGCACCAAACGCTCGAAAACCTGCTGCAATGGTCGTACACGCAAATGAAAGGGCTTACCTACGACCCCAAAACCCTGCCGCTGCACGAGTTGGTGCAGCAAAACATATACATGTTCCAGGAAGTGGCGGCCACCAAACGCATTGCGTTAAAAAACGATGTACCTCCTGATATGATGATTTACGCAGACGAAAACCAGTTGCGGCTTATCTTGCGAAACCTCATCAGCAACGCCCTCAAGTTTACCAGCGAAGCCGGTGTGGTGGCCATCGCTGCCGAACACGTAAACCACGAAACGGCAATCCGCGTGATCGATACAGGCGTGGGCATGACACAGGAACAGATAGATTCGTTATACAAAAACGACTTACAGGTTTCTTCGGCCGGCACGCGTGGCGAAAAAGGTACCGGCCTGGGCCTGATGCTGTGCAAAGAAATGGCCGCCAATAACAAAGG
>Ga0224723_1001855_pt1 | contig 12302 bp, 14 predicted proteins | sample Balambano_FR2_Me_FD_161647 | JGI IMG/M metagenome (GOLD analysis project Ga0224723, IMG submission 161647) | Freshwater sediment microbial communities from Lake Towuti, South Sulawesi, Indonesia - Balambano_FR2_MetaG | ecosystem: Environmental > Aquatic > Freshwater > Lake > Sediment | place...
CCCTTTTCCCTTCTTCCGTTATTGTTTAAGTATCCTGACAAAATTAGTGGTAATTGGGAATGATACCTTGGATTAATTCTGTCAATCCGTGGATACTGGCAGCAGTATTGAACACAGTATTATTAGGTATAGGTTGGATTGCTCCAAAAAAACTACTCACCCCCGCAGGGTATTTACACGCTTGGTTATTAGGCGTTTTAATCTGGGGAATCCTTGGTTGGCAAGGATATAGTGTAGTAATGTTTTATTTTTTGGTTGGTTCTTTTGTAACACGCATCGGTATGGCCCAAAAAGAAGCTGAAGGTATTGCGGAAAAGCGCTCCGGTGCAAGAGGACCTGAAAATGTTTGGGGTTCTGCTTTAACTGCGACTTTGTGTGCTTTAGGTATCTTAGCTGTTCGTTTATTCCCTAATTCCTACTCTTTACTTCCAACTCTACTTTTGTTAGGTTATGTAGCTTCTTTCAGCACTAAACTTTCTGACACCTGTGCTAGTGAAGTGGGTAAAGCTTATGGTCAGCGCACTTTTTTAATTACTACATTACAACCAGTACCACGTGGAACTGAGGGAGCAGTTAGCTTAGAGGGGACGTTGGCTGGTGTAATTGCTTCCTTGGCGATCGCTCTTTTGGGATGGGGGGTTGGTTTAATTGATTTATTGGGTGTACTTTGGTGTGTGCTAGCAGCATTTATTGCCACGAATATAGAAAGTGTTATCGGTGCAACATTACAATCACGATATAATTGGTTAACAAATGAAGTAGTAAATATTATTAATACCGCTATCGGCGCGATCGCAGCTATAAGTATTGCTTTAATATGGTCTATAGGTTTGTAGTGCGGGGTGTGGAGTGTGAGGACAGGTATTACTCACTACCCACTACCCACTACCCAATTACAAACTCGCTGTTTTACCAGTTTGTGCTTGTGTTTCTATTGGTTTGACATTGCTCTTACCCATTTGGCCTGCAATTGTCCGTAAAACAGAAATTTGCTCGTCAAAATCTAATTCTTCTACTTGTGTTAGCAAATCGTTAATTTTGTCTGTTGCTTGGTAGTTGTCTGGCATATCAACTACTGTATCTCCCATTGCCACTGCCCAAGCATACCAAACTAGTAATTGATTATTTTCTTTTAAAGCTCCATAAGCATGAGAGTAATCTGTATCTTCACCGTTGACAATTTCGCGCATGATTGCCAACTGTTGCTCATTTGATAATTTTAAGTAATCCCCTAGTAACATGGGTGCTAGTTCTGGCTCTGCTGCTGCTGGTGCAGCTGGAGTAATGGATTCTCCCATTTTTCCATAAACATAGTACAACAAAGCTAATTTACTATCAGTATCTAAAGCATTAAATGCATCTACAACTTTAACACTTTTATCACTCAAAGCTTGAGAAACCTGTTTATCGTAACTTGCAGTCATAATTTTTCTCCGATGCTACTTAACAGACAGTTTTGAACTTAGCATTTTATATGTGTTAGTTGATACTTGACATATAACAAGTAACTACTAACTATTAATCCTGACTATTAACTATTGGCTACTTAGTTAACGACTTCCTATAGAAGGAGTTTTCTGGAAAAAAATTTTTATTTTTTATCTATCTCTAAGTAGAGGAGAAAAATCTACCTATAGATATCTATTTTGTGTGCTTTAGACTTGATAGATTTACGGTATGTGATACAAATGACGGAGGGGATAATCATGTCTGAAGAAATTAAGCCCAATGTAGCAGAAGCTCCTACTCAAGATGCACAACTAGCAGCGGAAAGTATCGCTAGTGGAGAAGAAAAAGCACCTAAAGTTGATTTTGACGCAGATTACGAAGCAGCGCAAAAACTTAGCGTTAGTGAAATTGATCGCACAGCAGAAGGTGCAAAAGCAGCAGCAGAAGCTACCGCACCCCAATATGAAGTTCCGATTCAAGAAGAGACAGTAACTCAAGCACAACCAACTGGGAATCCTAGTGATTTCTTAGAAATGGCAAGTAATGTGACACCAGGTAGCGAAAATGCTAGTAATGTCACCGATGATTTAGTACAACAAGCTTTGGAAAAAGGTAAACCTGGTAATTAAATAAAAGTTGACACTCCCCGGTCTAAAGACGCGGGGATTCTGTAATCTACGTCAAAACTTGCTCTACCAGGTTTACACCAAGTAGAGTAGTGGCTTCAACTCCTACAGCGTTACTTAGGGTGTGCCCCACCCTAGCTTGTTGTCTACCAAGATTCAAAATATTTATTGCTGCATTTGTATCTCTGTGAAGATTACACCCACAATTACAAACGTGTGTGCGAGTCGATAGAGATTTCCTAACAACTACACCACAATTACTACATTTTTGACTAGTGTAGTGTGGTGATACAGCTACAGCAACTCTACCAAACTTAGCAGCAAAATATTCTATCCACTGTCTGAACAAATACCAACTAGCATCATTTATAGATTTAGCCAGACAATGGTTTTTAACTAGATTTGAAACTCTTAAATCTTCATAGACTACTAAGTCGTTAGACTTGCATACGTTACGCGCTACTTTTACAGCGTGTTCTTTCCGTTGTCTACTTACTTTTAAGTGTTTTTTGGCGTATAATTTTCTAGCTTTTTTTCTACCGCTAGAACCTTTTACCTTCTTGTAAATGCGTCTTTGAGAATGCTTGATTTTAGATTCTGCTTTTCTCAAAAACTTAGGGTTTGCCTCTTGATAACCATTAGAGTCAGTGTAAAACGATTCAATCCCAACATCTAAACCGATTTCTTGACCTGTAGAAGGTTGAATGTCTGAAACTGTAACGTTAATAGAAAACTGAGCATAGTAGCCGTCAGCACGACGGACTAATCTAACTCGCTTTATATCCTTAACATCGTAAGTATGGATATCCCATTTACCTAAAAGCTTTAATTCACCTATACCTTTTTTATCTGTAAAAGTGATACGTCTTTTAGTTTTATGTAGCTTCCATCCACTGGTTTTATATTCAACTGACCTACAATCTTTTTGGAAGCGAGGAAAACCTTTTCTGCCAGATTTCTTAGATTTACAGTTATCGTAGAATCTAGATATAGCAGACCATCCGCGCTCAGCCGCAGATTGTACAGCCATTGAATTTAAGTCAGAGACAAACTTAAATTCTTGACGTAGTTCAGTAGAGTACTTGTTAAGAGCAAACTTATCAATCTTTGATTCTTTTCCAGCATCCATCCAATATCTAATAGCTTTGTTACGTACAAATTGAGTTGTACGTATGGCGTCTTCTATTGCTTGGTACTGTGTTCGCTTGCCTTTAACTTTATACTCTAGAACTAACATTGGTTTAAATCCTTATTGTTTTCGACCTATGACTAGTATACAATAGTCTTAGACAAAAAGCCAGGATATTTGTGAAGTTATGGCAAAATTCGAGCCTGATGAGTATCGGCATGAAGGTAACGCAGTATGCTTACTCAATTACCATTTTGTATGGATACCAAAACGTAGAAAGAAAGTCTTAGTAGGGGACATAGCGCACAGATTGCAGAAAATCATATGCGATATATGTGATGAGAATAGATGGAAAATTATCGCAATGGAAATTATGCCAGACCATGTTCACTTATTTCTCAACGTAAAAGTCACTGATTGTCCATCAGATATTATTAGAAAAATTAAAGGTAGAGCCTCGCATCATTTAAGAAAAGAATTCCCAGAGTTGCTTAAAATACCTACCTTGTGGACACCTAGTTATTTTGTATCTACTGCGGGAAACGTTGCCACAGAAACAGTCAAAAATTATATTGCTAATCAGAGAAACTGAGTGACAACTCCTACACTTCTCCCTTCGGATAAGTGTAGACTTCAAGAAGTCCTCTAAAAGAATGCTTGACGGGGATAAATCCCCTACCCCGCCTTCATGAGTCAATGCCGTGCGGAGGTCTCCTCCGTTGAGGCAATTGGCGTCCCCCGACTTAAAAGACGTAATCTCTTAAAACTTGTGGTTTTAAGAGATTTACTTCGGGGTTTTCGTCTGATTTCTTATAAAAGTTAATAAAAGAAAGATAAATTTGTCATAATTTTCTACAATATCCCCAACTTTTTTAAAAAAGTTGGGGATATTACTGAAGATATATATTAAGAACTTCTAACAACTTCTAATAACTCACTCGGGTGATTGATTAAGAAATCTGGGTTTTCCTTAGCAAGAACTTCCGGTGAATTAAATCCCCATGTAACGGCAATAACTTTGATGTTAGCTTTTTTAGATGCTTCTATATCTCTGGTTTCGTCACCAACGTATATTACTTCGTGTGGTTTAAGTTGTTTTTGCCTCAATACATTATTAATGATTGTGGTTTTACCAAAAATTGTGACTCCCGAGTAAATAAACTCAAATAATTCATCTAAATTGTTATTTTTGAGGAACTCTGTAACATTATCCCGAGAGTTAGAGGTAATAATTCCTAGTCTGTAACCTTCACTCTTGAGTGTTACTAAAGCTTCTTGGATACCTGGGATGGGTTTAAACTCTTTAATTTTATTTTTCAATTCACTTTTAACTTTTTTTACTAGAAAAGGTATCCTGAATACAGAAATCCCTGAATATTTAATAATCTCCCGAGAGCTTAAATTTCTTAACAACGCTAGTTCTTCTGGTGTTATTTGTATATAACCAAACTCTACAGCCAAACGATTAGCAATACTGACAAGTGCGTCTACTGTGTCAGCTACTGTACCATCAAAATCAAAAATAACTACTTTTTGTGTCATGCTTTCGTTTGCACGTCAAGATTAGCACGGGCATTTCGTCGTAACATTCCTGGTTTAATCCGTCTTAATGCAGATCCCAGAAATCGTCTATCCCATTCTTCGTCTGAGATTTCCGCTAATTCTATCAGCTTAGGAGCTAGATTCTTAGGATTAGGCTGAAATTCTATGATATCTGTTGTTTGGGCAAAACGCTGATTCCAAGGACAAACCTCTTGGCAAATATCACAACCAGCTACCCAACCTTGAAGATGAGGTTTGATTGTAGGTGGTAAGTCTTGGCTACGGTTTTCTATTGTATGGTAGGCTATACAACGATTGGCGTCTACCACAAATGGTTGGGTTATGGCATTGGTAGGGCAAGCGTCAAGACAACGAGTGCAAGTACCACAATGTGAACTATGGGGACGATCGCTCTCTAATTCTAGGTTGGTTAATACTTCTCCCAAAAATACCCACGAACCATATTCCCGTGTAATCACGTTACCATTTTTTGCAATCCAACCAACTCCAGCTTTTTGAGCGATCGCTTTATCTTGGAGTGGTCCGGTATCAGCATAATAACGTGCTTGGATATGACTGCCCAAAGAAGTCAACCAATGAGAAAATGCTTTGAGTTTTTTGTGCATCACTTTGTGGTAGTCTCTTCCCCAAGCATAACGAGAAATTTTTGCGTATTCCTCTCCTTGAGGACGCTGATGGGAAGTGTAGTAATTCAGAGCAACACAAATAAGCGATCGCGCTTCTGGCATTACTAAACGAATGTCCTGACGCTTTGGATTTTCCATCCATTCCATATCAGCATGATACCCTAAACTTATCCATGCTTGTAATCGTTGCGCTTCAATAACATTTACCGCATCAACAGGAGCAATTCCAACTTTGTGGAACCCCAACTCTAAAGCTTTTTCTTTTACCTGTTTGCTGCTGGTTAGGTCTAAATGATTCATTTATCTTATCTTTATTTACTAACATAGCAGCCTCTCTATTGTACACTATGCAACCAATAGATGTATTTTGTGTTCCATAACACACTTATATGTAAATTTTATTTGCGGTTTGTAAAAAATTGTGCAAAATGTAAAAGAGATTAAGTGGTTAATTTTTGTCCACAAGATTCTTAGGTGTCACCCATGACCTTTACTAGTAATTCAAGTTCAAACAATTTTAATGTCAACTACACCAATGGATTTGGTGATGTCGCTACAACTACTGCCGTTTTCCAAAGTTTAAGTGTAGACGACCAATTGGCTGTACTATGGTATGCTTATACAGAAATGGGACGTTCGATCACACCAGCCGCTACAGGTGCAGCACGTTTACAGTTGGCGAATAATTTATTAAGTCAAATCAAGCAAATGCAACACGCAGAGCAATTAGAAGCGATGCGCGACTTAGCTGGGAACAAAGATAGCCAAATTTCTCGTTCCTACGCTTTGTTGACTACCAACACTAAGTTGGCTTTTTGGTATGAGTTATCAGAATTAATGGTAAAAGGTTTTGTTGTATCCATGCCTTGTGATTATCAACTCTCTCGTGATGGTATACAAGTACTAGGAGCGCTCAAAGAGTTGGATTTTGGTGAACAAATTTCGGTTTTCCGAAAAATTGTCACTAGTATGGGTGTAAATTTTTTGGCTGATTAGTGCGGGGTGCGGGGTGTGGAGTAAAAATAAATTTTTTACTTTTTACTCTATCCTCAGTCTTTAGAGAGATTTGTAACTATTTTTCAAATATACTCCGACGGTAGCTTTTTAATGAATATTTAATATTTCACAATATTGATAATTAGTGTGTTTAGGGAAATTATTATGAATGCTGCTGAATCTGTTTCTCACTCCACTCAAGAAAAATTGCACATAGAAGGAATTACAGAGCCAAGCATACTTCGTTACTTTGAGACTCTTAATGCTGGAGATTTTAAAGCTACTGCTGATTTATTTGCCGATGATGGTGTGATGCATCCCCCATTTGAATCTGGTATCGTCGGATCAAATGCGATCGCATCCTATTTACAACAAGAAGCACAAGGTATAACAGCATACCCAAACCAAGGTATTGTTGAAACATTAGAAAATAGCCAAGTACAAGTACAATTAACAGGTAAAGTAAACACTTCCTGGTGTGGTGTTAATGTTTCTTGGCTATTTATCCTGAATCAGCAGCAAGAAATTACTTATTCAAAAATCAAACTCCTTGCATCTCCCCAAGAACTGTTAAATCTTCGTCGTTAACCATTTACTGAGACGTTCCACCGGAACGTCTCAATAAATTATTTTTTTGTAACAGCTGCTTTCTCAAAAGAACGCATTAACAATTTTCTACCTAACTCAATGTCTGATGGCGCACATCGCCAATCTGGGTGTGCAGTTAGCAATAAGCTGTATAAAGTCTCCTGATCAAATAAATGCCATACCAGCACATTATTTAATTCTACTTCAATGGCGTAACAGTTAGGGCTAATACAGTGTATAGTGAAACCACTTGCTATTCTTGTCACCCTCATTTGTTCTCCAGGAGTAAGGGAACGGAATGCGCGGATAACTTGCTTAAACTCATTTAACGAAGATACTATTAACCCAGGAATGGTTACTACCAGATTCTTGTCTCCATTGACCGCAATCCAGTAATGACGGCTTGGGTCAATAGCCTCAAGCCAAGGTAATTCGTCATCAAGGCGGTAACGTGGCGATAAGCAAAAAGAGACTTCGTAAGGCAGAATCATGATTATATAAGGGTATTTAATGATTTGATCGTATTTTTGTAACTAGCCTTTCGATTACGATGTCAAACTCACGAGCTTCACACTTTTGGCAAGAGGTTAGCTACCATTCTAATTATTTGCCGATTAAAAGCTTCAAATCAAATAAATTTAGCAAATTTTATTAATACTATTTACATTCCTTAATATTATCTTCAGATGTATTTATACATAAATAGGGGCACACTACTACTACTGTGCCCCTACAAAAGTCTATAATTTAACTCAATTAAAAGACTCGAATTGTTTAGTAACGGTTACGGTTGTAACCACCACCACCACGTTTACCACCATCGAAAGAACCTCTGTCCTCCTTGGGTTTAGCTTTATTAACTTTTAGGTCACGACCCATCCATTCAGCACCATCAAGTGCTTCAATAGCAGCTGTTTCTTCTGCATCTGTACTCATTTCCACAAAAGCAAAGCCACGTAAACGACCTGTTTCACGGTCAGTGGGTAACTGAACTCTCTTTACAGAACCGTATTCTGCAAAGACCGCACTTAAAGCGTCTTGTGTAACTTCGTAAGAAAGATTACCTACGTAAACTGACATAAATTGTCTCCAAAACCATAGTGTGTAGAGATTTAGATTTCGGAGAGGAGTATGTAAATACCAAAAGGAAAAAACCCATCAATACTAACAACAAACACTATCGCCGAATAAATCCTCATATACCAGTATGCCATAAAGAAGGCATTATCGGAACTAGCAAAGGTTAAAACTGCCATAAAAATTAACGTATTAGAACAGGGAATAGGGAACAGGGAACAGGGAACAGGGAACAGGGAGAATTAAAAGAATAATTTCGTTGTTAAAAGCTCCCTTATTTTCATAAAGTAGTAATGTGATGTCTTTTTCTTTTACCTTTTTAATTTTTACTTTTACCTTTTCTCAACTTTCTCTCGGTAAAGTTACTTCTAACTTGAGACAATTACCACCATCAACCTGTAACTGGTACTCTACTTTATCCATGAGACGATTCATAATTAGCCAACCATAACCACCTTCTTTTTTATCATCTGGGCTTGGGGGAAAATACTCAGTCAAATCAAAACCTTGACCATGATCCCATACTTCAAGTGCGATATCCCGCTCTTTCAGTTCCAAGCGAATCAGAACTGGCATATTAGGCTGTTCTTTATGGGCGTGACGCACTACATTTGAGTATGCTTCCACTAATACCAGCCGTAGACGATTTGATAATCGTGACCAATCTAGAGAGTTGCCTAAATTGACTTCTAAGCATCCCAGTAACCAGTTTTCTACAATGGTTAAAAACTTCAAGTCACTTGGTACATGAAGCTCACTTTTCATTACTTACAGAACCTCCAGCGCGAGTATGGTTTGGTCGTCTTCTTGGTTATGGTTGTCAGCTTGGATCCGAGCTAACAAATGTAAGAGTGAAAGGGGCTGTGGTTCCTCTTGCAAAAGTTGCCAGAGACCCTCTTGATGTAACATAGTATTACCAACAACAGCTTCAGTAATACCATCACTCGCTAGTAGTAGGATGTCTTGATTAGTAAGATTCAAACTACCAGATTTGAAGTGCCAGTTTGGCAAAATTCCCAAGGGAACACCACGTACCTTTAGGTAGTTAGGGTTTTCTGCCAGACCTTTTTGCCGTGACCATAATAAAGGATAGATATGACCAGCATTAGCGTATACTAACTCTTTAGTGTTGGGAGTATATTTCGCTAAGACGAGAGTAATGAAGCAATTGTTGCTGATGAGGTCGTCTAAGAGAGCATGGTTAAGATTTTGCATAACCACATTCGGTTCAGCAGGTGATTCTTGGGATAACTCTCGACGTAATACTGAAATTGCACTTGCCATGAATAATGCTGCTGGGACACCTTTACCAGAAACATCACCCACAGCTAACCATAGATCACCTTTAGGATGAACAAGAACTTCAAAAAAATCACCTCCGACTTCACGGGCTGGATAGCAACAGGCTTGTAATTTAGCGCCCTTAATATCAGGTAAGCTCTGACGTAGGAGATTGTTTTGAATTTGGCGTGCTACTTCTAATTCAGCCCGAATTTGCTCTTGTTTTTCCTGTAAACGTTGATAGAGTTTTGCTTGAGACAAAGCTAATGCGGCTTGTTCTGCAACACCTGATATCAACAAAATATCCTCATCTTGCCAAGAACTGGAAGTTGACTGTTTATAAAGAGCTAAAATTGCCAGGAGTTGTTGTTGGTAGATGAGTGGTACAACTAACTCGTGACAACAATTGCTGTTTTGGGAATCTTTTACCAGTTGATACTGTCTAGTTTTCAGAACTTTTTCGACTAACGTGCTTCCGTTAAACGAGCAAGTACTATTTGAGTTTCTGTCTTGGTAGGAGAACTCGTCTAAGGTTAAGCGATCGCCTTCTACTGGTCTGAGCAAACAACAACTAGCCTCAAAAGTTTCTCCAATAGTTGCTACAATTCTTTGCAACATACTGTGATAGTCTAGAGACTCTCGAATTGCTGTGGTGACAGCATTGAACAAAGATTCACGTCTCAAAGCGCGACGTAATTCTTGAGTGCGTTTTTTTAGTACCCGGTAGGTGTCAGCTGCTTGCTCTACGATTGCTCTAAGTCGGTCTGGCTTCCAAGGTTTGGTAATATACTTGAATACCTGACCAGAATTAATTGCATCTACCAAATCTTCAACATCAGTAAAGCCTGTTAGCAAAATCCTAATTGTCTCAGGAAAGCGCTCCACTGTACGGCTAAGAAATTCAGTTCCATTCATCTCTGGCATTCTTTGGTCAGAGATAATTACTGCCATCTCGCCATGTTTATCTAAAATATCAAGAGCATCACGGGCCTGACTTGCTCTGTATACTTGAAAATCTCGCCTAAAAGTGCGGTAGAGTAAATCTAAGTTATCAGCTTCATCATCTACCACCATAAGCTTTAATTTGCTTTCCTCTGTTTCAGTCATATTTGACTTTACATTCTGTGAAACCTAAATAGCGAGTTGACACTTCCCGGACTAAAGCCACAGGAATTCTGTAATTTACGCTAAAACTTGCTATTCTTCAAAGTTGGCAACAGCAGGTCGGGGAAATTTCCTTTCTGTATGCTGCCTCATCGAGTAAAGCAGTGGTTTTAACTGTCAGGTAAGATTAAAGTGTTACCACCCCACACTCTTTTTGAGAACCGGACTTGACATCCCCTCATCCGGATCCCGAACCTGTGCAACGGGCGAGCAGCCACTTAATCACTGGTAGTATGGCTTCGACGCTTAATTTCTTATAAATTTAAGAAATAAATACTTCAGAATTCCCAAGTCAGAAGTCAGAATTATTAGTAATATTTTCTCCTGCTGAGCTAGGTAAAAATTCTGAGTTCTAGATTCTAAATTCTGAATACTCACCATAAAATTAATTTTATCCTACTAATCCAGAACGTAAAGCACGTACTGCCGCTTGAGTACGATCATCAGCGCAAAGCTTATTTAAAATATTTCGCACGTGAGTTTTCACTGTTCCGACTGTGATGTAAAGTCTTTCAGCAATAACTGCATTGCTACAACCTTCTACAATTAACTGCAACACTTCTAATTCTCTCTCTGTTAAGGTGTAAGGGTCAATTGGTTCCTCAGTTTCGTCTCCCAAGTTACTTGTCAGAATCCTAGTATCAGACAATACTGATTCCTGCTTAGGTGGATTTTGCTGAGCTTGTTGAAGGACAATCCGAGCGATCGCTGGATCGATCCAAGCGTTGCCATTATAAGTGACTCGCACAGCATCCAGCAAATTATCGTACTTAGTATCCTTCATACAATAAGAATCAGCCCCAGCTGCAAAAGCCGCTAACACTGCTTCTTTATTATCCTGTAAAGTTAAAATTAACACTTTAGTATCTAATTCGTCAGCGGAAGCCCTGATTTCTCGGGTAAGTTCTATACCATCTTTATCAGGTAAACCAATATCAACAATTGCTACATCTGGGTGTAGCGTTCTTAACAATTTTAGTCCCTCGGCAGCATTTGCAGCTTCTCCGATAACTTCCACTTCACCTTTTTGGAGTAGTGCTGTCCGGATACCCACACGGGTTAAATCATGGTCTTCAATCAGAGCCACACGAATTTTACTTATAGTCATAGCCAATTTCCGTCCGTTACACACTAACTGTAGAATTGAGTTTACTAAAAAGTCTAAACAGATGCTGTCGCAAGATATCTATATAGATTACAAAAATATCAAGACCTTTTCCGAATCAGGCTAGCACGAACAACTATGGGAAGTGGAGGGTGCGTCCTACAATACCCGCAGTAAACTCGGAATGCTATCTAAAACTTCTAAATTCTGAATTTCAGCTAAAGCTTGGCGAAAGTCTCCTTCGCGCACATCGTAGGTGACAACAACAATTTCTGCTAGTTCTTGGTGAAAGCCTGTTTGGACGATTGACTCTAAACTAACACCGTATTTACCGAAACAAGTACCCAGTTTACCGATAACTCCAGGTCGGTCTTTTGTCAAGAAACGAGTATAAAACCGGGTTACCAGTTCTTCTGTGGGAGCAATTTGGCAGTAACTTTGATGACTGCAAGCGAGTAATGGGTGCTGATTTAATGTTTCTGTCTTGATTGTGGCTACTAGATTCAATATATCCGCAGAAACTGCGCTAGCGGTTGCACCTGCACCTGCACCAGGACCAAAAAACATTACTTGTCCCACGGGTTCTCCTTGTACAAGAATGGCGTTATAAACTCCGTTAATGCTAGCTAGGGGGTGGGTTTTGGGTACTAAGGTCGGATGAACTCGAACAGAAAGAGGGGAAGGAGAAAGGGTGAGAG
>Ga0224723_1001856_pt1 | contig 12300 bp, 11 predicted proteins | sample Balambano_FR2_Me_FD_161647 | JGI IMG/M metagenome (GOLD analysis project Ga0224723, IMG submission 161647) | Freshwater sediment microbial communities from Lake Towuti, South Sulawesi, Indonesia - Balambano_FR2_MetaG | ecosystem: Environmental > Aquatic > Freshwater > Lake > Sediment | place...
TCGACGTGACCACCCTCGTCGGCCCCGATGGCGACGCGCATGTGTTCCAGCCCTCGCCCGCCGATGCCGAGGCAGTTGCGGGTGCGCAGGTCATTGTCGCAAATGGGCTGGGGTTCGAGGGCTGGATGGACCGGCTGGTCAAAGCCTCGGGCACCCGTGCCGCGATGGTCGTCGTGTCGGACGGCATCTCGCCGATCTCCTTTGGCGAGGAGGACCACGCCGAGGAAGCGGGTCACGAAGGCCACGACGACCACGCGGCCGAAGAAGAGGGCCACGAGGACCATGAGGGGCACGAGGATCACGCCGAGGAGGCGGGCCACGAGGACCATGAGGGGCACGAGGATCACGCCGAAGAGGCCGGTCACGACGACCACGGCCACGGCGCCTTGGACCCCCACGCCTGGCAAAGCGTGACCAATGTCGCACTCTATGTCGGCGCCATCGAACGCGGCCTTGCCGCCGCCGACCCGGCGGGGGCCGAGACCTACAAGGCCAATGCCGCCGCCTATCTGGCCGAGCTTGACGCGCTCGACGCCGACATCCGCGCCGCCATCGCGGCCCTGCCCGAGGATCGCCGCACCGTCGTCACCTCGCATGACGCCTTCGGCTACTTCGCCGCCGACTACGGCCTGACCTTCGTCGCGCCGCAGGGCGTGTCGACCGAGGCCGAGGCCAGCGCGCAGGACGTAGCGGCGCTGATCACCCAGATCAAGGATGCCGGCATCGCCGCCGTCTTCGTCGAAAACATCGCCGACCGTCGCCTTCTGGACCAGATCGCTACCGAGACCGGGGCCAGGATCGGCGGCACGCTCTACTCCGACGCGCTCTCCGGCCCCGAAGGCCCGGCCGGCACCTACCTGACCATGATGCGCCATAACCTTGGTCAGCTGACCGCGGCCCTGTCGCAATGAACCTTGATGTTGCCATCGTCGGGGGCAGTTTCGCGGGCCTGACCGCCGCGCTGCAACTGGGCCGCGCCAGCCGGACCGTCGCCGTGTTCGACACTGGCCGCCCGCGCAATGCGGCCTCGCCTGCGGCCCATGGCGTGCCGGGCTGGGACGGGCAGTCGCCGCTGGACATCCTCGCCGCGATCCGGGCGGATGCGGCGGCCTATCCGACCGTCCGTTTTCACGATCAGGCCGTGACGGGCCTTTCGGGGGAGTTGGATGCCTTCCGCCTGACAACTGAACACGGCGAGGTCACGGCGCGGCGCGTCATCCTGGCCTGCGGCGTCGCCGACCTTTTGCCCGACATTCCCGGGCTGGCCGAGGGCTGGGGCAAATGGGTGCTGCACTGCCCCTACTGCCACGGCTACGAGGTGAAGGGGCAACCTTTGTCGATCCTCGGGCGCGGGCCGATGGCCTTGCACATGGCCAGGATGCTGCGCAGCGACTGGTCGAGCGACGTGACCGTGATCGCGCACGAGGGCGACCTTGGCCCCGAGGCTGACGCCGAAGCGGCGGCGTTGGGTGTCCGGATCATTCGCCAGCAACTTGCCCGCGCAGAACCGGGGGGCGGCGGCGCCTCGCTGGTGCTCGCTGATGGCCGCAGCCTGCACACGGCGGGGCTGTTCCTGCATCCCGATACCGGCTTTGCCGCGCCCTTTGTCAGCGGGCTTGGCCTTGCCACCCTGCAAGGCCCGACCGGCCCCTATCTGCAGGTGGGCGCCTTCAACGTCACCAGCCGCGCCGGCATCTTTGCCGCTGGCGACATCTGCCGCCCCGCCGGGATTGTCACCCCCGCTCTGGCCGATGGTGCCATCACCGGAACGGCCGCCCATCAATCCCTGCTCTGGCCCGAACGTTTTCCCCCTCTGGAGGTCTGACCCATGAACGCCCAAACCCCCGTGACCGTGCTGACCGGCTTTCTTGGCGCCGGCAAGACCACGCTTCTGAACCGCATCCTGACCGAGCCGCATGGCAAGAAATACGCCGTCATCATCAACGAATTCGGCGAGACTGGAATCGACAATGAACTCGTCATCGACGCCGATGAAGAGATCTTCGAGATGAACAACGGCTGCATCTGCTGCACCGTGCGGGGCGATCTGATCCGCATCCTGGGCGGGCTGATGAAGCGCAAGGACTTCGACGGTATCCTGATTGAAACCACCGGCATGGCCGACCCGGCACCCGTCGCGCAGACCTTCTATGTCGATCAGGACGTGGCCGAGAAGACGCGGCTTGATGCCATCGTGACGGTGGTCGATGCGGTGAACCTGTCCACCCACCTTGATGAGGCGCATGAGGCGGCCGAACAGATCGCCTTTGCCGACATCATCCTCTTGAACAAGGTCGATCTGGTGGATGCGGCCGCGCTGGCCACAGCCGAGGCGCGGATCAAGGCGATCAACCCCTACGCAAAGATCGTGAAGACCGAGAAATGCGGCGTGGCGCTGGATCAGGTGCTGGGGCTTGATGCCTTCAGCCTGGAGCGCGTCCTGGAGATCGAGCCGGATTTCCTCGACGAGGACCACACGCATGAGCATGAAGAGGACATCACCTCGGTCTCGCTGTCGTCCGACACTCCGCTGGATGAGAAGAAGTTCCAGGCCTGGTTCGGCAAGCTCCTGCGCGAACGCGGGCAGGATATCCTGCGCTCGAAGGGTATTCTTGACTTCAAGGGGCAGGACGAACGCTTCGTCGTCCACGCCGTCCACATGCTGACCGATGGCTCGCCCCTTGGGCCTTGGCCCGCGGGCAAGCCGCGGTCCTCAAAACTGGTGTTCATCGGGCGTGACCTCGACAAGATGGGTCTGGCCGAGGGCTTTGCCGCCTGCAAGGCCGCCTGATGCCGGTCCTCGAACGGCAGGATCCGCTCGCGCCCACCCGGATCGAGATGGGTGGGCGCAGATACGACTTCGACGCCGTCCCCGTGGCGGTGGCGACGGTGGGCGACACGGCCTTCACTGCATGGGGCGACGGGTATGTCCGCGTCTTCCGCCCCGGCGCGGATCACGAAGCCTTGCCCGTCCACAAGGGCGCGATCCTGTCGATGGTGGCGGAAACGGCGGGCACGTTCCTGACCGGCGGCGACGATGGCCGCTTCTGCCGGGTTGGCCCTGATGGCGTGATCGAGATTGCCGCCTTCCCCCGCACATGGGTGGACCATGTGGCGGCCGGGGCCGGGGGCGTCATCGCCTGTTCAGCCGGGCGCGCGGTGCATTTGTGGGATGGCGCGCGCCGCGATGTGCTGGAGGCGCCCTCGACCGTTGGCGGCCTCGCCTTCGACCGCAAGGGCGGACGGCTGGCGGTGGCGCATTACGGCGGGGTCACGATCTGGGCGCGCGAGAAACGGGGGTGGAAGCCCATGGCGCTCAAATGGGCGGGCAGCCACACCGCCGTCGGCTTCAGCCCCGATGACCGGTTCGTGATGACAAGGATGCAGGAAAACGCACTCCACGGCTGGCGGCTGCGCGACAAGGCGGACCTTCGCATGTCGGGCTATCCGACCAAGGTGAAGGGCTGGGCCTGGGCCGGCAAACTGCCCTGGCTTGCCACCACCGGCGCAGATGAGGCGATCCTCTGGCCCTTCGACGGGGCGCAGGGGCCGATGGGCCGGGGCCCCTTGCAAGTGGCCTGGGGCGGGCGCGGCTACGTCACCGCCGTCTGCGCCTTGCCAGGGCATGAGGCGGTGCTGGCCGGCTATTCCTCGGGCGCGGTGATCTTCTCCGAGATCGACCAGATCGCCGAACCCCGCGCAGTGAAGCGTCCAACCGGCGCGCCCATCACGCTTCTGGCCGTCACGCCGCTGACCGGCTGGCTTCTAGCGGCGGATGAACATGGGGGCGTCCTGTGGGCACCTTTGGGTGCCGCCTGATGCTGGGCCTCTTCTCCCGCCGCCCCCGCCCTGATGCCGAGGCCGTAGCCCGCCTGAAAGGCTGGGTCGCTGACCTCATGTCCCTGAGCGACCGCGACCACATCGCCATCGCGGAACTCGCCTGCCATGAGCCCGGCTGCCCCGATCTGGAAACCGTGGTCACGGTTACCGTGGCCGACCGCCGCCGCTTTGTCCTGCGCTTCCCCTCGGCGGTGGCGGGGGTGACCGAGGCCGATGTGGCCCTCCTCTGCCCGTAGGTGCCCACGCGGTGAGGGCATTCGTCCACCTTGTCGAAGGCGACAACGCGGCTGCGCGCAATTCCCGGATCGCCGATCTCACCCGCGCCTCCCGCCGCCCGGTGACGATCTTTGCCGAGGCCGCTGAGCCACCCACCTCGCCACTCGACTGGCTGATGGGGCCGGGCTGCACCTGTTGCCTGCCCGCCGCACACCCGCGCCTGCGCCTGATCCAGGCCGTGACCAACAAGGGACAGACGCGGATCCTCATCGACGCCGGTCCGGCTGCGGTGGCGGATCGGATCGCCGGATTCCTAGGGAACTTGCCCTTGCGGGTCGCAGTGAACACGGTCCGCGCTTGATGCCCGCCCCCGTGTTCCAAAGGCTCCAAGTTCCTTTGCTTTGACGTCAGAAATCCGTCTCGAGGTAGACCCCGGCGCAGTCGTAGGCGACTGCCGCCGCCGTTGCCCCGTTGTTGATAAACAGCCGGGGTGACAGGAACTGAGTGGCGGCGGGCAGGTCGGCGGTGATTTCCTGCTCGAAGACCGCGCCCGAAACCTCGTCGACGACACGCACCCAGACGGAATTGCCGTTCGGCGGGGCGGCGATGAACAGGGTCAGCGCGCCGCCCGTGGCGATGGCGAAGGACGCGCCCATGTCGGTCAGGGTCGGCGCCCCGGTGCTGTCGTTGGCCACGAGTTGCCAGCGGGTGTGCGTGCCGCGCTGGAAGCCGATGCCGATACAGTTGATGGCGGCGGCCAGCGTCAGGGTGGTGGCCAGCGCGGCCGTCGATCCATAGAGGCCGAAGAACCCCATGCCAGTTGCCTGCAGGGTCGTCAGCGAAATCCGCGTGACGAAGGTCCAGCCGCCGAGGCCCGCCGCGTTGCCGCGCCAGCAGGCCCAGCCAGCGGATCGCTGGTCGGCGGCCGAGTCCACGACGGCCGCCGAGGTCAGACGCCAGCGCCGCATGCTGGCGGCCAGGTTCGTCGCGGCGAGGGTCGGGTGCGACACGGTACCGACCGAAGTAATGGGCAGGCCCTCGGTGTTGATGGTGGTGCTGACTGAGGGCGACCAGTTGGCGATCCGGTTCACCCCGAAGTGGGGCTGGAGCGGGAAGTCCCGGCCCGAGGGGCGCATGACGTCGATCCACGGTGCGCCTGCGCGGCTGCGGGCATAGACCGAGGCCTTGCCTGCGGGCGGCGGGGTCGGCGCGGCGGCAAGCCCCGGCAGGACAGCGGGCTGCGGCAATTCCAGCTGGCCATTGGTCCGGTCGATCCTGATCGCGTCGAAGAAGGCCGACCCATCCGGGCTGACCTTGAAGCTGAAATCGTCGTTGCCAAGAAGGCCGATCAGCGCTCGGGCAGAGAAGCCCGTCTTGAACGCGAAGGCGGCGTCGTTCGCCGGGGCCGCTTTGTTCACTGTGGCTTCGATCCCTGCGCCTGCGTTGTTCAGCAGCACGGCTGGCGTGTTGACCGACAGCCGGTTGTAGCTGTCGGCCGTCGCCCCGCCGAGACCCAGAAACTGCGCGGTCAGGTTTGCCTGGGGCATGCCGACCTGCGTGACGGCATTGGCAAAGGTGACGGTCGGCGTGTTGATGACGGTTGAGCCGCCCGCCCCGGCGGTGGCGGAGCCGATGTTCACGACCGTGGTCGATCCGGAGGCACCGCCAGTGCCGATGTTCACGGTCTTGGTGATGCCGGTGGTCGTTGCACCCGTGCCCATGCCGTAGGTCGCCGTCGTCGTGGCCGTGCCGATTGAGGCGCTGGCTGCAGACACCGTCACAGTCCCGGACGCCGTCAGCGTTCCCGAGAAGGTCTTGTTGCCGGTGAAGGTCTGCGTGCCCGCGAGGATCGCCAGTTCGGACGAGGTGTTCGGGAGGGTGAAGCTGCGCGTGGTGCCCGCGCTGATGCCGGACAGCGAGAAGGTGGCCTTCTTCGTCGGGTCCGCATCGTTCACCAGGCTGAACACCGCGTCCGAGACGTCGCGCGCCTCGCCCACGACCTCCCAGGTGCTGCCGGTCCAGACAAGGAACACCCCCTCGGCCGCAACCCAGACGAGCCAGCCGGTCCTTGGAACCAGCCGGATCCACGCGCCGTCGACCCAGAAGGCGATGTTCAGATCCCACCCAGCCCAGAGGCCGGTCGCGCCCGAAGCCACGAGGTGCCGGTTTCCGTCCGCGGGACTCGCGGGTGGCGTGGTGCGCGTCCGATCGAGGACCGAGAGTTGCACCATGGCATCAAGCAGGCGCAGGGCCTCGTTGTGGGTGACATGCTTCTGCGCCTGCGCCGCCAGAAGATAGGGCAGGCCCAGATGGGTCGTGGTGTCGGACATTGGGGCTCCCGCGGGTTGGGATCAGAACTGGAGGGTCACGGTCGCAGGCGTGCCGCGGCCGAGGCGGTTCGAGAGCTGATAGATGCGGATGGCCAGTGTCTGGCCGGGCCCGAGCGGCGCGCCCCAATCGGCGCTCTGCTGTGCGGCGGTGTAGAGGACAGAGGCTAAGCTGCCTGTCAGGGTCCGCTTGACGACAGCCCCGTCGAGGATTTGCACGTCGTAGCTTTCCAGGTCTTCCGCGAGCGGCACCTCGACCTGTTCCCAGGCATCGGCGACCAGCGCGCGGGATCGCCGCGTCCAGCGGATGGTCAGATCGCCCGGGTTGCGGGCCGTTCGCCACGGCTGCTCGACATGGACCGGGGCGAAGGGAACAAGGCCCCGCCCGGTCGGGGTGAAGCCCAGCGCGGCGTAGCTGTCATCCATAACAGAACGTGCGGCCGGGCCGACCCGCCAGTTCCACGGCAGGTCGAGGTCAGCCTCGGCGATGGACAGTGAGGCCAAGGTCGCATCCAGCATTACAACCCGCGCTCCGGCAGGGGCGGGATTGCCGATGGCATGTTCCGTTCCGCGCTGGCCGCGCAGGAGCCGGGTCAGGCTGTACCTGCTTGGCGCGATCAGTTCAGCCTGACCAGCCTGGACGATCTCCCATTGGCCAGCGGCACTCTCGACCGCAAGCGCATTGGCCCCGCCGAACAGCGCGACGTCCGTCGCGCTTTCCAGCGTGCCTGACAGCAGATCGACCACCAGCGCGTTGCCCAGATCGAAGCGCGAGGTTGGCCCCGGAAAGAAGTCGAAGGCCAGCGTGCCGATCCGCGCCCGAATGCCGAAGGTCGTCAGGAGGTTGAAGCCATCCGTCGAGGCGCTGCGGAAGACGGCGATCTCGCCCGGCCAGGGGCTGGCATGGGCGGCGATCAGGGGGCGATGCGCGGCCACGTTCTCGCTGATCTGCGGCAGGTCCAGCATCACCACCTCGGGCGTGCCGAAGACGACGGGGCTGGCCAGCGATGCGGGCCGCGGATCGCCGGGTGGCAGATCGTAGGCGGCCCGGTCCTGGCGAACCGCCTCGATCCCGCGTGCCTCGGCATCGGCGACGGAGACCAGGCGGAACTCGACCTCACGGCCGTCATGCGCAAGCCGGATCCCGTCGGCAGGGTCGAGGGCGAGGCGCGAAGGCGGCAGGCGGAAGGTGGCGCTTTCCCGGCCGATCCAGGCTTCCATCAGCGCGCGGCGGCAGCGGCGTTCGGCCTCCTCCGGCGGGATTGCCATAGGGAAGCTCTCGGAAGCGATGCGCGTCGTGTCGACGGTGATGCGGCGGGCCTCGACGAGTGCGGCGTCATAGTCCTCGTCCGCGCGGGCGACCTGCCACTTCAGCGCCTGGGGCAGTTCGGTCTCCTGGCCGCGCGTCAGCTCGAACGCCTCGCCCTCACGGCTGGCGACCAGATCATCCACCGTAAGGGTCAGGCTGGATGCCCGGCCGCGCATGATAAAGCGGATCACGCCCTCGGTCTCGATGGCGTCGAAACCGAAGTGGCGTGCCAGCGTGGAAATCGACGCGCGGGGGCTTTCCAACGAGCCGATGACATAGCCTTCGACCGCGCCCCAGAGGCCAGAGACGTCGATCAGGCTTTCCGCCGGCCCAGCGCGCAGGCAGATGTGGCGCACCAGCGCGGCGAGCGATACCGCGCCGAGGCGCCCGGTCAGCCAATGCCCGAGGCGCCAGTTCGGGCCGTCCGTCCAGACCCCGGTCAGCTCGGGGAAGAACGGATAGAGCCGCGCATCCCAGGTCCACGCCGCGCATTCCGGGACATGCACCATCCGGCCACCGTAGATCGCGGAAACCGGATTATTGGCCGGGGCGCCCCACCAGAGGTAACTGGCCTCGAGGTAAGCGCGCTGGATGGCGTCGTCGCGCCAGCCGCGGGAGAACCAGGGCGTGAAGCTCTCGGACGACTTCGGGTCGAAGAAGACGTTCGGCTGGTTGGTACCCCGGTCGATGGCGGGGCAACCCAGTTCCGTGAACCAGACGGGCTTGGACTGCGGCACCCATGCGGTGGGCGTTCCGCTCTCGATCCCGCCAGGGCGGTTGAAATGCGGGTTCGACCACCAGGCGCGGAGATCCTTGTAGCGAAACACCCAGGGCTTGCCTGCAGCGCCATCCGTGATCGGGGTGCGCAGTTGTGCCGACCGGTCGGCGACGCTGGCATAGAACCAGTCGAAGCCCTCGCCACCCGCGATGTTGGCCTGCAAATAGCCCCGGTCATGGATCGCAGGCCAGCCTTCCTGCGCATCGGCATGGTCGAAGCCGTCGCGCCAGTCGGAGAGCGGCATGTAGTTGTCGATGCCGATGAAATCGATGTTGGCATCCGACCAGAGCGGGTCGAGGTGGAAAAAGACATCGCCGCTGCCGTCGCCCGGCTGGTGGCCGAAGTATTCCGACCAGTCGGAGGCGTAGCCGACCTTGCTGCCCGGCCCGAGGACCGACTTCACGTCCGCGGCCAGTGCCTTGAAGGCCGTCACGGCCGGATAGGCGCTGGCGCTCGACCGGATCGTGGTCAGCCCGCGCATCTCGGTCCCGATCAGGAAGGCATCGACACCGCCCGCCACGGCACAGAGATGGGCGTAGTGCAGGATCATCCGGCGCAGGCCCCAGTCACCCGAAGGGCCGGTCCAGGTGACGGTGTCGCCAGCGATCGCGAACTGCGCCGGAGTGGCCGCGCCGAAGTGGGCCGAAACTTGGGTTGCGGCTGCGGCCGTCTTGTCCACGGTCCCCGCAAAGCCCGCCGCCGGGGAGCAGGTGATCCTGCCCCGCCACGGGAAACTCGGCTGGCCCGGCGTGGCGGCGTTGTTGGAATAGGGGTTCGGCAGCGTGTTCCCGGGCGGGACGTCCATCAGCAGGAAGGGATAGAAGGTGACGCGCAGCCCGCGCGCCTTCATCTCGCGGATCGCCTGCACCACCGCGAAGTCGGCAGGCGTGCCGCCATAGACCGGGCGATCCTCGCCGTCACGGCTGACCAGATGCGCATTCGCCCGCGCCACGCCATTGACCGTCCAGACCTTCGGGCTCGTGACCTTGGTCGTCACCTCGACGCCCGGCTTGATCGAGCAGTCGCCTGCGCGCAGGTCATTGCCGAACCAGGCGACGACGAGGCTGACGCTCTCCACGGCCGGCGCCATGGCCTGCAGGCGGTCCAGCGCCACGACGATGTCCGCCTCGTCGGGCAGCGCGTTCAGGTTCTCGGCAACCGTCGCGCCACCACTGCCTTTGCGCACGGCATCGGTGGCATAGGTGAACTCGCCCGAAGCCGGGATCAAGGTGACAGCCCGGGTCAACCCCTCGGCGGTGTCGGCATCGGCCAGCGGGCGGAACACCTCGAACGACAGTTGCGGCAGGCGGTTGCCGTAGGTCGAGAGCGGCAGTTCCTCGAAGACGAAATAGGCCGTGCCGCGGTAGGCGGGCGTATTGGCCGCGCCCATCTTCGCCGCGATGAACGGGTCGGCTGTCTGCGCCTCGTTCCCCGGATACCAGCGCCAGGTGATGCCGGTCATGTCGAGCGGCTTGCCATCGGCCCAGATGCGGCCGATGCCGGTGATCGGGCCTTCGCACAAGGCAACCGCGAAACTGGCATAGTACAGATACTCGGTCGTCTGGACCCTGCCGCCGCCCCCGCCCTTGCCGCCGCCCTGCGTCGTGGTCTTGGTCTCCTCGCGGAAATCGGTCGCCCAGATGATGTTGCCGCCGATGCGCATGCGGCCGTAGAGGCGCGGGATGATGGCCCCCTCGGTGGCCGAGGTGATCCGCAAGCTGTCGAGGCGCTGACCCTCGATCTTCTGCGCCGGGGCCAGCGAGGACACGATCCAGCTGTCGACCACCGAGCCGATGGTGGAGCCGATGAAGCCGCCGATGGCGGCCCCGGAAAAGCCGAGGATCGCACCGCCAAAGGCCCCGCCGATGGCGGAACCGACGGCGCCGAGGACAAGGGTGGCCATGTGGAAAACTCAGCGTGCAGGGAATTGGAAAGCGAAGGCGATGCGGCGTCGCCAGGTGGGTGTCAGCGGTTCCTCGATCACGCCGAGGCGCTCGTAGGCGTGCAGGAATGTGTCGGGGCTGGTCATTATGCCGACATGCTTGGCGATGGCGCGGGGCATCATGCGGGAAAGGATCAGTGCGCCGGGTGGGGCGTCTGCCGGTGCGATCTCGGGCATCATCGACCGCGCCCCGTCCGCGAGCACCTCGCGCGGCCCGGTCTCGCCCCAGTCCCGGCTGTAGGGCGGGATCGGGAACGGCTCCGGGCCGACGACTTCGCGCCAGACACCGCGCGCGAGGCCGAGGCAGTCGCAGCCGACTCCGCGCAAGCTGGCCTGGTCGTGATAGGGCGTGCCGAGCCAGGATCGCGCAACGGCGATGACAAGAGCGGGATCGGCGGTCCGGTGTGATAGGGTCAAAGCACCGCCCCCTCGTGTCCGCCGTCCTTCGTGGCATAACGCAGCACGGCGTCCTGGCCCGGGATGTGCGGGAAGCCCCGGAAGTTCGCTACATTGGCGAACTTCGACCCGCAGGTGGCGATCCGCTTGTCGCAGCCCGCCCGGACCACGAATGCGTCTGTCGCTGTGATCGGGCGCACCGGCGCTTCCAGCAGGGTCAGGATCGCCACCCCGTCGACGAGGTCATGCGACAGCACCTCGACCCGTCGCCCGGCATTCGCGCCGCTCGACCATTCGACGAGGCCGAAGGCGAACCAGCCTGCCGCAAATGAACTGAGGCCGGAGGCCGTGAAGGCGCGGTCGCGCAGCACGTCGATCACCGCGCCGGTGCCCTTGACGGCCGCCGCCTCAAGGTTGACGCCGCAGCGTCCATCGCCCAGCGCGGCATCGCAGCTGGCCTGGAAGGTCCGCCCGACCGTCTGGCCGAGGACATGGGCAAGACTGCGCACCTCGGCCACGAAGGCCAGCCGCCCACGCCGGATCTGACCGATGGCCCCACGGCGGAGGAGCACGCGCTGCGAAGGGGCCGACCAATTCACCCGCCAGACCTCGACCGCCGCATTGTCCCAGCGACCGTCGAGTATGTCCGTCTCGGTGATCCGGTCAGACGACAGCACGCCTTGGGCATCCTGCGCATCGACCGAGAGGTCGGAGCCGGATCGAACCTCGGAGGCTGTCAGGCCGCTTTCCGGCTCGAACTCGGTGCCGTCGCACGACAGGGTCCGGTCATGGTCGGTGAAACCGAAGGTCGCACCATCGGCGCGGGTGATGCGCCAGCACCAAGAAAGCGTCGTCGTGCCCTCGTCCAGATGGGCCTGCAGCGCTGGGTTCAGAGACTTCACTTCCGCCCCCAGCCCCGCCAGAGCGCGATCGAGGCCAGCGCCGAGGAGACGACGCCACCGGCCGCGCCTGTCAGGGCATAGAGGTTGAAGGGCCTGAGATCGAAAGTTCCTGTCGCCAGGTCGAAATCCGCCAGCCCCGCCATGGCGAGACCGGAGGCGACGAGGCAGGCGAGATAGACGAGGCCTCGGGCGAAGGTCCAGTTCATGTCGTTTCCTTTCCGGTGATGAGGTTGGCGAGACGCTGCCACCAGCTGGGCGTGGTGGCGGGCTGGGCGGGAGGCTGAATCTGCGTGCCAGTCGGGCGCAGCAAGGCCAGCGCCTCGCTGTCGATGAGGCGACGGATCGGTCGCGAGAAGTCCACCTTGCCGTTGCGATCGACCGACCAGACCGGAATGGTGCCGGTCGGATAGATGCCCTTGGCGAAGAGATCGCGTTCGGCCTCGCGGCGGGACCGGATCGCGGCGGTGTCAATCGGCGCGCAAAACTGACCCCCTATCGGCATCCAATTTTGACCCCCTGAGTGCGTTCGAGATCAGGGCCTGAGCCGACGGAACGGTCAGGGTGTGGAGGCGGGTCAGGCCCTGATCGGG
>Ga0224723_1001857_pt1 | contig 12299 bp, 14 predicted proteins | sample Balambano_FR2_Me_FD_161647 | JGI IMG/M metagenome (GOLD analysis project Ga0224723, IMG submission 161647) | Freshwater sediment microbial communities from Lake Towuti, South Sulawesi, Indonesia - Balambano_FR2_MetaG | ecosystem: Environmental > Aquatic > Freshwater > Lake > Sediment | place...
GTGATGTAGAACTCGTCGCCGGCGACGAGTTCTACATCACCATGCAGTGCGGGATCGAGGCGGCCGCCGAGGACCTCGGCGTCACCGTCACCACCCAGGGCCCGCAGGAGTTCGACCCGACCCTGCAGACCCCGATCGTCGACTCGGTCGTCGCCTCGGCCCCGGACGCCATCCTCATCGCCCCCACCGACGTCACCGCGATGCGCCGGCCGATCCAGGCCGCGATCGACGCCGGGATCGAGGTCGTCCTCGTCGACACCACGCTCGAGGACACGTCCGGGACCGTGGCGCGGGTGGCGTCCGACAACGTCGGCGGCGGCGCGGCGGCGTTCCAGGCCATCGAGGAGGCCGTGCCCGACGGCGGCAAGGTGCTCGTCATCAGCACCGAGCCCGGCATCAGCAGCGTCGACGCCCGGGTCCAGGGCTTCGAGGAGGCCGTCGCCGAGAACTCCGCCTTCGAGTACCTCGGCGTGCAGTACAGCCAGAACCAGCCCGCCCGGGCCGCCGAGATCATCACCAGCGCGCTGCAGGCCGACCCCGACATCGTCGGCGTCTTCGCGACCAACCTGTTCTCGGCCGAGGGCACGGCGACCGGCATCCGGCAGGCCGGGGCCGAGGGCATCACGGTCGTCGGCTTCGACGCCGGACCCGCCCAGGTCGAGGCGCTGCAGGACGGCACTGTCCAGGCGCTCATCGCCCAGCAGCCGGCGACGATCGGCGAGGAGGGTCTGGCGCAGGCGATCGCCCAGCTCAACGGCGAGGCGGTGGAGGAGGACATCCAGACCGGGTTCACCATCCTCACCGCCGAGAACATCGACACCTCGGAGGGCGAGGAGGCGGCCTACCGGTCGACCTGCTGAGGACCGTCCGACCCGGGTCGGCATGATCGCGGTTGGCCACCCGTTCCGTTGATCCACAGGGCACGTGGACCGACGGAACGGGTGGTCAGCGGTGATCTCGACAAGGCGCCTTCACGTCCGCCAGGCGCCGAGGATCGCGGGCGCCGAGCAGTTCGATCGCCCAGTCGCCGGCGTGGGCCGCAGCCGGCGGGGTGGAGCCGCTCAGTCCGCCGCCGCGCCAGAAAGCCGGTCACCGAACTGTCGCGCTTGTGCAGCAGACTGCCGAGGACCAGTCGGCCTCCGAGGGCTCGACTCGCGGCATGGGCACAGATGCTGATCGCCGAATGCTAGCGAGCCGTCGCCCGCGGCGCCGAGCCCGCGGTCGACGGCTCCCGGCGCATCCGCCACATCACGGGACCACCGGGGAGCAGCGGGCCCGACTCCCTGAGGACGGCGAACCCGGAGGCGGCGTAGTAGGCGACGTTCGCCTCGGAGGCGGTCTCGAGATACGCGGCGACCGCCTCTCGGTCCGCGCGCCGCAGCCCCTCGGCGAGCAGCGCGCTGCCGACACCGGTGCGCTGGGCGGGCGGGTCGACCCCGAGGACCTGGAGGTACGCCACGGGCCCCGCCGGGAAGGCGGCGTCATGCACCCAGCCGGGGTCGGCGTGCAGCGCCCGGGCGAGGACCGCCACGGCGTGCGGCCGGTCGTCGCGGCGCGCCGGGCGGACGACGACGGTCACCGGGCGACCGTCGCGGCCGGGTCGCCGAGTGACGCGATGCCGCGCCTCGCGGCCCGGGCCGAGGCCCAGGCGATGAGGGGCGACCCGACCAGGGTCGGCAGCACCCAGCTCACCGGGTGCGGCCACTGCACCACGAGGAATGCCGTGACGAAGGAGACGTACGACCCGGCCATCAGCCGGACGTGCCAGGCCTGCCGGCCCGCCGGGCGGCGGCGGGCGAGCAGCCAGCCCCCGAGGGCGGCGGCCTCCGTGAGGACGGCGATCACCCCGAGCGCCGCCAGCCGGGCGGGGTCGAACAGCACGAGGCCGAGGGCCGTGGCGGTGAGGACGGCGACGCATCCCTGGTAGGCGAGCCCGAGCCGGGCATGGAGCCGGCCCTTCGGGACCAGCATCGCCACCGGGCCGGCGGCGAGACCGGCGGCACCGGCGGTCACGTGGAGGGCGACCAGGACCGTGTGAACCATGACTGACCTTCCACTGTGGAATGTCGACGTAGGCTTCAGTGCAGACGTTCCACAGTGGAATGTCAAGAGGGTCGGTGCGGGAGGCGCGGTGGCCACGGGTCCGGGGCTCAACGCGACCGCCGCGTCGCTGCTCGGCTTCCTCCACGACGGGCCGCAGTCGGGCTGGGACCTCGTCTCCACGGCGCAGCAGGTCATCGGCAACTTCTGGAGCCTGACCCCGAGTCAGGTGTATCGCGAGCTGGCGTCGATGGCGGCGGCCGGTCTCGTGACGGCGGGGGAGTCCGGTCCCCGGGACCGCCGCGCGTACGAGCTGACCGACGCGGGCCGGGAGGCGTTCCGGGAGTGGCTGGACGCCGAGCCCGGCCGCGAGCAGATCCGCTACCCGCTGCTGCTGGCGCTGGCCTTCGCCCGGCACCTGCCGGCCGACCGGCTGGCCGAGCACCTGGCGTCCCACCGCCGGGCGCACGCCACGAAGCTGGCGGGCTACCGCGCCCGGCGGGAGGAGGCGCTGGCCGCAGGGGCGGTACCGCGCGACCTCGTGACACTCGACTTCGGCATCCGGTACGAGGCGGCCGTCCTCGACTGGTTCGACCACCTGCCCCCGGATCTCGGGACGGTCCCCCCGCCGGGGTGACAACTGGACGAGGACGGTCGTGATCGGTGGGTGAGCCGGTCCGGGGAGCGACCGCGGCAGGATGGCGCCGTGGACCGGACGGCGGAGCAGAACGTCCTCGGTGGGCCGTTGGAGGCGTGCGGGGTGGACCCGGTGACGGGCTTCTTCCGGGACGGGTCGTGCGCGACCGGCCCGGAGGATCTCGGCAGCCACACCGTGTGCGCCGTCGTGACCGGGGAGTTCCTCGACTTCCAGCGCCGGACCGGCAACGACCTCAGCACCCCCCGCCCGGAGTTCGCGTTCCCCGGGCTGCGTCCAGGCGACCGGTGGTGTGTCGTCGCCGCCCGGTGGCTGCACGCCTACCGCTCCGGCGCGGCTGCCCCGGTCGTCCTCGCCGCCACCAACCGGAGCGCCCTCGACGTGATCCCGCTCGCCGCCCTGCTCGAGCACGCCGTCGACGTCCCCGACGACCCCCGCGCCCTCCTCACCTGAGGGCAGGTTCCCCTGCCAAGCGTGCATGGCTGGCGAAGTGGCCACGAAACGGGCCTCAGACGGGTGGATTCACGTCTCCTTCGGCTGCCAACCGCGCTTGGCAGCCGGATTGCCGGGCTCGTGAGGCGCGGGTGGGACCATGCCTGCGTGCTCGGCTCCCCCCGCGACGGCGTGCGTGACCCGGCGATCGGGCCTGGCGAGCACCGTGGTCAGGGTGCGGTGACGTCGGCGTGGCCCGGGAGGGAGACTCACCCGCCAGTGCGCCGGTCGGGGACTTGGGGGGCCCGGGTCACGGTCGCGCTGCTGGTGGTCGTCGTGGCCGTGGTCGTGGCCTGGCTGCTCGCGCTGATGCGCCTGCAGGACGTGGCCACGGCGACCGGGAGGGCGGTCGAGCTCGGCACCGCCGACCCCGGGGCGGGTCCGGTCGTCCCGGACGGTCCCGCGCCCGACCCGGCGGCCGGAGCGGCTCCCGGGCCCCCGGTGCCGGTCGCTGGCCCGGGTCCCGACCCCGCCTGGGTGTCGCGGGTGGCCGGGGCCGCCGGCATCCCGGAGCGGGCCCTGCAGGCGTACGCCGGCGCCGAGCTGCGCGCCCGGCAGGACGACCCGGACTGCGGGCTGTCGTGGGCCACCCTCGCGGGGGTCGGCTGGGTCGAGTCCCGTCACGGGACGATCGGCGGCAATTCGCTCGGCCCCGATGGGCGGCCCGCGGCCGGTCCGATCGTCGGGGTCGCGCTCACCGGCGAGGGGTCGCTGGCGGCCGTCCCCGACACCGACGGCGGCGCCCTGGACGGCGACACCACCTGGGACCGTGCCCTGGGACCCCTGCAGTTCATCCCCTCGACCTGGGCGCGGTGGGGCGCCGACGCCGACGGGGACGGGACGGCCGACCCGCAGGACGTCGACGACGCGGCGCTCGCGGCCGCCCGGTACCTGTGCGCTGCCGGCTCGCCGCTCACGGACGCCGAGCAGTGGCGGGTCGCCGTCCTCGACTACAACCGGTCGGAGTCCTACGCCGCCGAGGTCCTGCGGGCCACGAACTTCTACGCCCGGCGATCCCTCGACGGGTGATCGTGCCGGCCGCTCGGCCGATGGGCCGACGGCCGAGCCCGCCGGCGCTAGCGGACGTGCCGCCGCAGGTCGGCCACCAGCGACCGCACCACCGGTCGCAGGTCGCCGCCGTGGTCGGCGGCCACCTCGCGCTGGCGGCGGTAGCCGGCCCCGGCGGCCAGGATGTCGGCGACTCCCCGCAGCTCGGCGTCGCACCCGAGGTCACGGGAGACCGGCTCCAGGCGCTCCAGCAGATCGGGGATCTCCTCGGCCAGGGGCCGCTCCCGGCACCCGGCGTCGACGACCACCTCGGCCTCCAGGCCGTAGCGGGCGCCCCGCCACTTGTTCTCCGCAACGTGCCAGGTCGGCAACCGGCGGACGTCCTCGCCCGCGTCGATCCGCCGGTCCAGGTCGACGACGAGGGACTGGACGAGCGCCGTGAGCGCGCCGATCTCGGCGAGGCTCGAGACGCCGTCGAACACCCGCACCTCCAGGGTGCCGAGCATGGGGGACGGCCGGATGTCCCACCGGACCTCCTTGATCACGGTGATGACCCCGGTGGTGAAGAGGTCGGACACGTAGCGCTCGTACTCGGCCCACCGCTCGAAGGGATACGGCAGGCCGGCGGTCGGCAGCTGGTGGAAGATCATCGAGCGGTTGCTGGCATAGCCCGTGTCGACGCCGCCCCAGTACGGCGAGGACGCCGACAGCGCGAGCAGGTGCGGGTAGTACGGCAGGAGCCCGTTGAGGATCGGGAGGACCTTCTCGCGGTGGTCGATGCCGACGTGGACGTGCACCCCGTAGATGAGCATCTGCTGCGCCCAGTACCGGGTGCGGTCGACCAGCAGGGCGTACCGGTCGCTCTCGGTGATCTCCTGATCGGCGCTGGTCGCGAACGGGTGCGTGCCCGCCCCGAAGATCTCCAGTCCCATGGGGTCGGTGACGGCGCGGACGGTCGCGAGGGCACCGGCGAGGTCGGCGACGGCCTCGCCGACGTCCCGGCAGACCCCGGTGACGAGCTCGACCTGGTTGCGCAGGAACTCGGGGTGGACCCGCGGGTCGAGGTCGCCCCGGTCGTCGCGCAGGGCGTCGAACACCTTGGGTGCCTCGGGGACGAGATCCATCGTCGTGGCGTCGACCAGGCCGAGCTCCCACTCGACCCCCAGGGTGGGGCCGGCCGACGGGGTGAACTCCACTCCCATCAACCGTGTGTACACCGTCGGCGACGGGTCGACCACCCGCGCGTCCACGATGTGTGGTCGATCGCCTCAACTCCACGGCAGCGATGCGAGCTGTGCCACCAGCGGCGGGGCGCCGGTGCGGTTGTCGACGGTGAGGTGGGGGACGGGCGGCGGTTCGTCCGGCCGCACCCGGGCGACGAACGACTCGAAGTCGGCCATCTTGCCGGAGTCGCCGCCCCGGGCCCGCCCCGGCAGGCGCTCCCTCAGCGTGGCCGCGTCCGTCCGCACCCAGACCAGCCGCACCGGTTCGCCACCGACGTCGGCGACGAGGGCGGCCCACGCGCCGGCGTCGTGGATCGCCGTGGTGAAGGGCGCCAGGAGCATGACCGGGCAGCCGGTGGCCCGGATCTGGCGCGCGGCGGCGGCCATGCCGCCGTACTCGTGGACCTTGACATGGGCGTCGTACCAGTCGCCCTCGCGCTCGCCGGGCGGGCGGCCATGGGCGGCCTGCACCTCGGCGACGAAGCCGGCGAACAGGACGTCCTTGTCGAGCAGCGCCGGCACCGGGTCGAGCCGGCCCAGCAGCAGGTCGGCGACGGTCGACTTGCCCGACCCGGGAGCCCCGGCGACGACCCAGGCGCCGGCGGGGCGCCGTCGCCGCGGCGGAGCCGGGGCGACGCTGTCGGCGCCCTCGGGGACGGGGTCCCCGGTCAGCGCCCCTGGCCCTTGGAGAAGCCCGGCTCCCCGTCGAAGGTGAACAGCCCTTCGGTCTTCACCACGTCGAGGCCGGCGTCGACGATCCGGCCCTGCAGCTCGACCGTGTCGCGCGCGCTCACGCCCCCGCCGCCGGCGGCCAGGAACCGGCACCGCCAGTGGTCGGTCAGCAGCGTCTCCGGCGCCCCGCCCGGCCACACCGACTGCCCGCGATTGGAGATCATGTCGAGGGTGAGGGAATCGGCGGCCGCCTGCAGGGTGGCGGCGAGGTCGTCGGCGGTGGCATCGGCGGCATGGACGAAGACGTCGATGCCGACCCGCTCCTTCACCGCGACGGCGCGCGGCTTGGCCTCCACCGTGATGGCCTGCTCGGTGGCGTAACCCACCGGCTTGAGGGTCTGCGGCTCCTCGCCCAGGCGCGCGATGACGGCGTCGGCGAACTCGCGGGTGCCGACCTTCTGCCGGCTCACGCCCTCGTCGTACACGTCGTAGGTGTGGATGCCGTCCTCGATCGTCCGCAGCCACGCGTTGTGCACCCGGGTGGCGACGTCGCCCTGGCCGATGTGGACGAGCATGAGGACCGAGCCGAGGAACAGCCCCGACGGGTTGGCGAGGTTCTGGCCGGCGCGGCGCGGCGCGGAGCCGTGGATGGCCTCGAACATGGAGACGCTGCTGCCGACGTTGGCGCTGCCGGCCAGCCCGACCGAGCCGGCGATCTGGGCTGCGACGTCGGAGAGGATGTCGCCGTACAGGTTCGGCATGACGACGACGTCGAACACCGCGGGGGTGTCGGCCAGCTTGGCGGCCCCGATGTCGACGATCCAGTGCTCGTTCTCGATGTCCGGGTACTCGGCGGCGACCTCGTCGAAGACCTGGTGGAACAACCCGTCCGACATCTTCATGATGTTGTCCTTGGTGAAGCACGTCACCTTGGACCGCTGGTTGGCCCGGGCGTACTCGAAGGCGTACCGGACGATCCGCTCACTGCCCGGGCGGCTGATGAGCTTGAGGGTCTGGACGACGTCGTCGGTCTGCCGGTGCTCGATGCCGGCGTAGAGGTCCTCCTCGTTCTCGCGGACGATGACGACGTCCATCCCCGGGTGCTTGGTCTCGATGAAGGGCGCGTAGGCGACGCAGGGCCGGATGTTGGCGTACATGCCGAAGGTCTTGCGGACCGTGACGTTGAGGCTCTTGAAGCCGCCGCCCTGCGGCGTCGTGATCGGCGCTTTGAGGAACACCCGGGTGCGGCGCAGCGACTCCAGCGCCTCCGGCTCGATCCCCGCCGAGTTGCCGCGGGAGTACACGGCCTCCCCGATCTCGATCTCCTCGATGTCGAGGTCCGCGCCGCCGGCCTCGAGGATCCGCAGCGTGGCCTCCATGATCTCGGGACCGATGCCGTCGCCGCGGGCGACCGTGATGGGCACTGCAGCCATGGGACGATTCTCCTCGCCGGGCCCGGTCGGGCCCCGTCGTTCGTGGCGCTGATCCAGCGCAGACCACACGGGTCCTCGGTCCGGACGCTACGCGTCCCGGGTCGAGGCCGCCCGGCAGCCTAGTCGGGCGGTCCGGTGTCGGACGGCCGTCGTTCCAGCCGCACCTGCTCGATGCGGTTGCCGCGCATCGCGTCGACGACGACGTCGACCTGGTCGTGGGTGGCCCGGTCGCCGACCACCGGGATCCGTCCGAGCTGATGCAGGATCCATCCCGCGGCCGTGTCGTAGGGGCCCTCCGGCAGGTCCAGGCCCGTCAGCTCCGCGAACTCCGCGAGGCGGAGCTGGGCGTCCACGCGCTCGTCGGGCGGCAGGGTCGCCTTCTCGTCCGAGGCCGGGCGACGCGCCTGCTCGTAGTCGTCCGCGGGGTCGAACTCGTCGGCGATGTCGCCGACCAGCTCCTCGATGAGGTCCTCGAGGGTGACGATCCCGGCCCCACCCCCGTACTCGTCGACCACGAGGGCGATGTGGACGCCGTTGCGCCGCATCTCGGCCAGGGTGGGCAGCAGCGGCCGGCTCTCCGGCACCTCGAGCAGCGGACGGGCGAGCCGGTCGAGCGTCGTGGCGTCGCCGTCGCGGCCCATGAGGTCCCGGACGTGGATGAAGCCCACCGCGTCGTCGAGCGAGCTGCGGGTCACGGGGTACCGGGAGTGCGGCCGGTCCCGCACGAGCGCCATGGCGGCGGCCGCGGTCAGGTCGGCGGGCAGGACGTCGACGTCCAGGCGCGGCGTCATGATCTCCCGCATCGGCCGGTCGCCGGACTCCAGCACCCCGGTCAGCAGGTCGCGCTCGTCCGCGGAGAGTGCGTCGGTGGTGGCCACGGCGTGACGCAGCTCCTCCTCGTCCGGGCCGTCGTCGTCCCGGGCCCGCCGGACCCCGAGGACCAGGAGGACCGCGTTGCTGCTGACGCCGAGGAACCAGATGAAGGGCCGGGTGATCCGGGCGACCAGCAGCAGCAGGGGGGCTGTGGCCAGGGCGAAGCGCTCCGAGAACCGCAGGGCGAGGCGCTTGGGGACCAGCTCGCCCAGCACCAGCGAGAGGTAGGCGATGACGATCGTGATGATCACCACGGCGACGGTCTCGGCGACCCCCTCGCTCACCCCGGCATCGACGAGCAGGGGGGCGACGACGCCGGCGAACCGGCTCGCCCCGAAGGCCGACGACAGGAAGCCGAGCAGCGTCACCCCGATCTGCACGGCGGACAGGAAGCGGTTCTCGTCGGCGAGCAGCGTGGCCGCGGCCCGGCCCGGTGCCCCGCGCCCACCGATCGCCGCCACCTGCGCCGGCCGGAGGCTGACCAGCGCGATCTCGGCGCCGGCGAACACCCCGCCCAGGAGCACGAACACGAGGACCAGGGCGATATCTCCCACCACGGATCCCATCCTGCCGCCCGGGCACGGGCCGCCGGGGCAGGCGTGCCACCCTGCCCCGATGACGACGACGTCGCCGCTCGACCGGCCGCCCGCCGAGCACGTGGGCAAGCCCTTCCTCACCGAGACGCTCACCCTGCTGCGGTGCGTGCGCGACCACGACCTGCCCACGCTCGCCGCGCTGCGCGCCGACGACTTCGGCATCGTCGACATCGCGCCGGACGGCGGCAACGTGCCGATCCGTTCCCGGGCCGAGTGGGAGGAGTGGTTCCGCTCCCTGTTCGCCCAGCTGGCCGCCATGGGTGCGGCCACGGACTCCGAGGTGCTCGCCTACGACGCCCTGGAGTCCGGCGACCTGGGGTACGGGGTGCTGGAGTTCCGGCAGTCCCTGACGGTCGGCCCGCACACGGCCACCTTCGACTGCGTGGCCACCATCGTGTGGAAGCGGACCTCCGAGGGCTGGCGGGAGTCCCGCTGGCACTGCTCCGTGCTGTCCCGGCAGGTCCCGCCCGAGCTGGCGGCGGCGGGGGCGGGCGGTCAGCCCGGCGCGGAGGCGCCGGGGGAGGCCGTCGACACCCCCAGGTCGAGCGCCGCGCGCACCATCCCGGGGTCGTAGCTCACGAAGGTCGCCGGCACGTCCCGGGCGAGGACGGCGAGCGTCGCCAGGTGCAGGCTGTCGAGCGCCCCCAGCGACGCCGGGCGCAGGCGTCCGGCCATGGCCATGAGCTCGTCCGACAGCCGCACCGTCTCGATCCGCGACAGCGTCTCCTGGGCCCGGCGCAGCGCGAAGTCGCCGACGGCCAGGCAGGCGCGGGCGACCTCGACGCGGGCCACGGCACTGGTCACCACGGGCCGGCGACCGGTGAGGTAGTCCCGCAGGGCCGCCGACTCGGGCTCGGCGACGACGAGGCGGACGATCGCCGACGAGTCGAGGTAGGTGACCGGCCTAACGGTCATCCACCCGGAGCCGGGCCAGCGTCGCCGACGGCGGCGTCGCCCCGGCCGGGAGGATGAGCGGCTCGGGCAGGTCGTCCAGGCAGCCCTGGGCGCCGGTCACGTGGCCGGCTGCGCGCAGCTCCCGCAGCGGGTCGACCGCGGGGACGGGGGTGACGAGGGCGACCGCCCGGCCGTGGTCCATGACCTGCAGCAGCTCCCCCCGGGCGACGGCGGCCAGCAGCTCGCCCGCCCGCAGCCGCAGCTCCTGCACCCCGACCGACCTCATGAGCGCCTCATGGATCAGGTGTAGCACGGCACTCGCCGTCCCGCGGGCGATCCGGCCGACCCGTCACCCGGCCGCGGGCTCCTCGGGCCGCGCCTCGTGGCCCGGGCGGCCGTGGGTACGTTCCCGCTCCTTCATCCGGGCCTCGTACAGGTGGCGCCGGCCCCGGACCAGGTCCTCGCGCGCGGTGCGCTCCAGCCGGCGGAACACCGACCAGTACGAGTCGTCGTACTCCTCGACGACCTGGAAGGTCCACCGGCCGGCGATGACGTTGCGCCCGACCAGCTCCGCCTCCAGGCGGTCCGCGAGGTCGCCGTGCCCGGCGTCGCGCAGCCGCGTCACCGCCTCGCCGAGGGTGAGGTCCGCGGTGCCGGACGCCTGGTGGAAGGAGTACAGATGGCCGCGGGCGCGCTCGACGTGCTCGAGCGCCTCGGACAGGCTGCCGAGCGCGTCGACCGTCGCGTCGGACACCCCCTCGGGGACGCGGTGCGCCTCGTCGGGACCGTCGGCGGGACCGTCATGGGGTGCGCGGCCGGCGACGGCCTCGGGAGCGGCCTCGGCGACGGCATCGGGGGAGGGGTCGATCACGTCGGCCAGCGTCGGCCGACCGGTCGCGACCGGCAACTCGGGACCGGCGCCCGGCTCACGCCGAGCGGTGGCGCCGGGCGACCGCCTCCAGGGCGTCGGCCGCCCGGGTCACCCCGTCGGCGGCCCGGATCCGCTCGCCGGCCGCGGCGGCCCGGGCGCGCATCGCCTCGTCGGTCAGGACCCGGTCCACCGCGGCGACCAGCTCGTCGTCGCGGTAGGAGTACGTCCCGAGCCGGACTCCGTACCCGCACTCGTCCACCCGCTGGGCGTTGTCGTACTGGTCCCAGAACAGCGGGAGCACCACCATGGGCTTGCCGACGTGCATCGCCTCGGTGGTCGTGTTGTTCCCGCCGTGAGTGATCACGGCATCCACGGCGGGCAGGATGGTGGTCTGGGGGAGGAACTCCGCGCCCACCATGTTGTCGGCGAGGCGGACCTCGGTGTACCGGGGACCCATCGACACGACGTACCGGTGCGGGGTTCGCCCGAGCACCTCGAGGGTCCGGTTCATGAGCTCCACGTCGGCCCCGCCGAGGGAGCCCAGACTGAAGTAGACGAGCGCGCCGGGGCGGTCCCGCAGCGACTCGGGCAGCTGCCACGCCTCGTCCGTGCGCCGCACCGACGAGTCGAGCCGCCGCCACGTCGGATCCAGCGGTCGTGCGTCGGTGTAGTCGAGCTCCGCCGGGTAGACGTACAGGTTGAGCGTGTCGGACGGGTGGATGAACTCGAGGTCGGGCAGCGGCGGGGCCCCCTGGTCGACCACCCAGGCGGCGAAGTCCGTCCACAGCGCCCGGTGCGTGCGGTCGTACTCCCGGCGGAAGGTGTCCCACCCGGAGCGGTCGGCGGCGGGCAGGCCGGAGAACGTCGGCGGCACCCCCGGGCCCTTCACCTCCAGCGGGTTGCACGACACGATCCGGACGAACGGCGCCCCCCCGGTGAGGAGCGCCGGGAAGCAGACGACGTTGTCCTCGATCACGACGTCCGCGCCGGTGCGGGCCACGATGTCCCGCAACTGCGGCTCGCAGTACCGGACCCCGTCGACGAGGCTCTGCCAGATCGGTGCGGTCACGGTCTCGAGCTGCTCGAACGTCGATTTCCGGTACTCGGGCGCGGTCTCGGCGATGAAGTCCTTCCAGAACTGACCGGCGTCCTGCTCGACCGGGCGGCCGTCCGGCCCGGGCTCCGGCGGCGGGGCGAGGTCGACGAGGTCCTCCTCGAAGCCCAGCGCCGACAGCTTCCCCGACCACGACGCCTCGGCGGCGAAGACGACCCGGTGCCCGCGGCGGCGCAGCACGTCGCCGATCCCCACGCAGTTGTTCGTCGGGCCGTAGGCGCTCTCGGGCATGAACAGGAACGTCAGCTGGTCGGCCACACGGGTCCTCTCGCGGGAGGTCGGCACCCGTCCGGACGCGATGTCGGGCACCGGGGTGCCGGTGATTCAACCGGGAGTCCCCTGCCTGGTCAACGCCTCGTTGGGGACGCCGGGCCGGACCGGCTCCGGCGGTAGATTCCCGGCATGGCGGCGGGGGAGGGGTCCCGCGG